>Ga0163210_1000014_pt1 | contig 51593 bp, 42 predicted proteins | sample Kivu_220m_FD_113536 | JGI IMG/M metagenome (GOLD analysis project Ga0163210, IMG submission 113536) | Freshwater microbial communities from Lake Kivu, Western Province, Rwanda to study Microbial Dark Matter (Phase II) - Kivu_220m | ecosystem: Environmental > Aquatic > Freshwater > Lake ...
CCCGGGTCGGCCGATACCGCGGAGGGCTCGGCAACGAACGTCGGGAGAACGAAAGAGGCAACCATGATTATGGCTGCTAAAACTCCAAGAAAACTTGGATAGTTAGTTTTCATTATTCCTCCTGATTTCTCCTGAAATATTAGATGTAATAACTGCTTGAAAAGTAATATTAGATGTTCAATTATGGAAAGCTCATAAAAAAATATATCACCCCCTTTACACTTGGCATTTCATCGTATTTTGCGTCCGAACCATGGAACAGCTAATAGTCTATCTGAGCCATGTTAATAAGCAATTAAAGAACCGGAGACGAAAATTAAAACTACGTAAAAATATAGTTAAATTGTGATTAAACGATTTGAACCTGCTGCATTTGCAGCAGCCTTTCAAATAAGATGAACTTGCCCAGCGGAAACAAGCAGCTACAATTTCATGCATCTTATCTGATATAATGCGTTAACAACTGAGCGATAACATGGTGATGACTTTATGACGATCACTGCGGAGAGCCTGGGGAAGCTCAAGTATTTTGCCGGCATGGAGCCCGGTCAGCTGTCCAACATACCCCGGCTTTTTACAGAGAAGGCTTTCGTCAAGGGGCAGACCATTGTTGCCGAGGATGATGTCAACGAGCAGGTGCATTTCGTGAGCTCGGGCGTGGTCAAGATATTCAAGACATCTTCCGAAGGCAAGGAGCAGATCATCAAGCTGGCCAGGCCGGGCGAGTCGTTTAACGATATCCCCGTTTTCAATCCCGGCACCTGTCCCTACAGCGTCCAGGCGTTGGGGGATGCGGTGATTTACCGGATCGACAGGAAGGACCTGCTGCCTCTGATGAAAAGCAACTGGACGGTGACGGCCAACGCACTGGCAGCGGTGGCAGAGCAATCACGCCTGCTGCTGCAGCTGGTGGAGGACCTTTCCTTCAAGAACGTTATGGGCAGGGTGGCCAAAATCCTGCTGCAGCATTCCATGCCGGGCCCGGAAGGCGCGCCCAGGCTGACGCAGTATGAGATGGCAGCCATGGCAGGCACAGCAAGGGAAGTAGTGGGGCGTTCGCTCAAGGCACTGGAAGACAGCGGGGCCATACGGCTGGAAGGACACCGCATGATTATAGTGAACAAAGAATACCTCAAACAGCTAGCCGGATTGACCTAATGTGATTTTGGTTACTGCGGAAGAGTTGCAATAATTGTAAATTAATGTTAAATAATATGACGAGGCGCTTTGGTTGACCATTAAGCCGATTTTCGACGAAACGAGGTGCGACGGCTGTGGTCTATGCGTTACAGTTTGCAGGTGCGGAGCTCTGGAAATGCAAAATGATAAGGTAAGGATTATCGAGGTGGCGCACTGCGGCTGGTGCATGGACTGCGAGCTTGTCTGCACGACCGGCGCCCTGCAATGTCCCTTCGAAATAGTCACCCTCGATACTTAATCCTCTGCCCAAAATCCGAGCCGGGACTTTCTTCCTAATTTTGTCCTGATTACCGTTTTTTCCCATTTAAACGCAACACTTTTACCGGTTTTTACGTTAGTATTATTGCGACAAAAGTCGCTTACATGGTTTTGGCATTAAAGTAAGATAATTGAACGCAGGAGAAAGAGAACAACAATAATGATTGGCTGACCAGTTAACGAAGTCAGCTTATGATAAGGGAAGCAAGAGAGGTAAATAAAATGGCTAAGGTCATTACAAAAATAAAAGAAATCGACGATGTTGAACTGGAGGAAGGGTTAAGCGCGCTTGATACCGATGTCAAGCAGTACGAAGGCGCAGCATTCAAATCCGGGTCAGGCGAAGAGATTTACCCGGTTGATAAGAGGACACGCGACCTAGCGGACGATTCGGTCAGCCTCTATATAGCTGAGTGCAGCAAGACCCCTCTTCTGACCGGCGCTGAGGAGAAAAGGCTCAGCGGCAGTATAGAGCTTGCCGGTTACCTGTCGCAAATCGAACACCTGATCAGGACCAGGAAAGCCAGAAACAATCCCGATATTGATATTGCTAATGCGCTGATACACCGGCTGTCCGGATATACCCGCATCGTGGGCAAGCTGTTCAAGCGCTACAACGATCCCGGACTGCACAAGCTGTCCCAGAGGGTGCTCAACGAAAAACTCAGGGAGCATATCGACCTTGTGCTGGATGAGGAGCTGGTGCAGTACGTGTCAAAGAGCGAGCGCATCAGCCAGGAGGAGGCGATCAGCAAGCTGACCGAGATATCGATCATCACACGGCTGATACCCTGGCAGATCATGGATAAGTTCAGCCTGGCCAAGGATGTTACCGAGCTGAAGAACTTCCTGGGCTGCGTGGAATTCAACAATTTCCTGGAAGCCAACAGGGTTCAGATTGCCGCTAACTGGGAGCAGGTGAGGAAGCAGGGCAAAGAGGCTGCCGAACATATGATCAAGGCGAACCTGCGGCTGGTGTTGAGCATGGCCAAGAAATACCGCTCGCGCGGCATGCCGCTCTCGGACCTGATCCAGGAGGGTAATATCGGTCTGATGCGGGCGGTTGAGGAATTCGATTACAGGCGCGGATTCAAATTCAGCACCTACGCCACCTGGTGGATCCGGCAGGCGATTAACCGCGTTATCTCCGACCAGTCCCGCACCATCAGGCTGCCCGTCCATACTGTGGAAACGATCACCAAGCTGAACAACGCGCGGCAGAAGCTGTTGCAGAAGCTGGGCCGCAAGCCTACCAGCGATGAAATAGCCGCCGAGATGGGTGTAGAGACGGACAAGATAGAATGGCTGTTCAGCATCCTCTATGCCGAGCCGGTTTCACTGGACATCCCCATCGGAGAGGACGAGAGCCAGCTCAGCGATTTCATAGAAGATGAGGTCACTCCGGCGCCTGAAGAGGAGGCGGCCAACAGCATGCTCAGGCAGGATTTCAAGGAGCTGCTGTCCTCGCTGACGGACCGGGAAAGAAGGATCATCGAGCTTCGCTACGGCCTGGATAACGAGCAGGGACTCACGCTCAAAGAGGTGGGGCACGAGTTCGGCCTGACCCGTGAAAGGATCAGGCAAATTGAAAAGGAGGCGCTGGCCAAGCTGAGGCACCCCAGCAAGAGCAGAAGGTTGATAGATTACCTGTCCGGGTAACTCTATCAATTTTACATAAATATTAACTCGCAGCATCGACTCAGCTGCGAGTTTTTATTTTGCCTGGAATTGATAACTATTGTAGTTTAGGATCAAAGCGGAATAGAAGATTATACATGCACCAGATTTGCTGCGATACGTATTTCCGGGCATCTCAAGTATGTGGCGTCAGCTATTTCAAAGAATCTATGAAGGATAAACTCAGCGGTGGCGACATTATTGGCAAAGGGAACATTTTGCATATTGCAGGCCTGCAGCAATTCCATCACTCCTATATCTTTGAGGCTTAACCAGGGATCATGCAGAAAAATGACCATTCGCAAGTCGCCGCAATTTACCAGTCTGGCTATATGCAGGTATCCGCCCTCTGTTGCAGCTTCAACAAAGCCTATATTTAAACCGGTAGTGATCCTGACCAGCAGGCCTGTTTCCCTAGTTGTAAGGGTGGAGTGGTTGGAGATCCCTTCGCGATATTTTCTGATTAGATGAATCAGGTCGCCTTTTCTTGTTTCTTGAGCGATAAACGCTATTTCGAATTTATCCATCGGTTTCACAATCCATTTACAATCTTTAAGTTTAGTTTACGGGGCTAAGTTTATAAACACGTTAAGGAAATATTAAATCTGAGTAAAAATTTTTACTGATGATACTCTGCCAATTCTGTTGATAGAAAAACTCAGTTGTATACAGGCATGTTTTGTTTTATGCTAAATTAGTCAGTATATGTTGTCGATATGAGCCGATTTAAGCACAGGTGACTTTGTATATGACTGAAAGTCTAATTCTCATAGTGGAAGATGATCAAACTTTAAGGGAAGTCCTCCAGTATAACCTTGATAAAGAGGGCTACCATGTCATAACTGCTTCTGACGGAGCGGAAGGCCTTGAAGTAGCTCGGAGCAGAAAACCGCAGCTGGTTATACTGGATTTAATGTTGCCTGTAATGAACGGACTGGAAGTTTGCAGGATCATCCACAGTGAAATGCAGTTACCTATAATAATATTAACGGCTAAGGCGGAGGAAGTGGACAGAGTAGTAGGATTGGAACTGGGCGCCGACGATTATTTAACCAAGCCGTTTAGTATGCGAGAGCTTCTCGCACGTATAAAAGCCGTTTTAAGGCGCACCGGCCAGGAGAAACGGCCGGGGGGTTCAGTTGAAGAAGCCAACATCAAATACCTGGAAGCGGGAAATTTAAAAGTGGATCTGGCAAAACATAAAGTATACAAAGGCGGTAAACTTATCGACCTTAATCCCAAAGAATTCGAACTTCTTGCAATGCTGATATCCAATAAGGGCCAGGTTATCAGCAGAGAGCAGATACTGCGTAAAATCTGGGGTTATGAGTACTTTGGCAATGCGCGGACGGTGGATGTGCATATACGCTGGCTGAGGCAAAAGCTTGAAGACGACTCCGACCATCCCCGTTACCTGCTTACAGTGCGTGGCTATGGGTATAGAATGGATGCCTGAATCTTGTATGCCGGGTGTAACATCGAATGGCTGAAGAAGATATCCTATTACTTGTGGCCACTATAATAATAATTCTTTTTTTCGTAATCATCTTATATGCCAGGGGATTCAGGCTCAGCCTGATAAAAGAGATTTCCATAAAAGAAAAACTGTTTCCTAAACATGTAATTAACAGCAACATTACTATTCATCCATCTGACGATATAGAAAGAACTGCCTTACATGCTTTATCCACAATAGAGGATGGGGTGTTGATACTGAATGAAGACCATCTGGTTGAATATATGAATGATGCGGCACAAAAAATATTTAATTCAAAAACGATCATAAGCGGTCAAATGACATTTGTGGAAGCAGTCCGTGATTATGAATGCGATGTTTTGTTAAAAAAATGTATCAGCACGGGACAGGAACAAAACAGATTAATAAAAAACCACCACAAGAAGCAGTTACTCGATGTAACTACCATACCCGATCCGTTGAGCGGGAGATATATAGTGATTGTCAGGGACCTGACGGAAAAGCAGAAGCTGGAGGAAATCAATCGAGATCTCATTTCTAACGTATCGCACGAGCTGAGGACGCCTATTGCCTCCATTAAGCTGCTTGCTGAGACCTTGATCAACGGCGCCGATCAAGACAAGGAAGTGCATACCGAATTTCTCCAAAAAATAGATGTTGAAGCTGAAAAGCTGGCACAGATGGTAAGCGAGCTTAGGGACATTTCCAGAATGGACAACCATGAACCGTCCCTGAGTAAAGGGTTGACGGACGTTTGCCAGCTTATTGAACAGGCGGTAGGGCGCGTAGAACCCCAGGCTGAAAAACGTAATATAAAAATTATTAAGAGGTATAACGATAAATTACCCGAGGTTATCATGGATAGCAACAGGATAGAGAGTGTCCTGATAAACCTGATTTATAATGCAGTAAAATTTACCGAGCCGGGGGGGATGATTACCGTTGAAGCAAATGCTGATGAAAAAGATGTATGTGTTTCCGTTGCCGATACAGGTATCGGCATACCGCGAAATGAATTAAAACGTATTTTCGAAAGATTCTACAAGGTTGATAAATCAAGAAGCAGCGAAGGGTCAGGCCTGGGCTTGACAATATCCAGACATATTGTCAGCGCACATGGTGGAAAGATCTGGGCTGAGAGTGAGGAGGGAAAAGGATCAACATTTTGCTTCACGTTGCCACTACCGGAATAATACCAATCCGAAATTTTAACCATAATTTAACATTTCATTAAAACGTCTTTTATATAGTGGTATTAACATTGTGGAGGGAATAAAGAGAAATTTATTAAGGAGAAAATAATTGCGGAAAACGATCATAAGTTGGCTGCCTATTCTTGTTATTGCTTTAGCTATTTCGATTATTAACTCAGGCTGCGGCGGGTCACAGACTTCAGTTCCCTCAACTCCGACACAATCGGCGCCGGATACATCTTCAGCTCAACCTGCCAAACCCAAGCCTTCCGTTAGCCTCACCGGTGCAGGCGCCACATTCCCGGCGCCTTTATATACCAAGTGGTTCGACGAATACTACAAACTTACAGGTACCAAGATAAATTACCAGGCGATCGGTTCCGGTGGTGGTATCAGCCAGATTACCGAAGGGACAGTAGATTTCGGCGCCAGCGATGGCATTATGACTGCCGAGCAACAATCCAAGGCAGAGGCAAAAAATGGACCTGTACTGCATATTCCAATGACAAGCGGAGCAGTGGCGGTGATCTATAACCTGGATAGTGTAAGCGCGGGGCAGTTAAAACTGACAGGCGAAGTGCTGGCGAATATATATCTGAAAAAGATATTGAAATGGAATGATTCGGCTATAAAAGCATTGAACACTGACCTGAAGCTACCTGATAAGGACATAGCTGTTGTTCATCGGTCCGACGGGTCCGGTACAACATTTATTTTCACCAACTATCTTGCTAAGGTCAGCCCGGAGTGGAGCAGCCAGGTCGGCAATGCAACTTCTGTCAAATGGCCGGGTGATATCGGAGGCCAGGGTAATGCAGGTGTTGCCGGGCAGGTGCAGCAGGTGCCCGGCGCCATCGGGTATGTTGAACTCGCTTACGCCATGCAGAATAAAATAACGTGGGCCATGATCAAAAACAGCGCAGGCAACTACACTGAACCTTCGCTGGCAGGTACGACCAGGGCAGCGGATGGCGTTAATTTGCCGGATGACATGAAGATAATGATGACCAATTCAGCAAATCCTGAAGCTTATCCCATCGTAGGTTTCACCTGGCTACTGGTTAACGTTGACCAGAAGGATAAGGCCAAGGGTGAAGCTCTAGCGGAAATGTTATGGTGGGCAATCCATGACGGGCAGAAGTACACCGAGGCGCTGCACTATGCTCCTCTTGCTCCGGCTGCGGTAGCAAGGGCTGAAAATCAGATATTGTCCATAAAATATGAGGGACAGCCTTTAAAAAGCAAGTGACAGTCCCGGATGGCTCTTGAAGTGGGAAATGCAGGAAAGGTCGGTGCCAATCCTGCATCCCCTGCCTGAGCTGGCCATAATTAAGTATCTGGATAATTATGAAAATTGATGATGCTATAGCAAGATCACCTCAAAGCGGGAAAAAACAGGCGGGCAGTTCCGAAAAAAGCCTGGGTGACCGGATTTTTTTTAACACAACCGCCTTTTTTGCTTTTAGCATAGTGCTAATCCTGGTAGGCCTGGTTATTGCTCTTTATGTTGATGCTGTGCCGGCAATTGAAAAGTTCGGCTGGTTTTCTTTTATTAGCAGTATAGAGTGGGATCCGGTAAATGATATATTCGGAGCATTACCGGCCATCTACGGGACCCTGCTGAGCTCTGCAATAGGGCTGATCATTGCAATACCCATCAGTCTTGGTTCAGCGATATTCCTTGCTGAGCTGGCGCCTGCCGGGATACGCAGGGCGGGGTCTTTCCTGATTGAGATGCTGGCAGCGATACCCAGTGTGATAATAGGTCTCTGGGGACTGTTTGTCATGGTGCCTGTTATCAGGGACCCTGTGGAGAAGTGGTTGGGAAGCAACCTGGGATTTCTTCCTTTATTTCAAGGGCCTCCTTTCGGTGTCGGCTTTCTCTCCGCGGGCATCATTCTGGCAATAATGATCATTCCTATTATTACAGCAGTCAGCCGCGAGGTTATGCGTGCTGTTCCCAATACCCAGCGTGAAGCCATGCTTGCGCTGGGAGCTACCCGTTGGGAGACGATATTCCGTGTAGTATTGCCTTATTGCCGTTCCGGGCTAATAGGTGCAATCATTCTGGGTCTGGGCCGTGCTCTCGGAGAAACAATGGCGGTAACCATGGTCATAGGTAATGAATATAGACTGACAGACTCGCTTTTCTCTCCAGGTGTTACTATTGCCAGTAAAATTGCCAGTGAGTTTGCCGAGGCTTCCGGTGACGTCTATATCGGCAGCCTGGTGCAATTAGCCCTTGTTCTTTTCGGTATAACACTGCTGGTGAACGTTATTGCCCGTCTTCTTGTCTGGCGGATGGCGGGAAACAAGGTGGCAGGGGAATGAAAATGACTGAAGTGGGCTATATACGCCGAAAATTGACCAACAGTCTTATGCTTGGCCTCAGTGGAATTGCAGCGGCCTTATGTATCATAATACTTGCCCTGATCCTGGTCCATACGCTTATACAGGGAATAAGTTATATGAATCCGGATTTCCTTACCCAACCGGCCAAACCCGTCGGCGAAGCAGGTGGGGGAATGCGCGATGATATTTTAGGCACTATAATTCTTGTTGCACTTGCTTCGCTGATCGCCCTGCCCGTAGGGGTGTTGGCCGGGGTTTTTCTTGCCGAGTTCGGGAGTCCCAAAGTTGCTTCGGCAGTCCGGTTCGCTGCTGATATCCTGGCTGGTGTTCCTTCGATAGTAGTTGGAGTATTTGCTTATGCGATACTGGTACGTCCGATGCATTCTTATTCCGCATTATCAGCAGGTGTCGCTCTGGCTATCATCATGATTCCTGTTGTAGCCCGGACAGCGGAAGAGTCACTTCGTCTTGTACCGAACTCGATGCGCGAAGCTGCGCTTGCCCTGGGAATAACAAGGTGGCGTGCTGTTCTCGGGGTGGTAATACCTGGCGCTATCACCGGTATTGTAACCGGCATTATGCTCGCTGTGGCGCGTGTTGCCGGGGAGACTGCCCCGCTACTTTTTACAGCGCTGGGCAACGCGTTCGGCGTTCAAGGTCTTCTGCATCCTATTGGTGCCCTGCCTTTGCAGATCTACCGCTATGCCCTGTCACCCTATCAGGATTGGCAGCAGCAAGCCTGGGCTGCAGCATTTCTACTGGTGATACTAGTCCTGGGCATAAACATAATTGTCCGCTGGGTCAGCGGACGTAAATCTATGTGATTTCTGAAAATAGAGGGTAAAATATATGTATATGTTGCAAGAAATGGAACATAACAGGACAATCCAGGCCCAAGGCGATGAAACTGCTCTGCAATCCTGTGACGACAGATCCATTTTAGAAGTTGTTAACCTGTGCGCATACTATGGAAAAACTATGGCAGTTTGCAGCATAACCATGAGCATCCGTTCCCAATCGATCACTGCGCTGATAGGGCCATCCGGATGCGGCAAATCAACTCTTATCCGCTGTATGAACCGGATGCATGAGGTATCAGTCGATGGAAGAGTGGAAGGGCAAATATTGCTGGGTGGCAAGGATATATATGACAAGGATGTTGATCCGGTAATGATACGTCGCCGTATCGGTATGGTGTTTCAAAAACCCAGCGTGTTCCCCACCATGTCGATTTTCGACAATGTGGCATCCGGAATAATTTTAACTCGCCTATGGAAACGTCGCAGTGATTTACATAACCTTGTGGAAAGCAGTTTAAAAAAAGCAGCACTCTGGGAAGAAGTAAAAGATAAACTGAAAGAACCGGGCAGTTCACTTTCGGGTGGCCAGCAGCAGCGATTGTGCATCGCGAGAGCAATTGCTATCGAGCCGGAGATACTGCTCATGGATGAACCCTGCTCCGCGCTTGATCCGATTTCCACTTTAAAAATCGAGGAACTCATGCTCGACCTGAAAAAAGACTTCACCGTGGTCATCGTCACGCACAACATGCAACAGGCTGCTCGCGTATCCGATTGCACCGGGTTTCTTTTGCTGGGCGAATTGATAGAAGTCGCTCCTACAAAGGAATTGTTCAGTATTCCCAAGGACAAGCGCACGGAAGACTATATTACCGGTCGTTTCGGATGATAACGGAGGTTGAACCATGGCCAGAGAAACATATCAGAGACACTTACGAGAAATACAGGATGAGGTGCTTGTCATGGGAAGCATGGTGGAGAAGGCGCTTGACAGGTCTATGCAGGCATTAAAGAACCGTGACCTGGAACTGGCTAAACAGGTTGTGGAAGACGATGTGAATATAGATAAAAAGCGTTTTGAGATCGAGGAGAAGACGCTGGATATTATGGCAACACAGGCTCCTATGGCCAGCGATCTGCGAATTTTGCTGGCGACGCTTTACATATCTACGGAATTGGAACGGATGGCTGATCATGCGGCGGGCAATGCCAAGATTGCTGTTATGATCGGTGATGAGCCGCCGCTGAAACCGCTGATAGACCTCCCTCGGATGAATATTAAGGTGATCGAGTTGTTGCATCGAAGCCTCGATGCGTTTATCAATCACGATGCCGAAACTGCGCGTAAAATAGTTCCCGAAGATGATGAGATAGATAATCTCTACGACCAGGTCTTTCGTGAGCTGCTTATATTTATGATGGAGGATCCCCGTACTATCACCAGGGCTACCAGGCTGATCTGGGTAGGCCATAATCTGGAAAGAACAAGCGACCGTGTGACGAATATCTGCGAACGTGTAGTGTTTATGGTAACCGGCAAGATGGAAGAATTGGGCGTGTCCAAGTACTGATCGAGCAATAAATTAAATTGGGTTGACGGCCTATTTTATGCCGTTGTAGTGACCAATATCCGGCCGTCCACCACCAGGTAGGCTTCTCCCGCCGGTAATACCTTTACAGGATTAAGGTCCATTTCCGTTATCTGCGGATTATCTTCCACCATGGCGGAAATTCTGAGCATCAGGTCTTCAATGGAGGAAACATCCGCTCGAGGGGATCCCCGCCAGCCTTCCAGCAACTGGTAGGCCTTAACGGACCTCACCATTTCATGCGCGTCGATATCCGTCAGCGGGTGGATACTGAAAGTGACATCCTTGAATAGCTCAACATAGATGCCGCCGAGCCCGAACATGATCAACGGGCCGAAGGACGGATGCTGGGTAACACCGACGATAACTTCAACACTGCTCTTAATCATCTTCTGGATGATAACACCGTCCATTTCATTTTTTCTTCCGATCTTGTTCAGGTTCTTGCCGATACGGTTGAATGCTTTTTCAACTTCCTCCGCTGTACGGCAATCAAGTATGACGCCTTCCACATCCGTCTTCTGTGTAATGGAAGTCGAAAGAAGTTTGACTGCTACAGGGAAGCCGATTTCACGGGCGGCCTCCGCTGCCTCAGCCGATGTCCTGGCCAGCCTCAGGGGCACAACCTTGATGCCATAGCAGTCGAGAAGGCCGGTAATTGACCCGGCATCGAGCCAGACCTGCTGTTGGCCGGCTTTCTGCAGTGCGGCATCAATGATCCCGGCCGCTTTTTCCTTGTTGATATCGGGTAATTCGGGGATGATACCGACGGGTTTTTTCAGGCGCTCGCTGAACTGCAGCGCCCTTGAAAGCGCGCCTGCGGTGGATTCGGGGAAGGCAAACGAAGGGACATAGCCTTTGTCTTTGAACCCTAGCTCAACCCTGGTGCCACGTAAACCGAGGAAGGAAGTGACCAGCGGCTTGCCTCCGTCGCGATAAGCCGGAGCTACTTCCCTGATAACGGCGGCAAACTCCTCGCTCAGGCTTAAGATGGGAGGGATGAATATAGCAACGACGATATCGACATTGACGTCTTCCCGCAAAAGCTCGAGCGCCTGTTTATACTGGTCTATAGAAAACTCGGGCGAGGTGTCAATGGGATTGGACAGGTTTGCCCTGGCAGGCAGAATTGATTTGAGGCGCGTAACCGTAGAATCGGAAAGGGTGGGGACTTCCAGCCCCCTCGCCCGGCATGCTTCAGCTGTGAGCAGGGCAGGACCGCCGGCATTGGAAATAATGGCTACCCTGTTGCCGGCCGGAAGGGGCTGGTTGGCCAGCAGGCTGCCGGTATCGAACAGGTCTTCAAGCGTGTCGACCCTGAGGATGCCTGCCTGTTTGAACAATGCCTCGGTAGCCGCCTGATCGGTGGCTATGGCTGCGGTTTCCGATGTCGAAGTTCTTGCTTTGGGAGAGGGGCTGGCGCTGGTGACCGCTACAACGGGCTTCCTGGCTGTGATGCTGCGCGCGATGCGTGTGAATTTCCTCGGGTTGCCGAACGTTTCGAGGTAGAGGAGAACCACGTCAGTTTCAGGGTCGTCCTCCCAGTATTGCATGAGCTCGTTACTGGAGATATCGGCGCGGTTTCCAATACTGACGAATGTCGATAATCCAATGTTCAGGCTATTGGAGTACATTAATATAGCTGAGCCGAGGACGCCGCTCTGCGTGGCAAAGGCAATATTGCCCTGCGGCGGAAAAACATAGGAAAAAGTGGCGTTGAGATTGACACTGGGATTAGTATTGACCAGCCCCATGCAGTTCGGTCCCAGGAGGCGCATGCCGTAGCTGCGCACGGTTTTCAGCAGCCTGTTCTGCCTTTCCAGTCCTTCGGGGCCCGTATCGGCAAAGCCGGATGATAGTACAACCACGCCTTTAACCCCCTTGCGGGCGCATTCTTCGACGATGTGCTGCACGGTCTCGGCCGGTGTGATGATGATAGCCAGGTCCACATCGCCGGGGATATCCAGGATTGAAGCATAGGCCTTGATGGCGGCAATAGATTCCGCCTTGGGATTTACCGGATAGACAACACCTTTGAAGTCCTGCTGGATAAGGTTGCGGAAGACGAAGTTACCGATGGTATTGGGCCTTCGCGAGGCCCCGATGACCGCGACGGATTTCGGATTCAAGAAGGTTCTCAGAGACGCTATCGAGGCAACCTTCTCACGTTCCACCGATTTCTGCTCGACAATGGGTGTGGGGGCCAGGTCGAGCACTCCCTGGTAGGTGGCGCCCTGCATTTGCCTGTGCATGGTGAATCCACTGTTCACCAGTACATTCATCATTTCGCGGTTTTCCGAAAGCACCTCCGCTTCGAACTTGGTGATCCGCTTGTCCCTGGCGATAAATGCCAGCTGATCCAGAAGGTGGCTGCCTATGCCCAAACCCTGGTATTTGTCTTCAACCTCGAACGCGATTTGTGCTACGGTATCGCCTGGCTGCCTGGCGTAACGGCCTACGGCGATGATGCGTTCCTCGGCATCTTCACCCAGCGTGCCGACCAGGGCAAAAGTATTCTGGTAGTCCACGGTGCAGAACTGGCGTGCTTCTTCCTTCGACATGTGTGTTATTACATGGTGGAAGCGCAGGTAAATTGTCTGTTTGCTGAGGCGGTTAAAAAAAGCGATCAGCTTCTCTTCATCGGCCGTCATGATAGGGCGAAGGTGCAGGCTGGAGCCATTTTTCAAAGCTACGGTTGCTGAGTATTTTTCCAGACTTCTGTCATCCAAACCCATCGACATCTCCACAATCTTATTTCAAGCCTAACATATTCAGGTAAATCGGCGATATCAAACAGTCCGCTTTTTTAAATATTAGCACATCCGGCTATTTTAAATGAATTCACCGGGCGCTTGAGCATACCCGGCCGGCAGGCAATGGCAGAATGAACAGACATTACAGCACTTTGACGCTGAGACAGCGGAATCAACCTGATATTCCGGGGGTCACTTTTAAGCCACTTTGCTCTGCATGGATTTAATGATATCTTCGGCTTCGCTTACCATGCGCTCGATTACTTCTTTACAGGTTGGCAGGTCGCGGATCCTTCCGATGACCTGTCCGAAGGGGACCACGCCGTTCTCCAGGTCACCATCGTTCAGCACCTTGCCCAGGGCGTCGACGCCGATTGCCTGGCGGGCCAGCTCCGTTACGCTCCTTTTCTGCAGGCTGCCGAAGAGAAGCTTCCAGACCGGCACATCAACCTGCTTTCTCAGCGCCCATCCGCTTTTCATTGCCTCGATATAGGATGTTTTGCCGGTTGCCATTTCCAGCGCCCGCTTGTTTTTATACCAGCGGCCCGGCAGGCCGTCTATGCCGTCGGAGTAGATGGTGTCTTCCATATTGGTCTTGAGCGCGGTCTGCTTGATGTTGGGGTGAACATCGCACTCCTGGGTGAGCAGGAAGCGCGTGCCCATGGCGATGGCGTCCGCTCCCAGCGCTATAGCCGCCGCCAGTCCCCTGCCGTCGCAGTATCCGCCCGCTGAGATAATGGGCGTGTTAACCTTGCTTGCGATTTGAGGGAGCAATACCATGCCGCCGATATCGCTTCCATGAGCGGCAGCTTCGTGCGCTGTCACAATCAGCGCATCGGCTCCCTGCTCCGCAGCCCTGATGGCATGCCGTTCGGTGGCTACAGTGGAAATAACCTTGCCGCCGTACTCATGCGCGGCCTTAATGATCCAGTCTCCCTTGCCCAGCGCGAAATTGATGATGGGCGCTTTTTCCGCCAGGGCCACTTCCGCATTTTCTTTGCCGTTGGGGAAGATCAGGGTGACATTGATGGCAAAAGGTTTGTCCGTCAGTGATTTGATCTCCTGAATGATACCCTTCAACTGGTCGGGCGTGTTGGCGACGCTGTTAAAAATACCCAGTCCTCCCGCGTTTGAGACCGCCGCCACCAGATGGGGCAAACTTACATAGGCCATTCCTGAAAGCAGTATGGGATGCTTGATGCCGAATGCTTCTGTAACCTTTGTTTTCATAGAGATAAATCCTCCGGAATTTGTATAGTGGAATACGGAAGTTCTATGTTCTCAAAAAACACCCTGCTTGTCAAAATGATTGTTCGATCAATAAACACACAAGGTGATACCTTACGACGTTGTTACGGATGTATACAAATGCTATAATCGCTCGTCCCGGGCATTTCAGTGAACAAGGAGGCAAATCATGAAAACCAGGATGACCGAGCTCTTCGGGATCAAGCATCCCATTATGTGTGGAGGTATGATGTGGCTGTGCAAGCCTGAACTCTGCGCTGCTGTTTCCAATGCGGGCGCCCTGGGTAATATCACGGCGGCCAACTACGATTCCGGTGAGGAATTGCGTAAGGCTATCAGAAAGACACGCGAACTGACAGACAAGCCATTTTCTGTGAACTTAACACTGCTGCCATCTTTCCGCATCACCAAGGAGATGTATAACGGCTGGTTTAATGCATGCCTCGAAGAGAAGGTGGCTGCGTTTGAGATATCCGGCGCACCCGTGGATAAATTCTTCGGTCCGGATGCGATCAAAAAAATTCACGACGCCGGCGCCAAGCTGATACATAAAGTAGGTTCAGTCAGGCATGCCAGGCATGCAGATCAGGTAGGGTACGATGCGGTGATTGCAGCGGGTGTAGAAGAAGGCGGGCATCCCTTGAATGACGATGTAACCACCATGGTTTTGACACCGCGTATAGCGGAGTCTGTGAAAATACCGGTAATAACCACCGGGGGCATAGCCGACGGCAGGGGCCTTGCGGCCGCTCTGATACTGGGCGCCGAGGGTGTAATGATGGCGTCCAGGTTTATGGCCACCAAGGAATGCCGCATGAATAATAAAGTCAAGGAAGAGCTGGTGAGACGTCAGGAATTTGATACGTCCCTTTACGGGAAGACGATAGAGCTGCAGGGACGCGCTTTAAAAAATGTAGTGTTTAATCAGATACAGGAACTGGAAGCCAGACATGCAAAAATTGAAGAGCTCGCGCCTTTGCTCAGCGGCCTGCGCCAGCAGACGGTATGGGATAACGGAGACGTTGAGGCGGGCCTGATACCTGTAGGACAGTCCATCGGTATGATACGTGATATTGTTAGCTGCAAAGAGCTTGTCGAACGCATAGTAAAGGAAGCTGAGGGGATTATTAAGAATTCAACCGGGCGTCTTCAAATCGGCTAAGCACAGGATGGGGAAATAACAAGCATGTGCGCTGATATTGTAAAAGAGCTTGAACCTCTGTTTAATCCGAAATCGGTGGCCCATATAGGAGCGACCAATAACCGCAATAAATGGGGTTTTTCCACCATTACGAGCCTGATTAATACCTTCCAGGGGCCGATTTATCCTGTAAATACTCACGAGAACGATATTCAGGGCCTGAAGGTATACAGGAAAGTGACGGATATTGCGGAACCGGTCGACCTGGCGGTTTTCACTATTCCGGCGGAACGCGTGGCGGAAGCTATGGAAGATTGTGTTGCCAAAGCAGTCAAGTCCGCTGTCATCATCTCAGCCGGTTTTGCCGAGACCGGGCCGGAGGGAAAGAAGCTTCAGGATGAAGTATTAAGCATTGCGCGTAAAGGCAATATCAGGTTCATCGGCCCCAATTGTATGGGATACTGGAGCGCTTCATCAAACCTGGGAGCATTTATGATGCCGCTGCTGGTCAGGGACGGGCCGCTTGCCTTTGTATCACAGGGAGGTAATGTCGGCGCGGCTGTCGTTGTCGCCGGTTATGAGCGAGGAGTGGGATTTCACCGCTATGTCAGTTGTGGTTGTGCGGCGGATATAGCCATCGAGGATTACATAGAGTATTTCGGCAGAGATCCCGGGGTCAAAGTCATTATGACTTACATTGAAGGTCTAGATGACGGTAAAAGATTCACAGAGGTAGTCAGAGAAGTAACAGCCAAAAAACCCGTGATCGTCCTTAAACCGGGTAAAACTGAAGCCGCTGCCAAGGCCATCAAATCGCATTCGGGCGCCATGGCCGGATCAGACCAGATTTATGATGCGGCATTCAAGAAAATGGGAGCCACCCGTGTGGAAAATCCGGAGGAAATGCTGGATGTGGCCATAGGATTCCTGACTCAACCCCTTCCCAAGGGTAGAAATGTGGCGATTATTACTCCCGGCGGCAGTTATGGCGTACTTTGCGCAGAGGCATGCGAGGAAGACCATCTGAATGTGATAAAACTGCCTGATAAAACTATACAAGCACTGGATAAAATGTTCCCGCCCCGGTGGAGCAAGGGCAACCCTGTCGATCCTGCGGGCGACAGGAACTTCATTGCCTATTTAACAGCGCCTGAAGCATTGCTTGCCCTTGATGAAGTCGATTCGCTGATATTCATGGGTTTCGGGGGCTTTACCTTGTTCGGTTCTTTGTTGATGAAGCAGCGTTCGGAAGTAGAACAGCAGCAGATGAAGCCGGAGGAAATCACGCTCAGGGACGCAGCCTTGAGAGCGATAATACCCATTCTGGAGAATATCCGGTCGGGTGACGTAGATAAGACGGAAGCGGGCATCAGGACGCTGATCCAGATGCTGGGTATGGTCCTGGGTATCAAAAATGAGATGGAAATCGAAGACCTTGCCTTGATGGCTATAGCAGCCAGGCATTCGGGTAAGATTGATGATATCCTGATAAACGATCTAAGGGAGCTTGCCAGCGGCAAATCCCTGATTAACGGCAGCGGCAGATCGCGCGTGGAGATAATAAACGATCTCATCAGCAGGCTTTTACGCGCGCTGGTCAGGCAATGGATAGAAAGCTGGGGCAAGCCCGTGATCACAACAACTTTCACCGAGGAACAGGTCAAGTTGATCGGCGACCACTATGATTATACTTCCGGAAAAAGGGCCGCCAGGGTTCTGGTTAAACTAACTGAGTATTATACATATCTTCGCAATATCGGCGCGATCTGAAGAAGTTCCAAAATCCTGCTCGATGCGCTATATTAAATACAGCGGATATTGAGGTGGACAAGTATGATTGACAGAACCAAACGCGCCAGGAAAGCCTATTTCATTGCGCTGGTTATAATGCTGGGGCTTTCATTCATAAGGACGGGTGATGTTGGAGCGGATGCGTCCTCAATTGTTACTGAATCGGCTACTTTACCAATCATCGCTGATTTTAGCTTATCTCCCGTCAGCATCGACGCCGGTTCGACGGCTATATTGTCCTGGGAAGTGAAGGATGCTGCGCAGGTCAACATAGACCAGGGAGTGGGCAATGTAGCATCTTCCGGACAGGTTAAGGTGGCGCCGCTTTACAGGACGACGTATAAGCTGACGGCGAGTAATGATACGGGTGTCAGGACCAGGTATCTAACGCTACCGGTTACTCCCATGCAGACCGGGGATTTAGTCAACAGCGATCCGGTTACGGGAAGGAATGCAGAGGTGGATTTCAGATGGGAGCAGCTCTGCCTGTCGAAACAATACCAGGTGCAGATAGCCAGAGACCCGATATTCAGTTTGATTGTCTATGACTCCGTAATCATGGAGCCTGCGGATGTAACATCACCTGCATTCTTCATCGGACCGGGAATGTTGGAAGCCGGGCATACCTATTACTGGCGTGTGCGCACCAGGATGGCCGCCACAGGCCAGTATATTCTGAGCCCGTGGTCCGACGTTAAAACGTTCTCGGTGAGGCCGGGATATCCCGTCAGGACGGACTATTACGGAATTGCGGCGTTTACCCCGTCAAATGGGTGCCTTTCCTGCCCGGTTCAACCGGTTTCATTTAGCTGGTCGGGATACCAGGGGACAACCAAGTACAGATTTACCCTGGCCAGGGACCATGAGCTTCAGGACATAGTTGTCGAGGCGACTGTGCCCACGACAGCATATGCTCTGGAGCAGGCTCTTGAATATGAGACGAGTTATTTCTGGCAGGTGATGGCACTCGAACCCATTCCCAGCGATCCCAGCCCGGTGTTTACTTTTAGAACGGAATCACAACCACAGCCGGTTCAGCAGGAGGCCCCCGCTACGAACGTTATACCGGCATGGGCGTGGGCTGTGATAGCGGTAGGAAGCTGCTTAATCATACTGGTCGTAATACTGGCGATTATGGCGCGCAAGCGTTAAGATCGGCTCAATAATTGTTGCACACTTACTGAAGAGGCAGGAAATATTTGTCCGCAAACCTATTGACATGGTAATGCTGTCTGCGTATTCTTATACTTAATAAAATCAGGAGGTATGGATATGGCGAAATCGTCTACAGGGCTTGAGGAAAACGTTGCAGGATTATTGTGCTATGTGGCGGGGTGGGTAACCGGGCTCATCTTTTTCTTGATCGAGAAAGATAGTAAATTCGTGAAGTTTCATGCCATGCAATCTATTATTACATTCGGCGCATGCGTGGTTCTAAGTTTTATTCCCTTCGTTAATTGGATTATCTGGATCGTGGCTCTGGTGCTCTGGATAGTACTCATGGTCAAGGCTTACCAGGGGCAGAAATTTAAGCTGCCTTTGATTGGTGACCTGGCCGAGAAATGGTCTGCATCATAAATGGCCTGCAGGAGTACAGGTTTTTACGGTACTTTGGTACTATGTGATCGTACAATAGTACCTGGCGGGCTTGTCAAGGTATTGACACGCAAGCGATTAATGTTCTATGCTTCAAGACAAAATATTTCTAGGAGGTTTGTAGATGCAAGCTTATTGCATGAAGTGCCGCGCTAAAAAGGAGATGAAAAATCCCAAGGCCATTAAGATGAAGAATGGCAAGCCGGCAACTCAGGGAGTGTGTCCTTCTTGTGGGACCAAGATGTTCAAGATCGGGAAAGCATAAAGAAGAAGCATCTCTGAAACGATAAAGGCTGGGCAAACGCCCAGCCTTTTGCTTTTGTCTTGGAATCCTCATAATCTGTCAGGATAGAAATGCTTAATAGCCTGGGAATTATTTCTATCCAGCCCCGGGTGAGAATGTTGAAACAACATCCCGGTACTCACTGATGAGTTTATCCGCCACATTGTTCCAGCTGTATTCGGTAAGGCAGGGGCATTGATCCGGAAAGTTCTCCGGCCGTAACTCGTCGGATTCCAGCATACGCGTGATATGGATGGCTAAATTCGCAGGTGTGTTGTCCTCGGATAAGCGGCATATGGGGCATTTATGCGCCAGGTCTTTTATTCCTCCCACATCGGCGGCTATGATGGGGGTACCGCAGGCGAGGGCTTCCAGCGCTACCAGGCTTGCGCTCTCGTAATGCGAAGGAATTACACAGAAATCCGCAGCATTATAGTAATGGTGTATTTCCTCGTGTGCTATCGAGCCTCTGAAATCCACTTTTCCCTGCATATCCCTTTTACTCATATCCTTCAACATAGCCGATTCGTATTTTGCTTTGCCGTCACCGCCGATCACCACCAGTTCGAAATCATTTCTGCCTTTCAGCATAGATACAGCTTTCAACAGGCTGTCAAGGCCCTTTAATGGATCTATCCTGCCCACGTATAATGCCACTTTCTTGGAGTCCAAGCCGCAGGCTTTTCTTGCCAGTTGCTTATCCCGAGGGCGGAATTGTTCTAGATTTATGCCGCATGGAATAGTGACGATCTTTTCATTTTCTACTGCGTAGCGATTCAGCAGTTCATGTTTGTCTTTCTCGGAAAGTGTTATGATACGGTTGCAGACGTCCATGATATGCTGTTCGTTTCGAATGCGAAAATCAGGCTCCAGAATTCCCAGCCCGAGATTGTTTTTAATGGCGCCCAGCGTATGGAACATTGCGACATGCGGTATATTCCAAGATTTCTGTAACTGTACTCCGACCAAACCGGAAAGCCAGTAGTGGCTGCCGATCAAGTCATAGCTGCGACCTGTACGCTCCTTATACCGATAAATTGACTCCAGGATGTTGTTAACGTACAAGTTCAGTTTGTTTTCGGTAATGTTGCCGTATTCATCTGCTTTCAGGTGGATTAAATGGCAGTGGTTTCCCAGATCTACTACTTCCTTCTGATCACAGCAGGAATTAGCTGTTGTGTAGATGTCTATTGAGTGCCCTTTTTGCCCCAGTTGTTTAACTATTTCTTTTACATATACGTTCATGCCGCCTGTGTAGCGGCTTCCCGGCTTGGCCCACGGGCAGCTATGCAGACTAAGAAGGGATATATTAAATGTATTGTTCAATGCAGGCTTCCTTTGAAGAAAAAACTAATGATTATTAATTATACATCTATAGACAGGGGTTGCCGTTCCACCGAGATGATACTTATATTGCTCATCTCCCTTGAGGAAATCAAATCTTCTTTTGTTTTTAGCAATGCTGTCCTTGATACAAAAGTATTTGGACAGCAATCCGACGCTTAGCCAACGGTAACTCGGATCGTAACCGCTGTTGTATAAATAGGTGTCATTTTGATAATCGAAACATAAAGTAACCGCGGCAGGTAGGGAATTTATTTCAAGGACTCCCAGGCCCAGTTTATTCCGATCTGACATGGAGGAAATAGCCGCCTTGAAGAAGCTCTCAATTTCCGGTGTCAGGAATGACTTTTTATCCGACCTGCTTTCCTGGAAAAAGTGTAGAAATGTAGCGACATCTTCCCGGGAGGCTCTGGTTTCAATCCTGAACTTAACGTCACCCTCCTCATTAAGGCGTCTTTCTTTGCGAAGCAGTTCGTGACGCTGTTTTCCGCTGAGAGAAGCGATATATTTTTCCAGTGTGTCCGGAAGGTCGGCTGCTACGATAACATCGGTCTGCTCACAGGATACATCCCATCCTTTATCTGTAGCCATCTGCCTAAAATACAAGAGGACGGTAGACTCCGGGAGCAAGGGGGAAAGGTCAAGTCCTTTTATGTTTGTTGAAGATAGATGGTCCAGCAAGGATGTAAAAAACGACTCTTCCTTCCCTTCTTCGATAATAAAATCCAGGAAATCACAGACGTTATCGCTGCCGATGAAGTGCAAAATATTATTCTGCGAGCGCAGGGGCGCAATGCCGATAACCTTGTTTTCTTCCTTTATTGAAATCAGGCACAGGCCGTTATCGGCGGCAAAATGGCTCCACCACAAGGCAGACCACTCTGCCGATGAGAATAAAAGCTTCGTTCTGGTATCAGCATGAATCCGTTCCCATGGATCCTTTAAACTATCAAAGCTTTCTAAATTTACAATGGCCATAAGCGAACTAAATATGTTAATAATATCGTGCTGATATCCATGCTCATAACGTAAAGCTCTGCCCGAGCTCCGGGACAACAACGTTTTGCAGGCCATTTTCACGGAAGGCGTCGGCAAGTGATAGTGAAGCTGACTCTTCGCCATGTACGACAAATACCTGCTTCCAGTTACTTTTGCCGGCAAGAGCCCACTTAATCAGGTCGTTGCGGTCGGCATGCGCGCTGAATTCGTCGAAGACTTCCACCTGACAGCGGAGCTTGTGTTTTTCACCGAAAATGGATACTTCCTGCCACTTTTCAGCAATTTTTCTACCGAGTGTGTTTTCCGCCTGCCAGCCAACTATGAGTACTGTATTTTTCGGATTATTGATATTGTTTCTTAAATGGTGCAGGATGCGGCCCGCTTCCGCCATTCCCGACCCGGCTATGATCATAGCAGGTGTTTTTAAATGGTTCAGAGATTTGGATTCCTCCACTGTGGACACGTACCACAATCCGCGAAAACCGAATGGGTCCGCCTGGGTTCTGAGCAACTCCGCGGTCTCCATATCATAACATTCCGGGTGTATTCTAAATATATCGGTGGCATCTATAGCCAAAGGGCTATCGATAAAGATGGGAATATCGGGAATACTGCGCTCCAATTTTAACTGGTGCAGATTGTATATAAGTTCCTGTGTGCGTTCCAGGGCAAAGGAAGGGACGATAAGTTTGCCGCCTCTTGATACCGTCTGATTAATTATCTCCGCCAGTTTATTCTGAACGTTGCTTATATCACTATGCAGGCGTTTTCCATAGGTGCTCTCAATGATCAGGATATCGGCGTCGCTCACTATAGCAGGATCACGGATTATAGGCATGTTGTAACGGCCCAGATCGCCGGTAAAACATACCTTCAGGTTTCTCCCGTTGTCATTAATACACAACACGGTTATGGCGGAGCCAAGTATATGTCCTGCGTCATGAAATATAACGGCTATGTTATCTGTCAGATTGAAAGAATGGTCGTACGAGTGACCATCGAAAAGTTTTAAAGCCGGAGGTACGTCATTAATGGTATAGAGCGGTTCTATTTCGCTTTCATTGTGCTTACGCCGGATTTTGTTAACAAATTGGATATCGCTTTGCTGAATATTGGCTGCGTCCATGAGCATGATATTGGCAAGGTCGAATGTTGCTGCAGTGCAGTGTATATCACCTGAAAAACCCTGTTTAACCAGATTGGGAACATTGCCCAGGTGGTCCATATGTGCGTGAGATATAAGTAGCGTATTTATACTGCGGACCTTGAAAGGGAAGTTGAGATTACGCTCGTAAGTCTCACTACGGCGGCCTTGAAACAGGCCGCAATCAAGGAGAATTCGATAGCCGTTGGTGTCCAGGACGTGTCTTGAACCGGTTACAGTGCGTGTTGCGCCGTGAAATGTGATATTAATCAATTGCTCTACGTCCTACGATTGCCTGCCGCAAATACCAGCTGCTGACGATATCTTCTACCTCGGAAGGCTGATCGCAGAGCCTGAGTAGTTGTAAATCGGATTCCGATATATAACCGTTGACCAGTACAACGTTCTGCAGCCAATCAAGAAAGCTGCGCCAGAAGGTGGAATTAAACATGATCACAGGGAAAGGCTTGATTTTGTGTGTTTGGATTAAAGTCAATACTTCCGTAAGTTCATCCATAGTGCCCAGTCCGCCGGGCATGATGACGAATGCTGTGGCGTATTTGACCAGCATGATCTTGCGGACGAAAAAGTGATTGAAGGTGATGTTAACATTGGAGTACGTATTGCATTTCTGTTCCTGGGGCAAGACAATATTTAGCCCGATTGATTTTACGCCGGCTTCGCTGGCGCCAAGGTTTGCAGCTTCCATAATGCCCGGCCCGCCGCCTGTTACAATATTGAAGCCCTGCTTGCCCAGCAAAAAAGCTATTTTTCTGGCATTATTATAATCGTCTTGATCCGGTGCGGCAGCAGCAGCCCCGTAAATCGTAACTGCGGGTTCAATGCCGGAAAGCTTATCGAATCCCTCGACAAGCTCACCGATATACCTGAATAATCGCCATGACTCTTCTTTTTCCAGCGCATTTATTTCGTATCTTTCAGACATTTACGTTTCCCGTTACTTAAATTTCATTATGGCACAGCCTGACTATCCGATAAAATCCCATCAATATGTTCGTATACTGCACAACTTAGTTTGGATGTATTTAGAATAACGCCGACAGATTTGACTGTCAAGGAAAATGAAGCCTCAAGAGTTTATAGTGAAGGTCGATCCCTCGGTCGTCTTGACTACATTGATGAGGACGGGAAACTTGTCCTTCAGCTCGCCAAGATGTGTGATAACAATGATTTTTTCAAAATCATCTTGAATTGAATTAATGGCATCGACAAGTCTTTCCAGACTGGCAGCGTCCTGCGTACCGAAACCCTCGTCGATAATAAGCACAGGCATCGAAGCCCCCGCTCTTCTTACCAGCAATCGTGAAATGGCTATACGCAGGCTGAGATCAATACGAAAGGCTTCGCCGCCGCTGTACATTTCATAGTTCCGGGTTCCCAGCTCATCCGATATCTTAATGTCCAGTGTTTCAACCGTATCTCCCTTCTTGGTATCGCGTTGGGTTTCCAGCGAAAGAGACATTCTATTATCAGTCAGCTTGCCTAATAAGATATTTGCCTCTTCCTCTATTTCAGGTAATGCTGATTCAATAAGCAATGCCTGGATGCCCTTCTTGCCGAATGCGGCTGCGAGATCTGCATAGATGCGCGCTTCCTCCTTGGTTAATTGCATCCGTTTCTCTCGATCTTCCTTCTCCACGGCAAGAATGTCGAGTTGCCTGATTTTTTCTTTCAGTTCGGCTTGCTTGTCCCGGACAGCCCTTTCCTGCTGTAGAGCAGATGTATGTTGAATTGTAAGAGCTTCCAGCTTTACTGTTAAACCGGGTAAGATTGCGAGCTCGCCGTTTAAAGTCTGGCAGTTCAGAGCAAGTGATTCGCTCTTCTGACGTAATATCGAAATCTCCTTTTCCGCATCGGCAGCAGCGGTCTTTTCTGATTTAAATCTCTGGAGGGCGTCATTTAGCTGACGATGTAAATCCTCATATGGCCACAGTTCGTCTTTTCTCTTTTTTAACTGATCATGGATATCTTTTTCATAGCCGAGCTTTTCCTGTTGCTCTTTCAGGTGTACAAGTGTTTTTTGCTCATCCGGGGCATAGTTATTGTTCCTAATGTCATCGTCAAGTTGATGCAGCTTCTTTCTCCTGGGAGATAATTGAGCCTCAGCTACCTTTGCTTCTGCTATTTCCTTCTCTGTGACGGCTATCAGCCGCTTTACTTTGTCGCTCTCACTTCTGACGGTCAGTTCTATTTGTTTGATTTCTTTATCAAGAGCTGACAGCTCTGCCCGGTTATGTGAAATGGTGTTGAGGTTCTGCCCGTGCAGCGTTATGTTCTGCTGCATTTCAGCCTTAAATTTTTTATCCAGCCTGTTGCGGCCTTCTGTACCCAGGTCCGTTTCACAGAGGGGACACTTGGCCCCGGCATGCGATATCATTCCAATCTTCAATTTTAAATCTTCGATTGCCTTTGATAGCTCGCTGTTTGATGCCGCAGTGGAACTTATCGCAGCGGTCAGTTCATTAATCAGCTTCCGTTTATTTTCTAATACTATTTCCTGATCTTCATGCTCGGCCTGCCGTGCGAATAACCCGGCTAATGTCTCCTGTAGCTTGGGAAGATTCTGAGATTTTATTTCCAGCTCTGATATCTGGCTCTGCAGAAGTTTACGTTCACTACTAAATGTATTCATCGCTGATGCTATAAGCTTTTCCAGCTTTTCTTTCTGCTCAAGCAGGGCAAGTAACTGCTTGAGTTTGCTATTCATCTGCTCATCAGAAGCCGTGACCCGTAAATATTCCGCATATTTTTCTTTGACCGTATCTTGCTGAGAGAGGATGCTATTGTATTTTTCGATATTTTTATTATGGTCAATCAGGCGTTTTTGCCATTTCCTCAGATCCTGCTCAAGGTTTTGCAGTTGTTCCCGATACAAAGACATCTGCTGCTGTTTAACCATCAAAGCATCTTTTTGTTGACGGAGGGATGAGATATCTCCATTCAGTTCAGCAACTGTTTTTTCCATAGCATTGATCTCGCCGATTATGGTGGTTAGCTCGTCCTCATACTCAATCCTTTTACCTATTTTGGAATTGATAATGTTGATTTCAACTCCTGTAGTATCTTCCTCGTATTTCCTTTTTTCCGAGACCTGCTTGGCTTCCTTCTCAATGCCTTCATAAAAGGAAAGATCCAAAATATCTGCCAGGATTTCCTTACGTTCAGCAGGCCTTTTGGTAGTAAACTCGTTGGATCTTCCCTGCAGCAGCATGGCGCTGTTAATAAATGCCTGATAATCCAGGTGAAGCAGTCCGATTATTTTCCGCTGGGTTTCAGTTCGGTTTGGTTCCGTTATGGATTTAAAGCTGCCGTTATTTTTAATCTGTAATTCAAGCATGGGTTGTCCCGATCGCGAGTAGGTCGATCTTACGTGTTTGCGGATGATGCGATAAAGCAGGCCGTTTGCGTTAAATTCAAGTTCGACCTCCATTTCATTTTGACCAAGGCAGATGAGGTCGTCGTCGGACCTGGCACGGGATTTCCCCCACAGGGACCATGTGATTGCATCGAAGATAGCTGATTTCCCGCTTCCGTTGTCGCCACAGAGGCAGGCAACATGGATTCCATCAAAATCAAGAGGAGGTAGACTACCTCTGTAGCACATGAAGTTTCTTAGGGTCAGCCTGGTGGGAATCAACCTGTCAATCTCCCAAATGCCACAAATTACTCGAAAACACGAAGAGGTTAATATTAATGAAATATGCTATTCTATATTTTACAGCAACAATTAGGATGCTAAATAGAGTACTGCAATAATTGATCCCTTCGCGATCATATTTTACCATACCAACTACAAAATAAACGTACCGCAAAAATAATCGAGCACTAATATGTTTGAAATCCTGACCCAAAAGCTAGGCAGCATCTTCAGCAGCCTCGGCAATAAAGGCAGACTGAGCGAAAAAGAAATAGATGATGCATTGAGGCAGATACGTTTGGCGCTCCTGGAAGCTGATGTGAATTTCAAGGTGGTTAAGAGCTTCCTGGCTGATGTCAGGGAAAAGGCGATAGACACAAAGATACTGGAAAGCCTGACTCCTGTGCATCAGATAGTAAAAATTGTTAATGAAGAGTTGATCAATGTTCTGGGAAAAGAAGTATCACATCTCAAGGCTGCTGCGCATCCGCCGTCGATAGTGATGCTGGTGGGTTTGCAGGGAGCGGGTAAAACGACTACAGCAGCCAAGCTTGCTGCAAATTTAAAACAGTCGAACCACAGGGTATTGCTTGTTGCAGCAGACACGCGCCGACCGGCAGCGATCGACCAGCTTACAGTTCTGGGCCAACAGCTTGATATCCCTGTATATTCCGAAGATATCAAATCGGACCCGGTAAAAATATGCGTCAATGCCGTTAAAAAGGCGGATGATCTGGCCGCTACATGGGTTATTATTGATACCCAGGGACGTCTCCATATTGACGAAATTCTGATGAACGAGCTGGTGGCTATCAAGCACAAAGTTAAACCGGCAGAGATATTGCTGGTGGCCGATTCAATGACCGGTCAGGATGCGGTCATGATATCAGAGGAATTCAACAAGAGTCTGGGCTTAACAGGATTAATCCTCACCAAGCTGGATGGTGATGCCAGGGGTGGCGCTGCCCTGTCAATAAGAGCGGTTACCGGAATTCCGATCAAGTTTATTGGTGTTGGAGAAAAAACAGGTGCCCTGGAAGCTTTTTACCCGGACAGGTTAGCCTCGCGAATACTCGGTATGGGCGACGTATTGACGTTGATTGAAAAGGCGGAAAAAACATTTGATAAGAAACAGATGGAACAACTGGAAGGCAAAATACGTAAGTCCGAATTTGATCTTGAAGACCTGCTGTGGCAACTACGCCAGATAAAGAAAATGGGGAGTTTCAGTCAACTCGTAGAGATGATCCCCGGTTTTTCCAAGATAACCAAAGGTGTTTCGGAGAAGGAGAGCCTTGATAGGACCAGGAGGGTGGAAGCGATTATACTTTCTATGACCTCTGAGGAGAGAAGGAATCCGGAGATAATCAATGGAAGCCGAAAACGAAGGATCGCCAGGGGAAGCGGGACAACACCCAGTGATGTAAACCAGCTGTTAAATCAATTCCATAATATTCAGAAAATGACCAAAATGATTGCCAAGGGCAAAATGCCTCGCAATTTTGCTGATATGATCGGGCGATAAATACTATTTTGCCGTTTTAGTTACCGCAGATATCCTCATCTGCCCTTCACCAATGGTGACATCTTTAATAGTCAGTCTTAATTCTTCCAGCGGTATATTTAATTTAATTACAATGTTTGCCAGACTTTCTACGCCGCGGTCTATTTCATCAGGAACAGCAAGCTTGCCCAGGAAAAAGTCCCTGACAACCATTTTAGGTTTGCCATCCTCGACCTCAATCTGGCCGAAAATGCCTGTTTTTAAAGGCAAACCGGGGACACTCCAGGCAGTATAGGTGAGCACATAACCGTCATTAAAATTCACCAGGATTTCTTTGGCGGGGAGGGTCCCCTCTGCCAGCATCATAACCAATGCCGAATTTATTTCTTCTTCGGTCATTACAAAGTCAATATCTTTCTGGGTTTTAGTGCTTTCAGCGGCCGCAACGCTTTTCTTTAGATCGGTAATTTTATCATTGAGACTATCAACGGCCTCGGATGACAGAACAACAGGCCTCATACTGGATCTTATATCCGGTGTTAGAAAAGCTAATATATAGCCAATGATAAAGGCAATGATAGCCAGAATTGCTAACACGCCCATTACCATTAAAAATACTTGAAGGACTTTCATAAGATTCCTCCTAATCGCATTATGCAGGATAACCGGTTATTCAAGGTAATCTTTCAGCTTGCGGCTTCTACTGGGATGCCGCAGTTTGCGTAGAGCTTTGGCCTCTATCTGCCGGATTCTTTCACGGGTTACATTAAATTCCTTGCCGACTTCTTCCAGTGTTCGAGCCCGGCCGTCTTCAAGGCCGAATCGTAGGAGCAGTACCTTTCTTTCTCTATCAGTAAGTTCGCCGAGTACTTTATCCAGCTGAGATTTTAATAATTCGCGTGAAGCTGCGTCTGCAGGCGGAAGAGTGGCCCGGTCCTCAATAAAATCACCTAAATGGCTATCTTCCTCTTCGCCTATAGGCATTTCAAGGGATATAGGTACCTGAGAAAGCTTCATGATTTCGCGAACTTTTTCTGCTGAAATCTCCATACCGTGCCCGATTTCCTCGCAACTGGGTTCACGTCCAAATTCCTGGGATAGTTTACGATTGACTTTGAGCAACCTGTTGATGGTCTCAACCATGTGCACAGGTATGCGAATAGTCCGTGCCTGATCAGCAATGGCACGCGTGATTGCCTGCCTGATCCACCATGTGGCATAAGTGCTGAATTTATAACCTTTCCTGTATTCAAATTTCTCCACAGCCCGGACCAGGCCTATATTGCCTTCCTGGATCAAATCGAGCAGCGGCATACCATGCCCGACATATTTCTTTGCAACGCTGACAACAAGACGCAGATTGGATACGGTCAGCTGTTTACTGGCTTCCTTCCCCTCCCTGTCTATCTGTTCGAACTTGGAAAGGAAACGCCTGTTGTTGGATTCCAGCTTGGAAATCAATTTGGCATCGAATCCTTTAGTTACCTGTTGTTTGAATTTATCCCAGGAAGTATTGCCGTCTATAATCGAGAAAATCTCAGGATTAATCATCCTGACATATATAGAAAAGTCAACCAGCCTCTTTTCAATTTCAGGGGGTTCCAGGTTGAGTTCTTTGGAAATCTTAATTACCAGTTCCTGGTTAATAAACTCGTCAATAGCCTGGTGCAGCTTCTGATTCAATATTTTTTCTTTAAAACTCGATTTACGATTTACATTCAGATGCTCGGAAAGTTGGTTAATAACCTGGTCGCAAATGTACAGATTCCTTAATATTTGAAGAATATATTCAGATAACGAAGGAGCCCGTCCTGCGGTCATTTTAAAATAGTCTTTGATATTTTCCAGGTATTTGTACGGCTCGATTTTGCTGGCCAGTTCACGTTCGAGTTTAGCATTCAGCAGCGGATATTTGCCGATTTCATGCAGGTACATCCTGACCGGATCATCAATTGCCTCATGTTCGGCGAGCTCTAATTCGAGCTCTATGAGAGGTTTTTCTGCAGGCTCCGGTTTTTCCAGCCACTCATCCTCTGCAAACTCGGCCGGTTCTTCGATATCATAAGATATTAAATCTTTCTCTGCCTGAATAGCGGGCTCGGCATCCAACTGGTCCCACTGATCAGCCGGCACTTCAAATCCGCTGATGGATAATCCCGTGAGATTTTTTTCAGCAACAGATTTTTTTGCCGGGACCTTTTCTTCGGCCTTAACCGGACGTGCCTTTTCTTTTTTTGCTGGTCTGGCCATCTATGCTCCCTTTGCTCGACTGAAGAAACGGCTTCGCTTTTTGAAGATCTCTTTTAACTGCTGGCTTTCGCTGATTCCATGCTCTATTAATGTGGAAATCTGTTTTTCAATATCGCCGCCCTCGGCTTCTGCCGCAAGAACAAGTTTTTTCTTCGTCTCCAAATTCTTTAAATATACTTCCTGCAAACGGCTGACACAGTCGCGCAGCGCTTCTTCCCTTAGGTAACTGTCCTCGTATATTGCAGGGGGTAACTGTTTATCGAATTGAAGCAAGCGTTCGAAATATCCATGTAAAGCCGGGTCCAAATTATCCTGGATATTAGCAATATCGGCATTCTGCTGCCACTTGCGTAATATATCCCTGTTATCCGATTGTTCAAAATAGTTCAACGATAAATTCATACCCACAGGCCTTAAGTCCGGATATTTTAACAGCAAGCTCAAACAATACTCCTCAAGGTATCGCGATGAAGTCGCGAAATCCGCAACCCCTTTAGATATTTTTGAACCTTTTGCTTTCTTATATCTTTGCTCCTGATTCCGCGTATTGAATAATGCATCTTTAAGAAATCTTTCGTCAATATTCAGTAATTGAGCCAGTTTTTGAACATAATGAGCGCGACGGATCGGATCATCGATATGTGACAGAATCGGTAAAAATTTCGTAACTACTGCAGACTTATCCTGAGAGCTGGCCGGATTTATGTTATCAATTTCCTTTTTTAAAGTAAAATCAATTATAGATTGCGATTCATCCAGCAGTTTACCCCACTGTGCCGGTGATTTCTTGATGATTTCATCCGGGTCCTTGCCGTCTCGTATTTCAACAACCTGTATTTCATACTTGACCAATTCATCGTAGGTCTTTGCCGTCGACCAGGGCATCCAGTGTTCCTTCGGAATCTGTTCATCAATGGAGCTTATGCTTCTGACTGTGGCTGCCAGACCGGCCTGGTCTGCATCCAGCGCAACAACAATATTCTTGGATAATTTACGTAAGACGGAGATCTGCCTGTCAGTCAACGAAGTGCCCATGGATGCGACCGTATTTTCAAAGCCGTACTGATGCGCCGTGATCACGTCCATATAACCTTCCATTATTACGGCCGAATCCTTCTGCATAATGGCGGGTTTTGCTTTTTCGATACCGTATAAAACACTGCTTTTATCGAACAGTATCGTTTGCGGTGAGTTGATATATTTGGGTAATGAATCATCAAGGGCACGGCCGCCGAATCCGATTACTTTGCCGCCGATATCACGTATGGGGAACATCAGCTTGTTGCGGAAGCGATCGTAATATCCCCCGCCCTCCCTCGCTATAGCCAGACCGGTGGCAACAAGTTCTTCGGCTTGATATCCTGAGTTAGCCAGGTGGTTGATTAAGTTATCCCAGCTTGATAATGCATAGCCCAGTTGAAAACTATTTACAGTTTTATCAGTGAGTCCCCGTTTTTGTACGTATTGCCTGGCGATATCCGCTTCGGGTGAGTGCAATAGCAGGTAATGAAAATATTCAGCGGTCAATTCGTTGATTTTAAGCAGCCTGTTTTGCTTCTCACGTTCCTCACCGGTTGTTTTTGCGGACTGGTAGGTCAATACAACATTGGCTTTTTCGGCCAGCAAACGTAAAGCCTGGCTGAAATCCATTCCCTCTTTTTTCATGACGAAGGTAAAAACATCTCCACCTGTCCCGCACGCCCCGAAACAATGCCAGCTTTGTTTATCAGGGAAAACGAAAAATGAAGGGGTTTTCTCAGTATGGAAAGGACAGACAGCTTTGAAATTACGCCCGGATTTCTGAAGCTTCGTGTACTGGGAGATAACTTCAACGATATCGATTTTTTGTTTTATCTCATCGACAGTATTCATCTTTAATAATTGGGAATATTTAATGTACCGGTTTACTGCTTAACTTCCCGGCTGTAAGTATAGCGTAATGATCGGTCATACCTGCAATATAATCGGCCACTTTACGCTCGACGGAATCGTTTTGCAGCTGATATTCCGGAGGCATTGTCTGCGGATTTTTTACGAAATAGTCAAAAAGCAACAGTATGATCTCACGGGCTACTACTGCGTCCTTGTAATCAAGGCTGGGGTAGTATACACGCTGAAACAAGAATTCGCGCAGTTCATTCGCCGGTTCGATAATCGAATTGCTCATGCTGATCAACGGCTTGTTCCTATTCATCCGTTTCATGTTTTCTGTGGAGACGTTAACTATATCGGTAACGAGCGTATTGATCCTCGCTGAATTGGTCTTTCCCAGAACCCTGGTGGTGGAATCCGGCAAATCGTCCTGTGAAATAATCCCCGCCCGGATGGCGTCTTCTATATCGTGGTTGATATAAGCTACCATGTCCGCGATTTTAACCACCTCCCCTTCGACGGTGGCTACGTTATTCCACCCTTCTTCAAGTATGTCCAGGTCTCCCTTGGAGTGGTTCAGGATGCCATCACGCACTTCAAATGTCAAATTCAAACCCCGGCCTCCCTTCTCCAGAAAGTCTACCACCCTGAGGCTTTGCTGATAATGTTTAAAACCGCCCGGCAGGAGCTCATCCAGAACCTGTTCGCCCATGTGCCCGAAAGGTGTATGCCCCAGGTCATGACCAAGCGCGATGGCTTCAGTCAGATCCTCATTTAAATTGAGAGCACGTGAAATGGTCCTCGATATCTGGGCAACCTCAAGGGTATGTGTCAACCTGGTGACGTAGTGGTCACTGATAGGGGCGATAAACACCTGGGTTTTATGTTTTAACCGCCGGAAGGCGTTGCAGAAAATAATGCGGTCACGGTCGCGCTGAAAATCCGTTCTCAGAGTACAGGGTTTCTCAGCATGTTGCCTGCCCCGGCTGGCAGCGCTTTTAGCAGCAAAAGGGGAAAGATGTTCTTCAGCCTGTTCCAGTTGCCGGCGGACGTTTAATTCAACCATGATGGATGATCAATTGCCAGTTAAATATTACAGAATTATAGGGCAACAGCCAACTGCATCAGAAAGATGGCAGCGACTCGATCAAGAATACATTTGCATTCAGACATTAAAAAGAAAATGCGAGATATCGCCGTCCTGGATTATATAGTTCTTCCCCTCCAGTCTCAATGAACCGTGTTTGCGGGCTTCCGGCAGACTGCCGTATTTAATGAAATCATTATAACTGATAACTTCAGCCCTTATAAAACCCCGTTCAATATCCGTGTGTATTTTCCCCGCCGCTTTAATGGCCGGCGTATTTTTCTGAATCGTCCATGCTTTCACCTCATCATTCCCCACGGTGAAAAAAGATATCAGCCCCAGCAGTGAATAGGAGTGTTTGATAACAACATCGAAGGCAGCCTCTTTGATTCCCATATCTTTCCTGAACTCCTCAGCCTCCGCTTCTCCTAGCTGTGAAAGCTCCATTTCCAGTTCGCCGCACATGGAGACGATTTCAACCTGCGGCTGGGAATAGGCCTTTGCCATTTCCGCCTGAATGCGTTCGGCTTCAGCCAACTGCTGCTCTCCGATATTGATAACGATAAGCATAGGCTTGGCGGTGAGAAACTGGTAGTTGGATAAAGAATGCAGCTCTTCAGCGTTCAAATTTTGCAGGCGGATGGGAATCCCCTTTTCCAGATTATCCTTGACTTTCAGCAGCAGCGACTGTTCCTTGATAGCCGCGTCGCGCTCGGCGGACTTGCCCATTCTCAAAGACGATTCTATGCGGCTCAACCGCTTCTCAACAATGGCGAGATCGGAGAAGATAAGCTCCATATCGAGGGTCTCAATGTCCCTGCGCGGATCGATACTTCCCTCGATATGAGGAAGGTTGGCGTTTTCAAAAGCCCTTACAACCAGCAGGATGGCGTCGGAAGTGGAGAGGAAATTCAGCAACTGGCCGCTGATACCCTGCTCTTTGCCGAATCCTTTGGTCAATCCTGCAATGTCAACGTATTTCACTTCCGCAGGGGTCGTTTTCTTGGGCTTATATATCTTGGAAAGTCCATCCAGTCGGGCATCGGGGACTTTGGCCACCGAAAGGTTGGTGGAAAGACCGCTGGACGTATATGGTTTGATATCGGCGGTACAGCGTGTTAACGCGTTGAAAATTGTAGTCTTTCCGCTTTTGGGTAGGCCGATAATACTTATTTCCATGTGAACACTCTAAAGCCTATAAAAAACTATATGATAGTATAGACCAAAATGCAATAGAAGAATGACTTTTGGGAGCATCAGGTTAATCATCTCGCCGGAGTTGTAGTCAGATTAAACCGTGTGCTATAATCATTGGACTTTCGCAATCTGGAGGATCACTGTGCCCAGTTATGAACTGGTATTTATTTTTAATCCGAATATACAGGAAGAAGAGTTTCCACGTTCGCTGGAAAAAGTTAACAATCTGATATCAAAGCTCGGCGGAACTGTGACCGAGACCAATCAATGGGGAAAAAGAAAACTGGCCTATCCGATTAAAAGGCAGTCTGAGGGAAACTACGTTATGGAAAAAGTAGAGATCAAGCAAACTGCGCTTAAGGATATTGAAGCCGATTTGAAACTTTCCGAGGATGTCCTCAGGTATTTATTTATACGTGATAAAAGCTAGTTTCAGGGAGGATTGGGAACGATGGCGAGTTTAAATAAGATCCTGCTTATTGGCAATGTCGGCGGCGACCCCGAGATGCGTTTCACTCCCAGCGGTGTGCCTGTAACAACGTTCACCCTGGCTACCAATCGCAGCACTACTTTATCCGACGGTTCTGTTAAGAAAGAGACTGAGTGGTTTCGTATCACAGCCTGGAGAAAACAGGCAGAAACCTGTAATCAGTTTGTAACTAAAGGTAAACTGGTTTATGTAGAAGGCGCCTTGCGGACACGTACATGGGATGGCAAAGACGGACAAAAGCATACATCCCTTGAGGTGAACGCCGACAGGGTATTGTTCCTGGATAGACAGGGACTTGCGGTTTTGCCGCCTGAAGAAGTATCCGCTGATGAAGAGGGGGATATCTCGCCTGAGGATCTTCCCTTTTAAATCGGCTTTATGAAGGAGGAAACATATCAAGTAAATGGAAACTAATACTGCTCCAATCAAAAGGGAAAAAGGACGTAAGTTTGTAGTAAAGCCGAAAGTTTGCACTTTCTGTGCGGATAAGGCTGTGATAGATTACAAGAACTTTACCTTACTACAACGATTTGTATCTGATCGTGGCAAGATCGTGCCAAGAAGACGCACAGGCGTTTGCGCCAAACATCAAAGGAGCCTGGCGCAAGCTATCAAGAGAGCACGTTTTCTGGCGCTGTTACCCTCTGCGCCGCATCATGTCTACAACATGTCTCATGCGGAACGAAAAGGATAGTTTTATCTGGAGTTATTGAATTGCCGAAAAGGACTTATCAACCGAAAAAGGCCGGACGAAAAAGGAAGCACGGATTCAGAGCGAGGAATTCAACTCGTGACGGCCGTGACGTTTTAAAAGCGAGACGCCTGAAGGGACGTTGGAAGTTAACTCAAGTATAGAGACAATGGCCAAGAAATTGGCTTTGACCAGGAGATCAGAATATTTAGCGGTCTACGAATCCGGCAAAGCTTATGCCGGTCACGTATTGGTAATAAAAATGCTTCCGAACAGTCTTAAAACCACGCGGGTCGGTTTTTCCGTAACCAAGGAAATCGGCGGGGCTGTCGTTCGCAACCGTGTCAAGCGGCTGCTTAAGGAAATCGCCCGAGCTGTAAATATCAAACCGGGATGGGACATCGTTTTTATTGCAAGACGTAAAATTGTCGATGCGGATTTTCACCAGTTGAACAAGGCTGTCATGGATTTGCTCAGGCGCGCGGATTTATTGGAGCAGAATGCTTAAAAATATGGCACTCAGGCTGATCAGGTTTTACCAGGCGACCATATCAAAGGTCACCCCGCCTGCCTGCCGCTTTACCCCCACCTGTTCGCAATACGGGTATGAAGCCATTGCCAAGTACGGGTTTTTCAGGGGCGGCTGGATGACCTTTTTGCGGGTCTGCCGCTGTAACCCCTGGACGCCCTGTGGTTATGACCCGGTACCCTGATTGAGGTGCACTACGATAGAGATGATATTGGTTTGAAACGATTATGAAGACGGCGAATTTAGTTAAAATTCTTCTTACGGTAAGCCTGGTGTCAGCCGTTTTTCTGGCAGGCTGCACCGATATATCGGGAGGTGGCGGGTGCGCCGGTCCTTCCGCGCAGGGCTGGTCCGGATTCGTACCTTATAAACAGGTGCTGTGTTTCGGCTCCATGGAAGGCCGTGTAATTGCCGTAAATCCCGCAGCACGTAGCGACAACAAGACCTTCCCGGTTGAAGGCGAATGGGCGTATCTGATAAAAATCGCCTCACCCGGCGCTGCCTGCGGCGCCATGTGCGGTTCTTCAACTTCCGCAGCTAATATGGGCATTTATGCCACTCCGGTCACAAGCGGTGAGCTGGTTTATGCGGGTACATATTCAGGCAAGATATATGCTATAAATGGGGACAGGGGAGTGGTGAGGTGGGTCTATCCGAGGGAAGGATATGAAACGGTGGGTGGAGTGGTAGGCAATCTGGCCACTGACGGGCAGAGCATTTTCTTCGGGAGCTCAAACGGCAAACTCTATGCCCTGGATGCGCTTACCGGCGATTTTAAATGGGAATTTCAGACTTCGGATAAAATATGGACGTCGCCTGTAGTGGATAGCGGCGTGGTGTATTCGGGCAACTACGGCGGAAATATCTACGCGCTATCAGCCGAGGACGGTAAAGTTATCTGGGAAATAAAAATCCCTTCAGCGATTGCTTCAGCTATAACCGTATCCGACGGCAACCTGTATTTTGGAACATTCGACCGCTACCTCCATGCGCTGGATAAAGCCAGCGGCCAGGAAAAATGGAAGATCAGCGGCGGCAACTGGTTCTGGGCGGCGCCCGTAATCAGGGACGGAGTTGCCTACTGCGCCTGTCTTGACCAGAAGGTATATGCGCTGGAAGCCGATACCGGCAGGGAGGTCTGGCAATTCAGCGCTGAAAGCCCCATTGTATCTACTCCAGCCTTATCGGGAGACAATTTATACGTGGCGTCCAATAACGGCAAACTGTATTCCCTTGATATAAAGAAAGGAACGATGATTAACAGCGCCAGCGTCGGGTTCACGGTTTATGCGCCTTTGTACGCTGACGGCGCAACGGTGTATGTTAATGCCAGGAACCACACCGTTTATGCGGTGGACATGGCCAAAGGTTCCATCATCTGGCAATTCGCTTCCAATAATTTGGGAAATTAAATGATTGATATCTGGAATGTAGCGATACTTAACCCTATGCTGAACGGGCTTATCGCCCTATCCGAAATGCTCGGTAAAAATTTCGGCCTGGCTATTATTGTGCTGACCGTCGCGGTCAGGATAATTCTCATCCCGCTGACATACAAGCAAACCCAGTCTACCAAGGCCATGCAATCATTGCAGCCCAAGCTGCAGGAACTGCAGAAAAAGTATGCGCGGAATCAGCAAAAATTGCAGCAGGAGATGATGGCACTGTATAAGGAGGCCGGGGTAAGCCCCCTGGGTTGTATGTGGCCGTTATTAATTCAGTTCCCCATCTGGATTGCGCTCTACCAGTCCATCATGCAGGCGCTGGCGGCAACCCCGGAGAACCTGTTGCTGCTGTCACAGCATCTTTATTCATGGGATATGGTAGGGCAGGCGATCCCGTTAAATGAAATGTTCCTGGGGCTCAAACTGTCGCAACCGGACCCGACTATGATCCTGGCCATTCTGGTGGGCGGCACCATGTGGCTGCAGCAGAAAATGGTCACTCCGCCGGCTACCGACCCCAAGCAGCAGCAGATGACCAGCATGACCACTATGATGATGCCCATGATGTTTGCCTTCTTCACGCTGTCTTTCCCCAGCGGCCTGGCGCTATACTGGGTTGTCTCCAATATTATCGGAATCGGCATTCAATACTTTACCGGTGGCGGATGGGGTTACTTCACGTTCCCGTCGCTCAGGCCTCAACCGCAGGCTACGACGCAGCCTAAAATAGAGCAAAAAGGCTCTCAAGATGGGAAGAAGGGGCAGAATTGAAAGAACTGGAAGTTAGTGCTAAAAACGTTGAAGAAGCCACCCGTATAGCTCTTGAGCAGCTTGGTGTCTCCAAAGATAAGGTGGATATCCAGATTGTCAAGAAAGGCAAAACGGGCGTACTGGGTATGGGCGCCGAGGATGCCAAAATAAAAGTGATCTTACTTGACGAAGGGAATTTTGCAGATGGTAATACTGCGAATGTAGATGAGATTTCCCGGCAGGTCCTAGGTGAGCTGCTGAGGATTATGGGCATTGAGGCTACGGTTTCGATTAATAAAACGAATGATTCCGATACCCCGATGGTGCTGAATATCGAAGGTGATGAGCTTGGTGTATTAATCGGCCGCCGCGGGCAAGCCCTGTCTTCACTGCAGTATCTCGTCAGGCTTATTGTATCTGAAAAAGCCAAGAAATGGGCCTCTATCAACGTTGATGTCGACTGGTACAAGAAGCGACATTACGATTCACTGAGGAGCCTGGCGTATCGCCTTGCGGAACAGGTAACGAAAAGAAAACGGCCCATTACCATGGAACCCATGCCTCCCGATGAAAGGCGGATCATCCATATAACGCTGGCTGAACACCCTGAAGTGACGACACAGAGCACGGGGGAAGGAGATGGACGCAGGGTAGTGATACAATCCAGGAAGCGTTAAGCATGTTCAAGCCTGTTAACAACAAAATAAGTTTTCCCGAACTGGAAAAAAGCGTACTGGCGTTCTGGAAAGAGAACCGGATTTTTGAAAAAAGCATAGAAACCAGGGAAAACTTACCCAAATTTATCTTCTTCGAAGGCCCGCCCACAGCCAACGGCAATCCCGGCATCCACCATGTCCTTTCGCGCGTCTATAAGGACGTAATACCGCGCTACAAGACCATGAAAGGGTACTGCGTACCCCGTAAAGCCGGCTGGGACACTCACGGCCTGCCGGTTGAGCTGGAAGTGGAGAAGATGCTGGGCTTCACCGGCAAGGCGCAGATAGAAAGCTACGGCGTGGCAAAATTCAATAACCTTTGCCGGGAAAGCGTATTTAAATATCTCAAACAATGGAACGCCTTAACCGAGCGCATCGGATTCTGGCTGGATATGGAACATCCCTATGTCACGCTGGACAACAGCTATATCGAGTCGTGCTGGTGGGCCATCAAGCAGCTGTGGGACAGGGGATTGATCTACCAGGGATACAAGGTAACGCCGCATTGCCCCAGGTGCGGGACCTCTTTGAGCTCTCACGAGGTCGCGCTGGGTTACAAAGACGATACAGTGGACCCGTCTATTTACATAAAATTCAGGATTAATAAACTGCCTGCGGGATTAAAAGAGAAAAAAGTCGAGGGCTTTTCACTGCAGAAAGCGATCTCTGACGGAAAAGTTTATTTCCTGGCCTGGACGACCACACCTTGGACGCTGCCGGGCAATACCTCGCTGGCGCTGGCCGCGGACGCCGATTATGCCCTGATTGAGCATAAAGATGAGTACCTGATCTTTGCCCGTGCCCTTATGGAGCAGGCCGGCCTCAAGGACAGTAGGATACTGGCTACATATAAAGGAAGTGAGCTCGAGAGCTCTTTATACGAGCCCCTGTACAACCCTCATAGCTACGATGTGGAAAGGAAGAGGGCCAAACCCGATACGCAGGGGCAATTCGAACTGCAGAAAGTGGATAAAGGGCTTACCTATAAAGTCATTACCGCCGATTTCGTGTCCATGGAAGACGGCACCGGCATCGTGCACATAGCCCCGGCCTTCGGCGAGGTGGATTTCCAGGCCGGCCTGGAGAAGAACCTGGATTTCGTCCAGCAGGTCGACCTGACGGGCAAGATTACAGGCACCTATCCCTTCGCCGGCAAGTTCGTCAAGGACGCCGACCCCGAGGTGCTGAAGGATTTGGATTCCAGGAACCTGTTGTTGAAGAGCGGCGCCATTACACATACATATCCGTTTTGCTGGCGCTGCGACGCGCCGCTTCTTTACTATGCCAAGAAGACATGGTACATCCGCACATCCGCCAGAAAAGACGAGATGATCACAGGGAACCGACAGATCAACTGGTACCCCGAGCATATCAAGGAAGGCCGATTCGGCGACTGGCTGCGCAATAACGTGGACTGGGCCTTTTCACGGGAAAGGTACTGGGGTACGCCGCTAAACATCTGGAATTGCGCAGAATGCGGCCATTATGAATGCCTGGGCAGCCGCGCCGAGATTGCAGCGAAGCCGGGTTTAAGCGGCTTCAATGAAACGCTGGACCTGCACCGGCCCTATGTGGACGAGGTCAAGTACAACTGCACGCAATGCGGCGGAAGCATGGAAAGGCAGCCGGAAGTCATAGACTGCTGGTTCGATTCGGGCGCCATGCCCTTTGCCCAGTGGCACTATCCCTTTGAAAACGTAGAGAGATTTAAACAGAGCTTCCCCGCGGATTATATTTCAGAGGCTGTGGACCAGACCAGGGGCTGGTTTTACAGCCTGCATGCGCTATCCACCTTGATCTTCGACCAGCCATGCTATAAAAACGTCATCTGCCTGGGCCATATACTCGATGCCCAGGGGGAGAAGATGAGCAAGGCCAGGGGCAATGTGGTGGATCCCTGGGTTGTGCTGGATTCCTCCGGCGCCGACGCGTTGAGATGGTATATGTTTACCGCCTCGCCTCCCGGCAACGTCCGCCGCCTGTCCGTGGATATGGTCGTGGAGGTCATGCGCAACTTCATCATGACCCTGTGGAATACGTATTCCTTTTTCGTGATTTACGCCAATATAGATAATTTCGTGCCCGGCAAGTCCGCTGTTGAACCGGCGTCGGATCTCGATAAATGGCTGATCTCCAGCCTGAACCAGCTTGTCGCCGACGTAGACGAGCTGCTGGGCAACTATGACCCCACCGCCGCCGGCCGCAAAATCGAATCGTTTGTCAACGACCTCTCCAACTGGTATGTGCGGAGGAGCAGGCGCAGGTTCTGGAAGAGCCAGAACGATGACGACAAATTAAGCGCGTATAACACGCTATACCAGGCGCTGGTTACCCTTTCCAAACTGCTGGCGCCCTTCATCCCCTTCATTGCCGAGGAGATGTATCAAAACCTCGTCCGTCCGCTGGATAAGAACGCGGCCGAAAGCGTTCACCTGGCGGCCTTCCCCGTAGCTGATGCCAGCCTGATCGACAGGGATATCATTGCCGAGACCGAACTGGCGATGAAGGTCTGCAGCATGGGCAGGTCCGCAAGGGCCAAAAGCGGCATGAAGGTCAGGCAGCCGTTACCCAAAGTCGTAGTTAAAACGAGGTCCAAAGGAGAGTCCAAGGCGCTGGACAGGCTATGCGGCCAGATCCTCGATGAATTGAATGTGAAAGCTATCGAGTTCGCCGACTCCGAACTGCCGGAAGGCAGCAAGTTATCGGTTGTCGCCGAAGGCGAGTATCAGGTTGGCATAGTAACCGAGCTGACCGATGAGCTGGTGATGGAAGGCATGGCCAGGGAGATCGTGCGGCGCCTGCAGACCATGAGACGCTCGGCCGGGCTTGAGATCGCCGACCACATCGTAACCTACTACCATGGCGATAATAAATTCGCTGATGTTTTCCGTAAGTTCGCAGATTATATCAAACAGGAGACACTGACCTCGGAGATAATCGAAGGCGCCCCAGGGGCAGCGTTATTCACAGAGAAGTTCAAGATTTCCGGCCAGGAATTGGCCCTGTCAATCGACAAGCAGGTTCCCTGAACCTGACTGCAGAGTAAATACTGCTCCGCAGTACCCTGTTACCTGGCGGGCGGCGGGCTCTGAACCAGCTTTATTGCAGCGTTGTAAGCATTCTTGCCGCGGACGTAGGTCACGTTCACCTCTTCCCCGATCTGGGAATTGCGCAGTGCCCGCAGCAGATCGGGCGCGTTGGCGACATCCTTACCACGATATTGCACGATAACGTCGAGCCGTTTTAGACCCGCCTGGGCCGCCGGGCTGCCCGGCTGAACATACGTTACCACCGCCCCGCGGTTGATCCCCAGGTTGTTATAGTAGGCTACGTAATCATTCACGGTATACAGTTCAATTCCCAGGAAAGGACGGGTAACGTAGCCTTTATTGACGAGTTCCTGCAGGATGGGCAGGGCTGAATTGATGCTGATGGCGTAGCCCATGCCTTCCACTCCCACCGATGATATCTTGGCGCTGGTGATCCCTATCACCTCGCCTTTCATATTGAGGAGCGGACCGCCGCTGTTGCCCACGTTGATGGCGGCGGATGTCTCGATCAGATCGTACAGCGACTCATCCTCGTCCATCGATAATGTCACTTTGAGGCCGCTGATAATGCCTTCCTTGGCCTTGATGCCCTTGCCCAGCGGATTGCCGATGGCCACCACCCAGTCTCCGACTCTCAGCCTGGCCGAATCACCTATGGATGACGCAGTAAGGCCGGGCATGTCGACCTTGATAATTGCCATATCGGTAAGCGGATCACGGAATACGTTGGCTGAAGTGCCCTCATAAGTCCTGCCGTCTGCAAACTGCAGTACTACCTTTCTGGCGCCTTCCACGACGTGGTTGTTGGTGACGATGATGCCTTTATTGTCCAGTATCCAGCCCGAGCCTGCGCCTGACTGGGTTATCTGCCTGCTGAACATATCGCTGACAATCTGCTCTGTGGTGATGGTGACCACCGATGAGTAGGCTTTCTCAACGACATCGGCTATGCCGGGCAGCGCCGGTGAATTTTCAGATTGGGCAGGCGCTTTCCAGCCCGGATCGAGCGGCGTAACCTGCGTGCCGGTTGAGGGCGCCTGGCCGGTCGAAGGCGCCTGCCCGGTTGGCGGAAAGGTCGATGTCGATATCTGTATATTGCAGGCGGGGATTAATAATACCAGGCACAGCAGCGCGCCTGTCACTAATACTCTTTTCATGAACGGTAACCTCATCGTAAATCTTGAATTGCGTCGGGATTGTAGCACAAAGGTAGCAGACGGGCAAAAAGCCTGGCGCAAGCGAATTTGGAAAAACAGAGACAGGCCCGCTGCGCGGGCCCATCCCTGTGTAAGTTATTCTGTTAAGACGGATTATCCTGCGTATTTGACCTTGGGTAACTGGGCGAGGGCCTGTTTGACCTTCTCCTCGGAGTAGGTGTCGGCCTCCATTTTACCTGAGAGAAACTGATCGTAGGCAGCCAGGTCGAAGTGGCCGTGGCCACTCAGGGCCAGGACAATGGTCTTCTTTTCGCCCGACTCTTTGCACTTGAGAGCTTCATCTATGACAACCTTGATGGCGTGTGAAGGCTCAGGCGCCGGAATGATGCCCTCAGTCCTGGCGAACTTGATAGCGCTTTCAAAGGTAGCTTTCTGTGCTACAGCCCTAGCTTCAATGATGCCCAGTTTGTGCAAATGCGAAACGATGGGCGCCATGCCATGGTAGCGCAGGCCGCCTGCATGGATCGGTGACGGGATGAATGTATGTCCCAGGGTGAACATCTTGGCGATCGGCGCCATGCCGGCCACATCGCCGTAATCCCAGGCCAGCGGGCCTTTGGTCATACTGGGGCAGGCAGTCGGTTCCACACAAATGATCTGGATCTTCTTGCCCTTCATTTTTAGCGGTATAAAAGGAACTAACATTCCTCCGAAATTGCTGCCGCCTCCCACGCAGCCTACCACGATATCCGCCTCCGCATCGGCCATTTCCAGCTGTTTTATTGTTTCAATGCCAATGACGGACTGATGCAGGATAACGTGATTTAAAACGCTGCCCAGCGCATAGCAGGTATCATCCCGGCCGAAAGCGTCCTCGACCGCTTCGCTGATGGCAATGCCCAGGCTGCCGGGCGAGTTGGGATCTTTTTCCAGGATTTGTCTGCCTATATTGGTCTCGGTGCTGGGGCTGGGTATAACCGTTCCTCCCCATGTCTCCATCATGATGCGGCGGTACGGCTTCTGATTGTAGCTGACCTTAACCATGTAAACCTTGCATTCCAGGCCGAACATCTGGCAGCCCAGAGAAAGGGCGCTGCCCCACTGTCCGGCGCCAGTCTCCGTGGCAAGGCGTTTAACGCCCGCCTTCTTGTTGTAGTAGGCCTGCGCCACTGCCGTGTTGAGCTTATGGCTGCCGGCAGGGCTGACGCCCTCATATTTGTAGAATATTTTAGCCGGTGTGCCCAGCGCCTGCTCCAGACGGAAGGCGCGGATCAGCGGAGTCGGCCGCCACATCTTATAGATGTCCTGTATTTCTTCAGGTATCTCGATAAACCGCTCCTTGCTGAACTCCTGCTCGTTTAACGAAGCGGGAAACAGCGGGGGTGGCAGGATGGTCGGTTCCTGGGTCCCCGGGTGCAGCAGAGGGGGCAGGGGCTCCGGGAGGTCCGGTAAAATGTTGTACCAGGAAGTGGGTATGTCCTTTTCTTGCAAGATGAATTTCGTTGTTTTGTCTTTTGACATTCTGTTCTCCTTATAAAAATATTTGGGCTATCGATGGATATTATTATTCAAATTCCTTCTATACGGCCCGCCAGGGCCACATCGTAGTTTTCGTCATGCATTTTCCTCCCAAAAAATTAAGCCTCCCGCCCAAGGGGCGAGAGGCTTTAGCTTCGCGGTGCCACCCTTGTTAGTTCAATTAAGAACCGTCTCTGTGAGGTACAGCCCTGCGGCGATACCCTGGATTACGTTAACGCGATCCCTGCGTCAAAGCCTACTGGAAGTTACCTTCGTTCAGTTTGCGGCTCCCGGGCCCATTCAACTTCGTCTCCGGCGTCAGCTTTCACCTGTCCTGACTCTCTGCGGCCTTTGCTCAGAAGCCTACTATTCCCGTTCACAGCCTTTAGCGATATTCAATTGCTATAAATAATATACAGAAACCTGTTTGGCTGTCAATCAACCAAAGAGGAGAAACCCTAAACCAAAAACTCTAAACCCTAAACTCTAAGCTCTAAACAAGTTCAAAATACAAAGCTCAAATTACAGGGGTAAAAATGTTTTGGATTTTGGAAATTTGAGTTTATTTAGAACTTAGGATTTAGTATTTCTCCCCTTATGCTCCTTTTAAAAATGCGTCTATGGAAGCGGCCGCCCGTTTGCCGGCGCCCATGGCGCTGATCACGGTGGCTGCGCCCGTTACCACGTCTCCGCCGGCCCAGACCCTGTCCTTCACGGTCTTGCCCGTCTGCTCGTCCGCAACCACGGTGCCGCGCCTGGTGGTCTCCAGACCCTTGGTGGTGGATGCGATCAGGGGGTTGGGCGTGGTGCCCAGCGCGATGACCACGACATCGACGTCCATGGTGAACTCGCTGCCCTGCTTGACGATGGGGCGGCGCCTGCCGCTGGCATCCGGCTCACCGAGCTCCATCTCGTAGCATTCCATGGCCTTGACCCAGCCTTTATCGTCACCCAGGATCTGCTTGGGATTGGTGAGCATCTTGAAAACGATGCCCTCCTCCTCGGCGTTTTCCACTTCCTCATGCCGGGCGGGCATCTCGGTGCGCGACCTTCTGTAAACAATATAGACCACGTCTGCCCCTAATCTGAGGGCGCATCGTGCAGAGTCCATGGCCACGTTGCCGCCGCCTATCACGGCGACCCTTTTGCCGATCTTAATCGGCGTATCGTATTCGGGGAAGAGGTAGGCTTTCATCAGGTTGGTCCTGGTGAGGTATTCATTGGCCGAGTAAACGCCGTTGAGGTTCTCGCCGGGGATATCGAGGAACATGGGCAGCCCGGCGCCCGTGCCCAGGAATATAGCGTCGTAACCTGATTCGAGAAGTTCATCGACGGTGGCCAGCTTGCCCATCACGGAATCGAGCTGAACGTCAACGCCCAAAGATTTTACATAATCCACCTCAGCCTGAACGATCTTCTTGGGCAGCCTGAACTCGGGGATGCCGTACATCAGCACGCCCCCGGCGGTGTGCAGGGCTTCGTACACCGTCACTTTATGGCCGAACTTGGCCAGGTCGGCGGCGCAGGTGAGCCCGGCCGGGCCGGAGCCGATGACCGCCACCTTTTTGCCTGTCGGGGGCGGGAGCACGGTGGGCGACCTCTGGTCCTGGTGGCCCAGGTCCCAGTCCGCCACGTACCTTTCCAGCCTGCCGATGGCGATGGGCGCCTGTTTCTTGGCCAGCGTGCAGACCTGCTCGCACTGCGTTTCCTGAGGGCAGACCCTGCCGCAAACGGCGGGCAGCGCGTTCTTGCTCTTCAAAACTCTGACGGCCTCGACCATATCATTATCGCGGACGGCCTTGATGAATTCGGGTATATCCACATTTACCGGGCAGCCGCCCACGCACGGCCTCTTGGGGCACTGAATGCAGCGTGAAGCTTCCTCCAGCGCCATGGCATCTGTGTAACCCAGGGCGACCTCGCTGTAATTCCTGGCGCGGGCCTTGGGGTCCTGGTGCGGCATGGCGACCCGGTTCAGGTTGATCTTTGCTTTAGGTTTTTCTTCCAACTTCGGCCTCCCGTATTAAGATTTCTGGCACTGGCATTCCTTCCAGCGGTCGAGTGCCTCTTTTTCTTCCTTTAAATATACCTTCTGCCTGTCGAAAACGATGTCCCAGTCCACCTGGTGGCCGTCGAACTCGGGGCCGTCCACGCAGGAAAACTTTGTCTGGCCGCCGACGGAGAGGCGGCAGCAGCCGCACATTCCCGTGCCGTCGACCATGATCGAGTTAAGGCTCACCACCGTGGGCACATTAAAAGGCTTGGTGGTCAGCGAGCAGAACTTCATCATGATGGCAGGCCCGATGGCCACCACCCTGGCGACCTTTTCGCGCTCGAGTATCTCCTTGAGGGGCTCTGTTACCAGGCCCTTGCGGGCGTAGGAGCCGTCGTCTGTGGTAACAATCAATTCATCACTGACCAGGCGCATCTTGTCTTCCCAGAAGAGGAGGTCCCTGTTGCGCGCTCCGATGATGCTGATCACCTTGTTCCCCGCCTGCCTCAGCGACCTGGCGATGGGGTGTACGGGGGCGATGCCCACACCTCCTCCCACGCAGACCACGGTGCCGAACTTCTCTATCTCGGACGGCAGGCCCAGCGGCCCGACGAGGTTGAGTATGCTGTCTCCCGTTTTCAATCCACCCAGCTTGCAGGTGGATGCGCCGATCTCCATGGCCACCAGCGTGATGGTACCGGCCGCGGCATCCCAGTCGGCCAGCGTGAGCGGGACCCGCTCTCCGACCTCGTCAATACGGATAATGACGAACTGGCCTGCCCGGGCTTTTTTGGCGATCGCTGGCGCTTCAACCTTGAGGCAATCGATGACCGGAGTCAGCTTCTCCTTTGACAGTATTTTATACATTCAGACCTCCACATCGCGCGTAATCAGTAACGGATGTAATAGCAGTAATATTTAAAGTAATCTTCAATACGTTTTGACCTTCACGGGCGGCTGCATGGGATGCCCCAGCTTCAGCCTGTAATCGCATTTATAGCATCTTTTCGCTTCGTCGACGGCTGCCTTTTCGGGGTAGCCGAACTCGACTTCATCGAAGTTGCCCATGCGTTTGGCCACCTCGAGCTCCGGCATGACGGGCTGCTTTTTATCGGAGAAAGCGGGGTCCTCGCCGAACACAGGTTCGAGCTCCAGCACGGGCGCCAGGGCTTCCTCGATCTCACCCTTGCCGCCGAGGAACTTATCGATGGATGACGCGGCCAGCCTGCCCTGTGCGATGGCGCCGATCACCGAAGCGGGGCCGGTAACTATATCGCCTCCCGCGAACACGCCTTTCTTGCTGGTCTCCAGCGTCTTATCATTGGCCTTTATATTGCCGCGGTTCACCGCAACATCGAATTTGGCCGGTATATCGGAGACCTGGCCGATGCCCGCGATGACATTGTCGTAATCTTCAATATATTCGCTGCCCGGTATGCGCACGGGGCTTCTCCTGCCGCTGGCGTCGGGCTCGCCCAGCCTCATCTTGATGCATTCCAGGGCCAGCCTGCCGTCCTTCTGCGTGATCTTGTTGGGAGCGGCCAGGAAGACAACTTTTATTCCTTCGTGGATGGAGGCCTCGACCTCTTCCGCTGCCGCGGGCATCTCGGCGCGCGTGCGGCGGTAGATGATGGTCACGTCGCTGGAGCCAACGCGCAGGGCGACGCGGGCGCAGTCGATGGCGGAGTTGCCGCCGCCGATGATGGCGACCTTCTTGCCGATCTTAAATTCCTGTCCCAGCGCCACGGTGCGCAGGAAGTCCACGCCGTCGAGCACGCCGGGGAGGTCCTCGCCCTCGGCGCCCATCTTGGAGCCCTTGTGGTCGCCTATGGCCAGAAATACGGCGTTGAAGCCCTGGCTGAGAAGGTTGTCGGTGGATTCGATGCGTGAATTGACCTTGATCTCCACGCCGGCCTTCTTGATTTCGTCGATTTCCGCGTCCAGAATTTCCCTGGGCAGCCTGTATGCGGGTATGCCCACGCGCATCATGCCGCCTGTCTGGGGCAGCGCTTCGAAGACGGTGACGGAATGTCCCAGCTTGGCCAGGTAGAAGGCTGCGGTGAGTCCGGCCGGGCCGGAGCCTACCACGGCTACCTTTTTACCGGTGGCGGGAAGCTGCCTGCTGCCCTGCTTCCACAGGCCGTTGTCATGGTCCGAGGCATAGCGCTTGAGAAACTTGATGCACAGAGGTTCGTTGAGCTTGCCCCTGCGGCAGGCCTGTTCGCAGGGATGTATGCAGACGCGTCCCAGCGAGCCCGGGAAGGGTACTTTCTCGCGCACCACGGCTAAAGCTTCGGGGTACTTGCCGCGTGCGATGTAATTCAGATACCTGGGGATGTCGATATGCGCCGGGCAGGCATAGCTGCAGGGCACCACGTAGCCTTCCCACTCGGAGATGGCGCGGTAGCGGGCCTGCTTGTCCACCAGTGCGCCCACCGGGCAGACCTCCACGCAGGTGAAGCAATATTTACAACCGGATTCCTTATAGGTGGCTTTGACGGGTCCGGCGACCTTATGGCCGTCTATCTCCTTGAAATCGAGCGCCTTGATGCCGCGCACGTCGCGGCAGGCGCGCACGCAGCGTCCGCAGGCGATGCACAGGTTGTAGTCGAGGTCGAAATAGGGATTGTCCCTCTGCACGGGCAGGTTGCGGTACTGGTAGGGTATATTGTCGTTGCCCATGTCCAGGAAGTCGACGACCTGCTGCAGCTCGCAGTGTCCGTTCTCGGGGCAGGTGACGCACCTTTCGGTGACGTCCACGTTGCGCAGGCAGATATCGGAGGGCTTGCAGCGTTCACGTCGCCAGCAGGTAAGGCAGGCATTAGGATGCAGCTTGAGTATCTTCAGCAGGGCCTCGCGTTGTTTGGCGCGGACCTCTGTGGAATCGGAACGGACAACCATGCCGGAGGCGGCTTTTGTATTGCAGGCCTGGCAGAGGTCGGCTTTGCCTTCGATGCTCACCACGCATAGTCCGCATTCGCTGGCAGGCGGGAGGTCTGGGTGAGAGCAGAGAGTGGGGATATAGATGCCTGCTTTATTGGCGGCCTCGAGGATGGTATTTTCGCTGTCGGCCGTAATGGATTTTCCGTCTATGGTCAGATTTACTTTTGCCATGATCTGTTAACCTCCGAATGTAAACGGCTATGATTCAGGGGACAGTAGCTCCTTGTGGAAAACTCGCGCAAATACAGAAGATAGCCAAACCAATTGATAAATTTATCAGAAAACGGCTTCAAAATCAAACTGCATTGTAAAAAAAACCACGTCATTGCGAGCGAAGCGCGGCAATCTCCTGGCCGACACATGTCATTGCCAACCCCCATTGCATCGGGGCATGGCAATCCCTATAATCGAAGCATATTAGCGAAATGTAGGGACGGGTCTTCAGACCCGTCCGAATAAACCACGTCATTGCGAGTCCCGATGAAATCGGGACGTGGCAATCCCTACCATCGAAGGAAACCAACACACCCAAAAAGTAAAATGAAATGAAAAAGAAAACCCTGGGCCTCTCCCCCAACATAATCTTCATCGGCATCATCAGCTTTCTCACCGATGTCTCCAGCGAGCTCATCTTCACGCTCATGCCTCTCTTCCTTGTCAACGTGCTGGGCGCGGCCACCGTCGTTATCGGACTCATCGAGGGTGTGGCCGAGAGTACCGCTTCGTTGCTCAAGCTCGTCAGCGGATGGCTCAGCGACAAACTGGGCAACAGAAAATACCTCTCCTTCATCGGCTATGCGCTGTCCTCTTTGTCCAAGCCCTTTATGCTGATTGCAAATGCATGGGGGCCCATCATGGCCATCAGGTTTGCCGACCGCCTGGGCAAGGGCATACGCGCTTCCCCGCGTGACGCCCTGGTCGGTGATTCCGTCGATGTGGACAACCGCGGCAAGGCCTACGGCTTTCACAAAGCCATGGATACCTCGGGCGCTGCATTGGGACTGCTCCTGGCGGCGGTAATTGTCTTTCTGCTGCAGCGGGACGTGGTCAATCTGCAGTTCGATACCTACCGCTGGATGATCTTAATAGGTATAGTGCCGGCCTTTATGGCGCTTTTCTTCTTTATCTTCATAAAAGAGCCTCCGAAGAAATCTGCGGATGCTTGCGCAGCGCTGTCGACGGGTGGGGTAAAGGAAAACGGGTTTGACAGGCGGTTCAAAATATTTCTCGTCATCATGTTCCTCTTTACGCTGGGCAATTCCAGCGACGCCTTTGTCGTTCTCAGGGCGCAGGACCTGGGCAACAGCGTGCTGATTATCAGCCTGATGCTGATAATGTTCAATGTAGTCTATGCGCTCTTTTCCATGCCTGCCGGCATATTGTCGGACAAACTGGGCAGGAGGAAGGTCATCATCACAGGGTGGGTCATCTATGCGCTGGTCTATCTGGGACTTGCCGTGGCCGACCAGGCCTGGATGATCTGGGTACTGGTCGCCTTTTACGGGCTGTATTACGGGCTGACGCAGGGGGTAGCCCGTGCTCTGGTCTGCGACCTGGTGCCTGAAGAACATCGCGGCACAGCCTTCGGCATGTATAACGGAATCGTCGGCATCACCCTCTTGCCTGCCAGCCTTATAGCCGGCTGGCTCTGGCAGTCTATAAGCCCCGCCGCCCCGTTCTACTTTGGGGCGGGATTGGCAGCGGTGGCTGCAATAGGATTGCTGGTATTTGTGAGGGAGTAGAGAAGAAATTTTGTAATGCTACTACCAGTACAATTGAAAGCTTCTAGAGCTAAGTTAAGAAAGGTATTAGCGATGTTTATCATAATATCGATAAAGAATATATGCAAAGCTATCTAAATGAATATACTTTTAGGTATAATAGAAACTATACTGAAA
>Ga0163210_1000015_pt1 | contig 51188 bp, 48 predicted proteins | sample Kivu_220m_FD_113536 | JGI IMG/M metagenome (GOLD analysis project Ga0163210, IMG submission 113536) | Freshwater microbial communities from Lake Kivu, Western Province, Rwanda to study Microbial Dark Matter (Phase II) - Kivu_220m | ecosystem: Environmental > Aquatic > Freshwater > Lake ...
GAGGAAATTCATCTTTGTCCTTTTTGCTCCACCCTGAATATGTTCGAAGACGGCGGTCGCGAAGAAAAATTTTACTTTAAAAAAAGGAAAATTTGGACGACTTATCGGTGTCTGAAATGCGGCCGGTTTCTTGAAAAGGAAGGGGGCGAGATTCCGGGGAAAATTGAAATACTTTTTTTCAAAACAAAATTCGGAGTGCTAAAATTCTGGGATGAAATGAAAAAAATTTTCCGCGGGTTGAATAAAAATTGCGAAGATCGCTCATAAAGATCTTCGCAATTTTTATTTTATTGGCAAAAATCTAGGATGTGTTATGATATGAGATAAAACCCTACTATGGTCAACTCTATTACTAAAACGCCTTTAGCCGATCGATTGAGGCCGAATTGTTTGGAGAAATTTTTAGGCCAAGAAGAAATTATCGGCCAAGGCACCCTTTTAAGGCGAGCGATTGAAGCCGATCGTCTCCCCTCTATTATTTTTTGGGGACCTCCAGGGAGCGGTAAAACCACTTTAGCTTTTATAATTGCCCAAAAAACCAAATCCGATTTCAAGAGAATCAGCGCGGTTAACAGCGGCTTAAAAGACCTGAGGGAAATTCTTAAAATAGCAGAACAAAACAAGAAAAAAAACAAGCAGACAATTCTTTTTATTGACGAAATACATCGCTGGAATAAATCCCAACAGGACGCCTTGTTGCCTTATGTAGAGAAGGGGACAGTGATTTTAATCGGCGCGACGACGGAGAACCCTAGTTTTGAAGTGGTTGGCGCTTTGCTCTCGCGCTGTCGGGTATTCATTTTAAAACAACTGACTGAAGACCAAATAATAAAAATCGTAAAAACGGCCCTGGCAGACAAAGAAAAGGGTCTAGGCGGGTTAAAAGTAAAAATAAGAGAAGAGGTCATCAGAATCTTGGCGCAACTGAGCAATGGTGACGCTCGCGCCGCTTTGAATACGCTGGAATACGCGGTTTTTTCTTCTTCCAGTTTTAAAACGCCAATTACTCCGGAAATCATTAAAGAAGCGTTTCAAAAGTCCCATCTTTTTTATGATAAAGACGGGGAAGAACATTATAATATCATTTCTGCCTTACATAAATCAATGCGCGGTTCCGACGCCGACGCTTCTCTTTACTGGCTGGCGAGAATGATTGAAGCCGGCGAAGACCCGTTATACATCGCCCGAAGATTAATTCGTTTCGCCGCCGAAGATATTGGTTTAGCCAATTCTCGGGCGTTGGAACAAGCAGTGGCGGCTTATCAGGCCTGTCATTTTATCGGCTTGCCGGAATGCAACGTAATTTTAGCCCAAGCCGCGGTTTATATGGCGAAATGCAAAAAATCCAATGATTTGTATGTGGCTTATGAAAAAGCGACTGAAGACGTGAAAAGATACGGCAATCTGCCCGTACCCTTGCACTTGTGCAACGCGCCAACTAAGTTAATGAAAGAAATCGGCTATGGAAAAGGATATAAATACAGCCCGAACCACGATTATAAAGAAAAACAAGAATATTTACCCAAAGAATTAAAAAATAAAAAATATTTAAAACAATCTTTATGACGATGAAAAAATTTCAAAAACAAAAAAACAAATTAATGGTTGGATACAGCAGTTTGAAAAATTATACTGGAAACCCATGGACATAATTGCCATTCTGGTGGAAGAACTCGGAGAATTGGCCAGAGAAATCAATCATTGCTTCGGCCCCAAAAAGAAAAAATCAACCGAACAAACAAAAGAAATAGGAGACGAAATCGCCGATGTCATTTTTTCTCTCACTTGTTTGGCGAACTCATTAAATATAAATCTAGAAGAGTGTCTTCAGAAAAATATCGAGAAAAAAAACACAAAAGAGACGGTTAGCGTTTTAAAAAATGCGCTCTTCTGCCAAAATAAAAGGTCTTTAAACGTATTTAAAGACCTTTGCTGGTGGAGCCTACGGGATTCGAACCCGTATCTCCCTGGCCAATTTAAAACAGGCCGGTCGCTCTCCCATTTAAACTAAAGCCCCGTGGTATATTTTAGGATATCGATTTAAGTTTGTCAATTTATGATTGAAAAATATAAATTCGGATCAATTAAAATCAATGGAAAAATTTTTAAGCAAGATATTTTTGTCGATTTGTCCGGCGAAGCGCGCCCTTGGCCACGACACCAGCCCCATATTTTTGATCAAAAAGACGTCGAAAGTTTTTTAGCCATTATTCCCAAGACGGTTATCTTTGGCACGGGAAAGTATGGCGTGGCTAAATTAACGGAAAAATTAACGAATTTCTTAAAAAACTGCGGTGTCGATTTATTAGCCATCCCGACGGATGAAGCCGTTAAAAAATACAATCAGATTAAAAAACAGAGTGGGGAAGTGGTCGCTTTTTTCCATTTAACCTGTTAATATTATGGATTGCCAAAAAGAGAAAAATTTAAAAAATTGTCCTTGTACTTATTTAAATTGTCCAAGAAAAGGGATGTGCTGCGAATGTATAAAATACCATCGCCTAAACAAAGAATTACCAGCTTGCTTTTTTTCAGCCGAAACAGAAGCGACTTACGACCGTTCCGTTGAAAATTTTATTAAAAATCGCTAATATGCTTATTAAAGTAAAAGTTACTCCCGGAGCGAAAAAACGGGAGATAGTAAAAAAATCAGACGATTCTTTCCAAGTATGGGTCAAGGAAAAACCTAGGGGTGGAGCCGCCAATCAAGAAACAATCGACATTTTAAAAGATTACTTCAAAAATCAAAAACATGACTTTAGATTGGCAAAAGGGAGGAAATCAAGGAATAAAATTTTTGAAATTAAATAAAAATAAAGAAATGAAAAACAAAAGGACCACTGACAAAATTGCTATGGTCCTTTTGTTACGTCTTTCTTTTTTAGTAAGAAGAGCGAGAAGGTCTCTCTTGCATAGGGCGAGCCTCGTTAACCACGATCGGCCTACCCTCAATCATTTGGCCATTCATTTCGTCAATGGCCTTTTTCGCTTCTTTCCCCGAAGCCATTTCAACAAAACCGAATCCTTTGCTTCGCCCGGAAAATTTATCGGTAATGACTTTAGCCGAGGTCACTTCGCCGGCTTTTTTGAATAATTCGGCTAGCTGATCATCGGTTATAGCATAAGGAAGATTTCCAACGTAAAGTTTGCTTGTTTCCATATTTCTATTTTTTTTGATTTTTTTTGTTTTTTCTTTTTCCATGTTTCGACCGCATACACCTAATAGATGTAAACAAGGCAAAGATGAACGCAAGTCTCCCCATAAAACCCATTTTGACTATAGGGTGGGAATCCTTACAAGTTAAGTATAACAGAAAGGATAATAATTGGCAAGGCCTAATAATCCACCGCCGCGAACTTGACAATATTTGAAATAGAAGTTAGTATTTATTTCATAATGAAAGGAGGAGCGCGCGCGTGAAAAAGTTAGCCGCTTTTAGTTGCGTTGTGATGGCGATACTTTGTCTGCTCGTCGGTTTATCGGCGGTAGCTTTTTCCCAGCCGCCGCCAACTTTTGGGGGAAGTCTTTATTTGTCGCCGCCGTCGATGACCGCGGGATTTCTTTCCGAAAGTTCGCCCGGACGGAAACTGGCTCTGATCTTTGGAGACCAGAAGTCGGTACTGCCCGGTTGGGGAAAGCGTTATTTTAGTCAACCCGATCTTATACTGAGAATGTATCAACAGGAGACCGTCTACATGGAGGTCCTTCTCGGTTTATCCGACAAAATGAATGTTTATTTATTGGTCGGTCCTTATAAAACCATCTTGTCGGAAAAACCAGGAGGGATCTATGTTTTTGCAGAATGCGGTTTTCAACTCAGAATTTAAGATCCAACGGTATTGAGGACGACATTGACTCGTCCTCAATTTTTTATTAAAATAAAACAGCTTTTATTAAAATTTTTCAAATGGAAAAGAAAAGGAAAATATTGACCGTGGGCGTCGTTTTGGGAGGAAAATCTTTTGAGCACGAAGTTTTTCTAGTTTCAGCCCGTTCAGTTATTGGCGCTCTGGATAAAAAAAATATAAAATCGCCGTTTTGTTAAACCTTGCAACTCCGGGTCAAGCGTCGGAATTACTAAAGCGCATAACCGCCAAGAATTGACGCCAGCGATTTCTTTGGCCGGCAGATACGACCAAAAATACTGGTTGAAAAAGGAGTTAAAAGCGGATTAAAAGAAGTGGAAATCAGTTCCGGGATTCATCTCCATTAGCATGTATCCAAAACTGTGGCAGGCCTCGGGATTGGCCTGTCCCCGATTATTAGATCGGCTGATCGGATTGGCAGTCAGATGCTTTAAAGAAAAAGAGAGGATTTCCTATTTCTATAAATCCAAAAGCAAGTGGTATGTCAGCCACTCTTCTCATAAAAAACATATATGACCTACCAATATAAATATAAAAAAACGTCGAATCTAAACAAAAGAATATCTGATTTATATTGGGCAAAGCAACGGGCTTCAAGAAAAGTCAGTAGCCGGAAATATTATCTTAATCGAAAGAAAAACAAAATTAAAAAGTTTGTTTTTGCCGTTTCCTTAATCCTATTTTTGATAATCGTCGGTTATGTTTTATTCTTTACTTCTATTTTCCGAATTAAAAGCGCGGAAGTAACCGTTTTCAGAAATCAAACGCCTCTTTTTTCCAAGAATGAGATAAAAGGACTTATTTATTCTTTAATGAATAAAAAATATCTGCATTTCTTTCCTTGTTCCAATTTACTTGTTTTCGACGCCGAACTTTTGACGGATTTACTTAAAGAAGATTCCCGCGTCGCCGACTTAATAGTCGATAAAAAATTTTTTCCGGCAAAACTGGAAATAGAAATCAAGGAATCGGAGCCAAAAGCTCGGTTATTTTTTCAAGGCGCCGATGAAAATTATTATTTAAGTTCTCGCGGACAAATTATAGTTTCTCCAAACAAAATCGCGCCTTACGAAAACGTTACGCCATCAACTGAGAATGACTTTGTTTTGATTAAAGAGCATCAAATCTATGCGTCGCTCGAGGTGTCAGGGGATGATCATCTTGGAAATTTTACGACACAAGAACAAAATACTTATTCTTTACCCTTGATTTACGATATGACTTCGGTCAATTTAAACGACCCCGTAAGTATAGAATTATTCAAAAATATCCTTGATTTTATTGAAAGCGACGTTTTAAGTAATAACAATATAACGGTCAATCCGGTCAGAATCGACGAACAAGGGGGTATTTTCAATGTAAAAATGATCACTTCGGAGGGTTGGTATATATTAATTAGCTCGGAAGTAAAATTTGAAAAGCAACTCGATGGATTAGCTTCTATTATGAAAGGGAAATTATTAAATACGAAAGGGGAAGTATTAGACAGAACCAGGATAGAATATATAGATTTGCGTTTTGGAGAAAAGATATTTTATTTTTAATAAAAAAATCGGCAAGAGATAAACAAGAGAGTTCTAACGTTTTTTTTAGAACTCTCTTGTTTATCTTATCAAGCGACGTAAAATGGAGATTGTGCGTCGCTTGAATAAGCAAATTTAAACCTAAAATCACTTCTCCCCTGTTTTTCTTCTCCTCTTTCTTTAAGGTAAAAGTGTTTTCTCAAGAAAAGTGGATTTCTCGGGAAAATAAATAACATGTTCTCTTTGCTGTCCTATCTCAGTCCAGATGCCGATGTATTCCCTAACAAAAAGGGCGCCAACGCAAAAAACGACAACAGTAGAAATAATCAAAACTATTAAAGACAAGCTTGGACTAATTTCCTTTGACCACCAGCCATTAGGTTCGTAGATTTGATTTTTTGCCATTTTTTTGTTTTTTTATCTACTTTTCAGCGGACTCTGTTTCTTGAGAAGTCGATGACGAAGAGACGGTAAAAGCGCCAGCCAAAAGAAATATAACTCCCAATATGCCGATAACGCCTGCGATATACATTTCCTTAACACTCAGATAGCGCGCGGAATAAATATACTCATCGGCCGGCTCTTTGGGTAAATTGAAATAATTAAAAATTCCGACGGAAAAAACCACAATGGCAATTATCAGGAGTAGGGCTCCGAGCCATTGCAATTGGCGCTTTATTCCTCCGGTTTTAACGTAAATTTTAAAACCTTTCATAAGCTACAATGGTTAATATTTTTATTTAAATTATATAGCATTAAGTATACAACTATTTATTTTTAGAGCAAGTAGTCCTCGGGATTAACGGGGATGCCGTTCAATCTTACTTCAAAATGCAAATGCGGTCCGGTGGAAAAATTACCGGCTCCGGAGGTCCCGGGCAATCCCCCGCTCCATCCGATAATCGCGCTTCTTTTGACGAATTCGCCTTCTTCAACAGAAATCACGCTTAAATGCCCATAGACGGTGGAGAAACTGTCGTTATGAACTATCATCACATAACTATAACCCATTCCCCCATTTTTGGCTTTAGCAATATAACCCGAAGCGGCGGCCCGGACAGGAGTGCCCTGCTTTGCGCGCAAATCAATAGCGGGATGTTCCCCTAGCCACTTCCGATAAGGATAATCGGGGTCATGAAAAGAACAAGTTATGCCTTCTACCGGCACTGGCCAGGAAAAAACAATAATACCCTCCGCTTCCATTAATTCCGCTTTTTTTAATTTTTCTTCCGCTATTTTTTCTCTGGCTTCTTGTTCTAAAGTCGCGATTTCATTTTCGATTTCCCGACTTTCAGTAATAGCTTCAGCCAGCAGACTTTGGAATTTCCACTCCGCTCCCCGAGTTTCGTCCAAAACGGTCTGAACAAACTGCTTTTCAGCGGCATATTTCGCTTTCTTATTTTGCAAATCCGTTTTTAAATCGATTAAATCTTTTAATTTTAATCTTAGATTCTCTTCTTGCGTTTCCAATCCTTCCTTGATAAGGGTGATCCTTTTCAAAAAAAGAGCTGCTTCCGATTGGAACGAATTCAAATAGCGCACATGATTTAACACTCCGGAAATTGAATCGTTGAGGAAAATAATCTCTAAAAAATTTTTTCGGTCGTAAAGATTTATAATTTGAAGAAGTTTTTCCAAATCGCTTTTTGAATTTTTGATTTCTTGTTTTTTTGCCAAGATCTTAAATTGAATACTCTCAATTAAGAGATTGGTTTCTTCGATTTTATCCTCTTGCTGTTCTATTTCCAATTCCCTTTGGGCAATCTGATTTTTTAAAATATCCAGTTGATTTTGCAGAGTTACCGCCTCTTTCCTTTTAATGTCTATTTTTTCCTGATAAACTTTTTTTTGATCTTCTAAATCCTGTATTTTTTCTTGCTGTTTGTTGATTTTTTCTTGAATTTCGTCTATCTCGGCGGATGAAATGGGAATATCCACGGCTAAAATCGGCCGGACGAAAAATAGCGACAAAATCACAAGAATTATAAAAAATTGTTTGCCTTTTAACGCCATAGATTAACAAAACGATTAGTTTTTAATTTTTTCTATCGCTTGGTCGATTCTGAATAAAGTTTTTTCTTTACCCAAAATTTCGGCGATTTCAGCCGGCGGCGGAGAAAACTGACGACCGGAAAGAGCCACTCTCAGTGGCCAAAAAATCTCGCCCGTTCCCCTTTTCTCACTCAAATAAGCCAAATTTTTCGTGATTTCTTTATTTTTAAAATTTGATTTTTTTATTTTGTCTAAAAATTTTTTTATTTCTTTTAAACTATTTTTAGTTTGTTCTTTTGTCGTTTTTTTCCATAAAAGTATCGATGGATCATAGTCCGGTTGGTCGATGAAAAAGAATTCGGCCAATTCCCCTATTTCATCCAATCTTTTCAGACGCTCTTGTTCCAAAATAACAATTTTTTTAATCAGCGTAAAATCAACAATTTCTTTTGTCGCCCGAATTTTGAACGTATTTTTTGAATTTTTTGTCGAAACTAACGGTTTTATCAGTCCTTTTTGCGCTAAATACGGAAGACATTTTTTTGTCAAATCGGTTACTGAGAGACGCCGCAAATAATAGCCATTCAGCCAGTCAAGTTTTTCTTTATTAAAAACAGCTCCTCCTTTTTGGATTTTTTCCAAAGAAAAATCTTTAATTAATTGTTTGAGACTAAAAATTTCTCTGTCATCGCCCGGATTCCATCCTAACAAAGCCAAATAATTTAACAAAGATTGAGATAAATATCCTTTGCGCAAATATTCCTCGACAGAAACATCTCCTTGGCGTTTGGATAATTTAGAATGATCCGGATTGAGTAAAAGCGGCAAATGGGCGAATTGTGGCGGAGACCAGCCGAAAGCTTGATAAATCAAAATATGCTTTGGCGTCGAAGGCAACCACTCTTCTCCCCTAATTACGTGGGTAATCTTCATTAAATGATCGTCAACGACGTTGGCTAGATGATAGGTCGGCCAATTATCTGACTTTAATAAAACCTGATCGTCAATGTTTTTTAAATCGAATTCTATTTTACCGCGAATCAAATCCTTAAATTCTATTTTACCTTGTTCCGGAACTTTCAGGCGGATGACATAAGATTGTCCCGATTTTATCCGAGCGGTTGATTCCTTCGCGTTTAAATTTCTGCAAGTCCGATTATAGCAAGGGGGTTTTTTCATTTTAATTTGTTCCCGCTTGATTTTTTCCAATTCTTCCGGGGAACAAAAACAACAATACGCCTTGCCTTGGTTAACCAATTCCCAAGCCCATTTCTGATAAATGCCGCGTCGCTGCGACTGAAGATATGGCCCGTATTTTCCCTTTTGAGCCACTTCTCCGTTTTCTTTTGGCCCTTCGTCCCAAGGCAAGCCGATACTTTTTAGCGTCTTAATCAAATTTTCAGTCGCTCCTTGAACGAAACGCCGGCGGTCGGTGTCTTCAATGCGCAAAATTATCTTACCCTTACTCTTTTTTGCCAATAACCAATTATAAAGATAAGTGCGCAAACCGCCAATATGGAGAAATCCCGTTGGAGATGGGGCAAAACGTACACGAATCATATGATTCTTATTATATGACTTTTTATTTTTTAATTTTGGTGCCAGCGTTTGGTGCTTTCCACTCTTTGCCAGAGATCGCTGAATTTTTTATTTTTAATCCTTATGTTCCAAAAAATCGCCAGCCAAAGATATATTCTAGTCAAATAAAGGAGAAATGTCCAAAAAAATTCTTTGATCGTTTTGGGATAAGTGAAAAATAATACCAATCCGCTCTTTAATTCCTGTTTAAAAGTTCTTGTTCGGCGGATTATTTCAGATTTTTGCGCATATCCGCCCGTTGAACGTATTTTCTGCTTCAACCAGTCGTTAAGGTTATCGGGGTATTTGACCAAAACTACGGCTTTGGAAGCGTAAACAACGCCATATCCCCTGCTCCTTATTTCTTCGGTAATAACTCCGTCTTCGGCGAGTAAATTTTTCGAAAGTTGCGATATAATATTGTTCCGAAAAGCGTAAAGATAACCGGAACAAGGGAATTTTTTACTTTTCATTCTCATTTGATGCGCCGCAAACGTCAAAAAATGAGACCAATAACCCCAAAGGTTGTTTCTCGGATTGAGGCTTATTGGTCGGCCGCTAACGGCGCCAATCTGCGGTTCTTTAAAAGACTCTAAAAGATGGCTTAAACTTCTTTCGCCAATTAACACGTCTCCGTCGGTTAGGATTAAAATTTCGCCCCTTGCGTGAGTAAAAGCCTTTACCAGGGCGGCCGGCTTCCCTTCTCCGGCATCTTTCAGATATTTGACTTCGGGATATTCCGCTGAAAACCCCTGAACAATATTTTCTGTTTCTCGGTCGGGACCGACAACTAAAATTTCGTAATCTTTTTTAATTTGGTCTAAAATCGACTGAATCGCCCTAGATAGAGTTTCCGACTCTTTATAGGTAGTGATAATAATGGAAACCATGAATTCTTTCAAAATAAAAATTAAGAAATAAAAAATTAAAAACGCAAGACAACCGTTTAGTTATTGTCTGCTTCTTGACTAGCGTTTATTTCTTTCATTCTTTCTTCTACTTGTTTGCCGTCGATATTAATACCTTCCCTTTTTAACTTGACTATTTCCTCTCCTAACGCTTGATGTAATTCCGAACCATTGGCCACGATCTTAGTCACTTCTTCGGCAATTAAGCGAATATACTCTTTTTCCAGGGTTTCGGACAAGGCGCCTTGTTCTTGATAAAGCATTTTTAGGGCTGTTCTTAAAATATCCGAATTTTCAATGGCCCCACCGCTTTTTTCCCTCGCGTCTAAGACAGATTTTTCCAAATGTTTTTCAACGCAATCGTCTATTTTAAAATTCTGTCGGACAATCAAACGCTTTATTTTTTGAGCTTCGTTTTCCGTTGTCTGCTCGATAATTTTCTCCGGTTTTCTTTTTTCAAATTCAAACTTAGTCATATTAAAAATTTTTTAATTATTGTATAAATTGGACCGCTTTTTCTCAGTTCGCTTTTCATTAAATCTATTGAGTCGATATTGAATTTTATTTCTTTTATTTCCTCGACTTCGATTAAAGACACTTTTTCAGGAACCCTGAGGCGGGCAAAAGTAATATGCGTTTGCCAGGGCCTTGTATCGATTTCCATCCCGATTTCTTTCAATCTTTTTCCGATGGACTGCTGCAGATTTACCAAGGAATCGCCGTTGACTTGGCGGCATTTGACGAATAATACCCGCGCTCGGTTTTTTTCGGGAAAAGTTCCGAATCCGCTGACCGCCAGACAAAAAGCGCTTATATTTTTGACTTCGTTATCTAAAATTCGTTGAACTGCCATTAATTCCTTTTCATTTAAATAGCCTAAAAAATGCAAAGTCAGGTGAAAATTCTCCGAGTTGACCCATTTTACCCCGTCATTTTTTAAGACACTTTTTATTTCGTTTATCCGGGTTTTTAATTCATTTTTTATTTCCGCCGGCAGATTGACGGCAATAAAAGCGCGAGTTTTCATGCCATTATTATAACGGAAACCCCATAAAAAATAAAGGCAGCGCTTTTGACAAGATGATTTTTTCTCGGTAAAATAACTGTATATGCGCGAAGCGATCCTTTATAAAAAAACAAAAAATAAAACCGTCCAATGCCAGATTTGCAATCATTTTTGCGTTATTTCAGTCGGGAAGCGAGGTTTATGCGGGGTTAGAGAAAATCAAAACGGCAAATTATTTAGTTTAACTTATGGTAAAGCGATTGCTGTTAATATTGATCCGATTGAGAAAAAACCTTTATTCCATTTTCTGCCCGGAACCTATTCTCTATCCATTGCCACTGTCGGTTGCAATTTTACCTGCCAAAATTGCCAAAATTACGACATTTCACAGAGCCCGAAGCAATATAGAATGATTTCCGGCCAAAATCTGTCCCCTGAAAAAATTATTGAGTTGGCTTTAAAATACAAAACACCAAGTATTTCTTACACTTACACCGAGCCAACGGTATTTATCGAATACGCGTTGAAGACGATGAAACTGGCAAAAAAACAAAATCTTAAAAATATCTGGGTGACCAACGGTTATTTGTCTCCTCTGGCCTTAAGGGCTATTGTCCCTTATTTGGACGCCACCAATGTAGATTTGAAGTTTTTCAACAATCGTTTATATCAGGAAGTTTGCGGAGCGAAACTGGAACCGATTTTAAATACTTTAAAATTAATAAGGAAATCGAGTATCTGGTTGGAAATAACCACCTTGCTGATTCCCGGCTATACCGACAGCGACAACCAAATCAAAGAAATTGCCCGATTCATTTTCAAACAACTGGGGCCCGAGACCCCCTGGCATATTTCCAGATTTTATCCCTGTTATAAAATGAACGAAATTTCCCCTACTTCCCCTGAATTAGTCTACCGAGCAGTGGAAATTGGCAAAAAATCAGGATTGAAATACGTTTATGCCGGCAATTTACCCGGCGACGAAGGCGAAAACACCTATTGTCCTCGATGTCAAACTCTGGTTATTGAGCGAGTCGGCTACAAAGTCCAATGTTATGATAAAAACGGCCAATGCCCTAAATGCGGGGGAGAAATCGCTAAAATATAAAAATTAGCACTCTTATCTCTTGACTGCTAACAGATATATATTATAATAAAGATAAGAATTTCAGACTAAGATTAACTAAACTTATTTTTTATGAATAATTTTACAATTAAAGCTCAGGAAGCGCTTCAATCGGCCCATAATTTCGCCCTGGAAAACAACCAACAACAAGTAGACGGCCCTCATTTGGTTTTGGCGTTAATCGAACAGGAAGAAGGGGTAATCTCGGCGATTCTCGAAAAAATGGAAATCGACATAGAACAACTGAAAACAAAAACTCTTGACCTTATCAAGCATTCGCCGCAAATTAGATTAGGAGAAAGAAGTCAATTAGCCGAAATCTATATCTCTCCCCTACTCCAAAAAACAGTCCTTCAGGCGACCAAAGAAGCCAAACAGCTTAAAGATGAATATGTGAGCACGGAACATTTATTTTTAGCCCTACTCTCAGTTCCTTCGCCAATAAAAAATCTTCTTAAAGAATTCGGCATTGACTATGACAAAATACTTAAAGTGCTGGCTGAAGTCAGGGGTCCGGAAAGAATTACCGAGCCGGAACCGGAAAGCAAATATCAAATTTTGGAAAAATATACCATGAATTTGACTAAAATGGCGAAAAACGGAGAAATCGACCCGATTATTGGACGCGATGATGAAATTCGACGAGTCATTCAAGTTTTAAGCCGTCGGACGAAAAATAATCCGGTTTTAATCGGCGAAGCCGGCGTCGGTAAAACGGCTATTGTCGAGGGTTTATCACAACGAATCGTTGACGGCGATGTTCCGGAATCGTTAAAAAATAAAGAATTAATTTCATTGGATTTAGGGGGATTAGTGGCGGGAACTAAATTCAGGGGCGAGTTTGAAAATCGACTTAAAGCGGTTTTAAAAGAAATAAAACGCTCCGGTAATTATATTCTTTTTATTGACGAATTGCACACCTTGGTCGGTGCCGGAGCGGCCGAAGGGGCAATTGACGCCTCTAATATCCTTAAGCCGGCCCTGGCAAGGGGCGAACTTCACTGCGTTGGTGCCACGACTTTAAAAGAATATCAAAAATACATTGAAAAAGACGCCGCCCTGGAACGCCGCTTCCAACAGGTTTATGTCAGCGAACCGACAATTGAAGATACTATTGCCATTTTAAGAGGTATAAAAGAAAAATATGAAGTTCACCACGGAATCAGAATTACCGACGATTCTTTGGTCGCCGCGGCAAAACTTTCCCAGCGTTATATTACCGACAGATTTTTGCCCGACAAGGCGATCGATTTAATGGATGAAGCCGCGGCGTCTTTGAGAATGGAAATTGAAAGCCGGCCAGAAGAACTGGATAAGTTAAAAAGAAAACTTCGACAATTGGAATTAGAAATAACCGTCTTAAAAAAAGACAAACAAAGCAATCGACGGACGCCGGGACTTAAAAAAGAAACAGCTGATCTCAAAGAAAAAATTAAAAATCTGGAAATTCGCTGGAGAACCGAAAAAGATATCATTGCCGGCATCCACAAGATGAAAGAGGATATAGACAAATTGAAACAGCAATCCGAAATCGCCGAACGCGAGGCAAATTTGCAAAAGGTGGCTGAAATAAAATACGGCAAAATTCCCGAACTGGAGAAAAAAATAAATCTCGAACAAAAAAAATTGACTAAAATTCAAAAAGACCAAAGAATTCTTAAAGAAGAAATCGGTGAAGAAGAAATCGCTCGTATTGTTTCGCATTGGACGGGTATTCCCGTTTCAAAAATGTTGGAAGAAGAAACAAAAAAATTAACTCGAATGGAAGAAGAAATACATAAACGCCTAATTGACCAAAACGAAGCCGTGGCCGCTGTCGCCAACGCCATTAGACGTTCCCGAGTTGGAATCTCGGAAGAAAATCGCCCTATCGGCTCTTTTATTTTTCTCGGACCCACTGGAGTTGGAAAAACAGAATTAGCTAGAACGCTTGCCGATTTTTTATTCAATACGGAAAACGCCTTGGTTCAACTGGATATGTCGGAATATATGGAAAAACATACCGTTTCCAAAATGATCGGCTCGCCGCCCGGCTATATCGGCTATGAAGAAGGAGGGCAACTCACGGAAATTATCAGACGCCGTCCTTACAGCGTTATCCTTTTCGATGAAATTGAAAAAGCCCACCCTGAGGTCTTTAACATCCTGCTTCAAATTCTAGACAACGGCCACTTAACCGACGCGAAAGGACGAATGGTCAATTTTAAAAATACGGTCATTATCATGACCTCCAATCTTGGAAGCGACCTAATTAAAGATTATGCCCAAAAATCGAATTTCGGTTTCGTTTCAGAACAAGAAAAAAAAACCTCTCAAGAGATTATTGAAGAAAAAATCCATCAAACCCTCAAAGAAACATTTAGGCCTGAATTCTTAAACCGCATTGACGAGATTATTATTTTTAAATCGTTAGGACGGGCGGAAATAAAGCAAATTGTTAATTTTCAATTAAAACAACTTACCCATCGACTAAAAGAAAAAGGCATAAAATTAAACATTTCCGAATCGGCGAAAATTCTGCTGGCGGAATTGGGCTTTGACCAGCTTTACGGAGCCAGACCCTTAAAAAGGGTTATTCAGAAACAAATTCTTGATCCGCTATCTTTAAAAATCGTCGGTGGAGAAATTCCACCTTTAAAAACCCTAAAAGTGGAAGCGGGAAATGATAAAAAAATCGTCATAAAATAGATTCTTCAGTCATTTTTTATTAGATGAAAAAATATTTACTGTCTTATCCAGCATCTCTAAAAAATATTTTTCAAAAAATACCTATTTTTTTGGTATCTTTTGTCTTATTTCTTGCCCTTTTTTCACCCTTTAAAACAAGGGCGACGATTTTTTTTGACCCCGATATTTCTCTTTCTTTCGATCCCAATTACATCATCTCTGACCAAGAATTAACCGATTATCAGGCGATGAATTTAAGCCAAATGGAAGAATGTCTGCGGGCAACGGGTGGCACCTTAAACCAAGAAAAATTTGAAGATACCGACGGTAAAATCAAATCAGGGACAGAAATAATTTATCGGGCATCCCAAGAATATAAAATTAATCCCCGCTTTCTCTTAGTGCTCTTGCAAAGAGAAAAGGGCCTTTTAACAAACCTAAATCCTTCGACGGATGACTATAATTGGGCAACCGGTTTTACTTGCTACGACTATAGCCAGCCAGTATCTCGCTTCCGTGGATTCGCGATTCAAATTGACCGGGCTGCTTGGAGATTCCGCTATTATTTGGAACATCCTTGGCAATTTGAATTTCGGGCAGGCGTTGAAACTAAAACCTTAGTTAATTGGAAAGACCGCACTTACGCGCCGAATTACTCAATGATTGTCACGCCGAAAAATTTAGCCACGGCCGCACTCTATAACTATGCCCCACACATTTACGATAACCGACTTTTTTGGAAAATCTGGCATTGGGAAATCTGGAAAAATTGGTTCAGCGAAGAAAATAACAAAATTCCTAACGGAAGCTTGGTTAGAGCCGAAGGAGAAAACGGCGTTTGGTTGATTCAAGGCGGAAAAAAAAGACCCTTTCATTCGAGAACCGTCTTTTTGTTTAGCTATAAATTTAGTGATGTAAAGGTAGTCGACAAATCAGATCTTGAAACTTATGAAATCGGCGCGGCAATGAGTTTTCCAAATTATTCCTTAGTCCAAATCCCTTCGGACAATATCTTTATGTTAATTGATAATAAAAAACATCCGATTTCCGAAAAAATCTTTCGAGCAATAGGTTTTCGACCGGAAGAAATAATTTCAGTTGATATTACGGATTTATCTTCCTATGAATTATCCTCTCCTATCTCTTCTCCTTATCCTACCGGGGCACTGCTTCAAGATAACGCTTCAAAAGGAGTGTATTACGTCAAGGGAAATATAAAATATCCGATTGTCGACGCTGAAATATTAAACACCAATTACCCTTATGGTCATGTTATAAAAGTTTCACCTCAGGAATTGGCCGAGTTTGAGGACGGCGAACAAATAAAACTTAAAGACGGAACACTTATTAAAACAGCTGAGAATCCCGCTATTTACGTCATTAGTGAGGGCAAACGTTTGCCTATTTATTCGGAACAGACATTTGAAGATCTGGGATACCTTTGGGAAAGAGTTATTATTGTCTCGAAAGAAATCTTAAATATGCATCCCGAAGGAGAGATGTTAAAAATAGAATAAAAAAAATTTGGGTTTTCCCCAATTTTTGCCGCTCAGAAAAATTATTTTTTTACTGTTTTTTATTTTTCGTTAAATCAATTAATCTAGTTGTGCCGAAAGAACGGGTAACAATAACCTTGTCCCCTTTTTGCAAGCGATAGTCCCTCTGGCCGTCGGCAATGACATAGGGCAAGTGTTGCCCACCTCTTAAGGATTTAACCTGAAATCGAGCATTAGTCGGAATGACAAAGGCCCGAGTATTGGGTAAAAAATAATCCGATTCAAACCAAGCGTTGCAAGCGACCACACTGAAAGCGTCGGTTAATAAAAGCGGCCCGCCGGCATAAGTATTATAGGCGGTCGAACCGATTTGAGTGGAAAAAATTATCCCGTCGCCGATTATTTTAGCGGTTTTTCGACTGCGACCCTGGTCTATTTTCAGTTCCAACCAAACGGCACGATTAATTCCTCCGATAAATATTTCGTTAAGGGCGTCTATTTCCTTAATTATTTTATCCTGGCGCGTTATTCTGGCCCGAATTCTGGTATAAGAACCGATTGAAAAATTCCCGCTGTCCAAAGATCCTAAATCCTTAATTAAACTATCTCTTTTTATTTGGCAAAGATAACCTCGATGGCCAAGATTGACGCCAATTAAAGGAATATTATAAGGGGCCACTTCATTGGCCACATGAAGCATCGCCCCGTCACCTCCAAGAACCATAATCCAGTTTAACCCTTTTTTCAAGATTATTTGGCTTAATTTATCAAAAATTTGATAATTCCCTTTTTGGATAAAATAATTTTTGATTTCTTTCGCAATGTCTTTTGCTTCGGGTTTGGCTGTTTTTGTCAAAACGCAGATTCTTTTTTTCATATTTTTAAAATTCGTATCCTTATTTAAATATAATAAACATGAATCAACCTGATGTCAAGAACGCTGGTTTCTTTTTTCGCGCCATCTTGAATAACTCTTCCAAAACACTCTATAATGAAAAACAATTTTAGAATAAAAAAACGAATGGAAAAAACAAAAAAACAAAAAAGGGACAATCTTGAAGAAACGGCAATTCAGCAAATCGTTAATCACTATTTTTACAGTAAGGGTCTGTCCTTAGAACAAATCAAGTCCAACGCAAAACAAAAAAAAATAATTTATTCCCGCTTCACTCGGCCGGCCAAACAACTTTTAGAATTAGCCGGTTCAGTGAAAAAGGGCAAATTAGCTATTGACCGAGTGGCGGATTGGGCAAAATCCCGCAATCTTGATTATGCCATTGAAACCGTTTTTAAAAAGTGGCTGGAATTAGACCGCTTAAAACCCAAAGAAATCGTTAAAAGGCCGTTTTATCAAGGTAATCCGATGATTTGGAGTCAGACAAAAAAGAAATGGTATGTCGTCGGCGACGACGGCGAATGGCGAGAATTTGTGGGAGATGAAAAAGATATCCAATGGAAAATCAGCAAATAGTTTTATGAATAAAAAACAAAATAAAATTCTTTTTTTTGGCACGCCGGAATTTGCCGCGATCGTCTTGGAAATGATGATAAAAAGCGATTTTAAGCCAAGCGCCGTAATAACCGAACCTGATAAACCGGCCGGAAGAAAACAAATCTTGACTCCCTCGCCGGTGAAACAAATAGCTTTAAAATACAGCCTTCCTATTTTTCAACCCGAGAAACTACCGGAAATCGCCAACCAGTTACGACTATTAAATCCCGACTTGTTCGTTGTTACCGCTTATGGACGAATTTTATCCTCGGAAATTCTAAAAATCCCCCTTTACGGCTCGCTTAATATTCATCCATCTCTCCTACCCAAGTATCGCGGAGCCACGCCGATCCAGGCGGCCATTTTAAACGGGGATGAATCAACTGGCATCAGTATTATCTTAATGGACGAGAAGATCGACCATGGACCAATTCTTGCGCAGCAAGAATTAAAAATCTCAAAAATAACTTATCCAGAATTAAGCATAAAGTTAGCCGTTTTGGGAACCAATTTATTAATTGATATTTTGCCGAAATTTTTAGCCGGAGAAATCGAGCCGGCCGCCCAAAATCATAAAAAAGCCAGCTTTACCAAACGAATCGGCAAACAAGACGGAAAAATCGACTGGACAAAATCATCTCAAGAAATAGAGAGAATGATCAGAGCTTATCAAATCTGGCCGGGAACCTTTACTGTAATAAAATCCGAGTCAACAGTTTTAAACAACAAAACGCTAAAAATTATCCAAGGCGAAATTTTAAAAACCCATAGCAATAAAAAACCGGGGAACATATTTTTCAGCGAGAACCAAGAGATTGCCGTGGTTTGCGGCCAAGACGCTCTGATCTTAAAACAATTACAATTGGAAGGCAAAAAAATAACAGCGGGAAATTCTTTTTTAAACGGTTATCCTAAAATAATCGAATCCTCGCTGAAATAACTTCTATTAGCAAACATAAATAGCCTGTTCCGGAACAGGCTATTTATGTTTGCTTTAAAAATCACTAAACTTCGCGATTTGTTTCTTCTGTTTCTCCGCTGTTTGATCCCGCTTCAAAGGGCGTTTCTTCTTTAATTTCGACAGGTTTTGATTCAGGAACAACGATAGGCAAATTTTTTCCTTTTTCGGCAAATGCCAAAACGACAAAAATTAAACCGACCGCCGCCACTAAGACCGCCAACCAATAAGAAACGGAAGTAAAAACGTAGAGCGCCAAAGCAATGACCACTAAAACAACACCAATAATCAATTTAACGCTTTTTCCGCTCATAAATTTCAATATTATTGATTAGATTATTAAGAGTTACCTCTTTAATAACGCCAGAATAGTATAGCAAATGCCTTTATTTAATCAATATCTTTTATCAACTCTGTGAAATAAATTTCGCCTTGTTTACAAATTTTTATATTTAAACCACCACTCAAAAATCTCTTTGGCCGCGGGAACGGCCGCCACACTCCCCTCGCCTCCATTCTCTATTAAAATAGTTAAAACGATTTTAGGATTTTCATAAGGAGCAAAACCGGTAAACCAAGCGTGAGATTTCTCGTTTCCCGCCACTTGAGCGGTGCCGGTTTTCCCCGCCACCGCCACCGACAAATCGGCCAGTCTTCTTGCGCTTCCCTCCGTAACCGCCGCCCTTAAACCTTGTTTAATTAAGCTAAAATAATCGGATTTAATCAAATCTTGTCCGATAATCTCCGGGATAATCTCTATTTTTTGTCCGCTATTAAAGTTACTTAATTCTTTGACCAGATGGGGTTTAAAAAGAAATCCCCCATTAGCCACGGCCGCAGTGTAATTCGCCACCTGTAAAGGAGTAACTAAAATATCCCCTTGTCCAATCGAGATATGATAAGTGTCTCCGATATACCAAGGTTCATTTTTAGCCCCTTGTTTCCACTCCTGGGTCGCGATAAATCCTTTACTCTCATTGGGCAGATCAATTCCCGTTTTTTGGCCTAAACCGAATAATCGAAAATAATAATTTATTTTTTCTATACCCAAACCTTTAAAATCCCCGAAGCCGCCGCCAAGATAATAAAAAAAAGTGTTTACCGACTCAGCCAAGGCCTTAATTAAATTGGTCTGTCCGTGACCGCCTTCTTTCCAGTCGGCAAAAAACCACTGATTGACTTTTATCCCCCCTTGGGACAAAATTGTTGTTTGTTGATTAATAATCCCTTCGGCCAAAGCCCCGGCAGCGGTTAACAGTTTAATAACCGAACCTGGAGGATACTCGCCGGAAATAGCGCGGAAAAGCATCGGACTGTCGGGATCTTGTAAAAACGCCAAAGATTCTTTATTTGAAGCGCTTTGAGTAAAGATATTATTGTCATAGGCGGGATAACTAAAAATGGACAACAACTCGCCATTTTCCGGATTCAAAGCGATAACCGTCCCCGCCCGGCTATTGTTTATTTTTAAATATTTCATTAAAACTTCGGCTGATTTTTTCTGCAAATCGGCGTCAAGACAAAGAACTAAATCTCGACCCCCTTCTGGGGGCTCCTGAGAGACAACTCTTTCTTCTTTGCCCAGTGAATTGACTTCTATTCTTTTCTGCCCATTCTTGCCTTTTAATAACGTTTCATACTGCGCCTCCAAGCCCGTTTTGCCGATAAAATCAGTCAATAAATAATCTGTCCGCCTACTTTGTAATTCTTCAGGGCTTATTTTACCCATATAGCCCAAAACGTGCGAAAATAAGCCGGAAAACTCCGATAAATATTTTCTCTGAGATTCAATTTCCAAAACGACACCGGGCACTTCCTTTAATTCCAGCATTAATTTCATAGCCGACTGGTAATCCAAATTTTCCTTAATAATTGTCGGCTGATAAGAGTAGGGCAATTTTTCCAACTCATTTTCGATTTTATCTGGGTCGAGGCCGGCATCGGCGGCAGTTGAAATCGGACCGATTAATTCGGATATTTTCCCCAAGATCTCTTTTCTTTCTTGAGAATTTTTCGGCAAATCGCCGGGAATCAGAGCTAAAGAAAAAATAGGGACATTTTTGACTAAAGGTTGGAAATTGCGATCATAAATAAGCCCTCTTTCGGCTTTAATCGGCGCTAAGCGAATCCTATTGCCTTCGGCTATATTTCTATACCTTTCTCCTTTAACAACCTGTAGCCAAAAAATACGGCCAATAAGGATAACGACGACGCCGAACATTAAAACAGATAAAATGCGAAGTTGTTTCTTCTTTATTGAGGGGACCACCAAACCGCCAATAAACAATTCATTATCCGGCAAATAATCTCCTTCATTCAAACGATAATCGCCGGACAATTTCTTGCCGACCATATCTTCATTTTTCATTTGAAAGCCGAAAGGATCAGACATATAAATGTAAAATTCAAAAATCAAAATGCAAAATTTGATTTTTAATTTTTGGTATTATTTCCTCTTTTATCTGTTTTATTTTTTAACTTTTCGTTTCTTATCCCCCACCCGATTAGTCCCAGCAAAGTCAGCCAAGAGATGACAATACTCACCTTTTTCAACCAGTCGCTCCGGTATTCAAGAATTGTTTCTCCGTCAGTGAAAACCAACATTTGTCCCGGTGTAACTTGATAAACCTTTTGATTTTTATTTACGCTTTGCCAATAAGGAAAATAACCGAGATTGACAATAGTCGGCCCGCTGGCGTTAAAAAGCAATTTTTCGTCGGCAAATTCATCAATATTTATATTTGAGGCGAAATGAGGATATTTTTTCTTTTCATTAAGCAATAGGGCAGCCAAAGACATAGAGCCTTGAGAGTCATCTAAATCAAATTGGGATAAAAGGACGCTTTCCGAAACATTTTTTTGATTAGTTAACCAAATGGTGGGGTGTCCAAATTCTTCCAATATCTTTCTTTGTTTTTGGTTTAATTTTTTAGCCGAAATAATAATCATAGAAAAATTATCTATTTCCTCTTTGTCAAGTTTCTCAATTCGGGACACTGATTCGGCAATGGGAAAATCTAAAAGTAGAGGGAATTTATACCACCATTGGGCAAAATCGCGAAAACCTATTCCCCCGCCCTGATTAATGAAAAGCCCCGGCTTGTATTCGGGTTGATAAACCAAATCTCGCGGATTCTTGAGTCTGTATATTTGGAAATTACCAAACGTTTCCAAAAGTTCGGCGCCTTGGTAGTCTCTTAAATTATTTTTCAGTTTATCTGAATAAGCGATGATATAACCGATATTAAAAATTTTCAAACGATCCAGCATTGATTCGGGAGGTTGAGTGTTAAAAGTGGGATCTGACTCTAGCGATTTGCCGGCCCAGCGCGTATTTTCTGAAATTTGCACGATTGTCGGCATAATAAAAGGATTCTGAATGGTGTCTTCGGCGGATAGACCGTTGACTACTTTTTTACCCTTTAGAGGCAGAAGACTGGTAAAATAATGGACTGAGCCGATTTTTTCAACCGCCCACATCGGACTTTCGGCAAAAATTCGCTCGGACGGATTTTTTTTCTCAAAATACTCAATCACCCCTTGCGCTGATTCGGCCTCCGGATATTCATCTAATTGATAATGATAATGTTTTAGAAAATGCCATTCTTCTGTACCATAACTCAAAATATTATAGCCAAAAAGTACAAATATCAAGCCACAAAAACCATATTTAAGCCACAATTTCTCTTTTGATTTCTCCAAGACGCAAACAAATCCATAACTGCTCACGGCTAAAACAACGGCTAAAAAATACTGGATAAATCGTGAATAATGGAAAGGTAAATCCGGGAAAAGAGTCTGTAAATAATCGCCAAATAAAAATATCAAGGCAATTATAAAAACGGAGGGTAGGAAGAAATTTTGTTTTCTGAACAAAGTGATTGTACCGATAATAAACAAAATAAAGATAAGAAGGGGCAGGAGGTTGGAAATTTTTAAATTGTATTTAAAGGGGAAAAATATATGGAGTGGCGAAACTTCCAAATGGAGGGCTTCTGCCGAGGTGTATTTCAAGCCGGTAACAAAGGGAATAAAATAAAAACCGGATAAGAGAACAGCAATCAGACCGGTGAGAATGGCGTTTTTTAAAATCTCTTTTTGGTGATGAAATAATAAATAAAGGAAAAGGAATATGCCGGCAACGACGGTTGATAAGGTGTGGGACAGAAATAAACAAGTTAGAACTATAGCGGTGATTAAGAAGTTCTTTTTATTCGGTTCCTTGCGGAGCCTTTCTAAAAAAGCGAAATACAACAAAAATAAGACCAAACCCCAGGCGGAAGCAAAAAGACCTATAAGAATAGTGGCTTTCGCTCCCAGATACCAATCTCGACCTTCCAAATAATGATAAAAAATGAGGAATAAACCAAATAAAATACTCGCCTTAGCCGCTCTTTTATTTAAAAATTCTTTAGTAAAGAAATAAAGAGCGACGCTAAAAGCAAAAAGAGACAAAAAAGTAAAGATTCTGAAACTCAAAAATAAAGAAATTAATCTGAAAGACAAGAAGTGGATTAAACTGGTTAAAACAGAAATTAATGGCGGGTAGAAATGAAACAAAGGAAAACCCCCGAACCAATTTAAATCATAGCCGCTTAATCTAAAATTCGGCAAAAAATCCTTGGCCATCACGTCTAAAACGTACTGACGAGGCATTGTATCCCATCCGGGCAAAAAACCATCTTGGAATAAACCATGGAATTTAATAACCAAAATTAAAAAAACCAAAATTAAAAAGAACGGTGCAGAGGTTACAAATTTTTTAGAATTTTGACGGAAATTTATCATTTTATCTTTTTTTATGCCTTAAAAAAATCGGGTTAATTATCCCCTGAAAGACCAACACGATTAACAAACTGTTAAAAAATAAAAATCCGATTAAATTCGTAAAATAAAATTTGTCAAAAACGATTCTCACGTCCGATAAACCAATAAAATAGTATAAATAACTTAAAAATAGAATTAATATTTGGTAAATCAAAACGGAAATGGCAGCGCTTATAAAGACGCCTAAAAAACCGGACAGATCGAATCTTAAAAGAACAAAATGGCAACAAATATAAAGAGTGGCCAAAAGACTTAATAAGAATAAACCGGGAGGAAAAATAGAATAAGCATCCAATAAAAATCCGCCAATAATCGCGGCAAAAAAAGCGTGTTTCGGCTGAAAATTGGAGAAATTTTTTCCCTTAAAAATTTCGTAAAACAATAAAACCATCATCAAAATAAAAACACAAGAAACCGCCGTCGGCAAAAACGAGCACGAAATCTGGCAAACCACAAATAAAAACACCAAAAGCGCCAATAAAATAAACTTTATAACCATGAGAATATATTCTAGGGGATTAGAATTGAAACAACCCGAAAATTTTGGTTAGAGAACGATTTAATAACCGCTTCCTGGAAAATATCATTCGGTCTTTTTTCCACACCCGCTACCTGACCGATAATTACGCCTCTCCTGATATTTTCTTCCAAGCCCGAAGTAATAACCGTATCGCCGGGATTTATTTGCTTGTCTACGGGAATATATTTCATTCTTATTCCCAATCCATATTCTCCCTGAACAATACCGGAAACAATTTCGCCATCATCATTATCGCCAGGGGTTATTATATCCGCGGCCAAAGACGACCGGCTGTCAAAAATTGATCGCAAGTAAGAAATTGATTCTTCAACCTTAATTAATATTCCGACCAATACGCCATTTTCATCCATTACGGCCAAACCGCTTCTAATCCCGTGGCGTGCTCCTTTATCCAATAAAAACCATTCCATCCCCTCTTCCGACCTTTTACCGATAACATTGGCTATTACGGATTTATTTTCCGTTTGTTTTGTAAGGTCGAGTAAATTTTTCAAAAGAAAATTTTCCGCCCTGCATGCTTCCAATTCGCTGTCTCGCAAATATGAACCGATATTTTTCGCGCTTTCTTCATTTGAACGATAAAAAAATTTCTGAAAAGGATTTGATATGAAAAAAAAGATATTTTTCCCTTTTAAAGGGAAAAATATCGCGAAAAACAAAACTATAATTATTACCGATAATATATGAGAAGTTAGTTTTTTCATACTTAATAATTCTCTCTCGTGCTTTTCTCTTCAATCTCTCATTGATTGTTTAATATGTCTCGAAGTCCACTCTCGATGATCGGTCCATCCGGATAAACTTCGTCACTGGGAATTTCTATAACCTCTTCCCATTTATAACCCAAGGATTCAAAAACCTCACCTGACTTAAAAGATCGTTTTTTATTTCCTTCAATAAGGTAAATAGCCGCACTCTCAGGATATTTTACCAGCGTTCCGTCCAAACGGCCGGTAATCACCTCTCCGTCGGCATAAACTTCGTTTAAGGGAATCTCAATAACGTCTTCCCATTTGAAGCCCAACTTCTCGAATATTTCTCCCGATTGGAACGGCCTTTTAAGGCCTTTTTCAATAAGATAAACTTCCGGCTTGTCCGGATATTTAATTAAAGTCATGTCCGGACGGCCTTGCGGCTGAACAACAAACTGAAAACTGTTAATCAGCATCTCAAAAGTAGTTTTAAAATTAGCTTCTTCTTCTGTTCCGGTGTTATAAGATAATATATAAATCCGGTCGTCTCTGGCGATGTAAATTGTTAAGTGATCCGGATTCCAAACCGCGCTGGAATTATTAATCACCGTCTCGTATAAAGAACTTCTTTCAATTTTCGGCGATTGGCGCAAATACCAATCGGCTGGAGACAATCTTTCAGTATTATTTTCTACTGTAACGCTAAAAAATTCCCCGGTATTGGTAATCACCAGCACCTCTTGATTATCTGTTTCCGGAATAGCCCGAGCCAACCAAGAAGCTGGATAAAAGAAACTATAAGAAAACGTTGGATTGGTATAAACATTAACCAATCCCGAAGTGGCTAATTTTGTTTCATCGGAACTCAATGGTTGCATTAAACCAATAATTTCTTGCCCGTCGGGATTTCCGTCGGCATCCGAATCCGGATTATTCGCTTCAGTGGAAAAAATTGTTTCTTCGACGTCGGTTAAACCATCTCTGTCGGAATCAACACTTGAAACAACGTTGGGAGCAATTTGAAATTCCTCCACTTTTGGAGTCAATTTTTCTTTGCCGACAATGATGCCAAAAGTGTCCGAAGGTAAAACGGTAAAATTTACCGCCACAACATTATTTTCCACATCTAAAGAAGAAGCTAAGGGAGACCATAAATTCTCTTTAAAGTATCCCAGCATCAAATCTCCTTCCCATTCCTCGCTAACCAATTCCTGCTGATAATAAACCTTTAAAGTTACTTCTGAATTAAAAACAATATCGATCGGCTCAAAAAAATAAACTCCGCCGACAACTTGGTAAGAGCTCTTATTAAACGCTTCCCGTTTTTCCGCATCCTCGCTTAGTGCTTCATTGAATTCATCGCTTGATAAAACCGTAATCTTCATCTCGACATTCTGATCAAGAAGAGCGCCTTCGGGTAAATAAAATTCCGCAGAAGAAACCGCTTGATCCCCTTCGCCTTTTAACTCCGCCTTTAAAGTTTGTTCAAGAGATAAAACAACCTCCTCTTCCGGCAGGGTTTCTTCTATTTTGACCGGTTCTTCTTCGGAGATAGATTCATTTTCAGGAGATTCTGGAGTAATTTTTGGCATTTCCGTTTCTGCTTCGGGATTTTCAATTATTTGAGGATTTTTTGTCCAAAAATAAAAACCTAATCCACCGATAATAAGTAAAACAACAGTCAAAATTATCAGGATTAAAAAACTTTTTTTCTTGTTGCCCGCCAAACCAGTTTTCGTTTTTCGAAACTTTTCGGGCATTGTATAAATTTTTTCCTCAATTAAAGATCCGCCGACATCTTCGGCCTCCTGAATAATTTCTTTTTTAGCCAGTTCGGGCGTTTCAAAAGTCGGTTCTGGCGGCGGTGAAGCCGGCGTCGGGGTCGAAACAGGCGGAGGAACCGACGCGGTTAAGGGTTGTCCCCCTTGTCCGGCCGATTCGGGCTGATTAGATTGACCTATTCCTTGATTTTGCTGATCTTCAAACATCATAATAAATAAATTAATTACACTGCTTTTTTATTTATTTCAATTTCTCTATCTCCTTTTGCAAATCCAATAATTTTGCTCCCTGTTCCGCGTTATTGGGATCATTTCTCTGTCTTATTTCTTCTCCGTCAGAAATTCCATCCCCATCGCTATCGTTAAGCAACGGATTTGTTTTGTAAACTTTGACTTCTTCTTTGTCTGAAAGACCGTCGCTATCCGTATCAGGAATATTTTTATTCGTTTTTAAAATACTTTCCTCGCTGTCTGTTAAACCATCGCCGTCCGAATCCAATACTTTCTGTTCCTCGACCTCAACAACCGGAGGAGTGCTCGTTGATTCGGAGCTCTGCCCATTTTCCAATAAAAGAGATGATTCTTGATTTTCTCCACTTTTTAGAGGCCGGGATTTTAAAAAAATAAAAACAAAAATTACTACTATAGCTAAAACTAAAACGATTATTGCCAAGCTGACAATTTTTCGCTTCTTTCCTCTGTGAACTTTTAAAGATTCACTGGAAACTTCTTTTTTTATTTCCGGTTTCACGGCAACCGGCTGGAAGGTTCTTTCATTAATCCCCTGCTCTGCGGAAAACGATGGAGTTTTTTGATCAACTTGTTCAAAAATGTCTTCCAACTTATTTTTTTCTTCTTCCGTCATATGATTATTTTATTTATATTTATATGATTTAAATTTACCTACTAAGAGCATCCGGGCAGGTTACTCCCCAATATCGGCACCACCAATTAACACATAAATAATTTACGCAATATCTGATCCCTGAACAATCGCCGTCTTCAGTACACTCTCTATGGACTTCCGTTGTCGCCGAATCCTCATTGGAATAATCGGATTCGCCCTCTTGATTATAGGCCTTGACGCGATAATAATAAGTGGTGGCCGAATTAAGACCAACGTCGGCGTAGGAAACACTGTTAGTGAGAAGAATAACGACTAACTGCCAGCTTGTATTGGATTTTTTTCGCTCTATTTTAAAACCATTTTCATTCTTGGCATTATCCGTCCAGGCGAGATTTATTTGGCTGTCGGAAATAGCGGAAACCGAGAGATTAGACGGAGCGGCTAAAACGCACTCGTTCCCCTTTTTATCGTAGCCCTCATTGCATTGCCATCCGCACTTGCCATCGGAACAAACTTTTGAAGCGTGAAGTGGGGGGACATCATTACAAATTTTACCGCAAGCACCGCAGTTATTAATATCAGTCAATAAATTAGATTCGCAGCCATTTATCGCATTCTCGTCGCAATCCTTATAGTTATCGGAAACGCAATTCCAGCCGCAGATTCCCGCCGAACATTTAGGCGTGGTATTAGGAGGAATGGGGCATTTGGAACCGCACTGCTGGCAATTATTCACATCTGTTAAAAGATTTGTTTCACAACCATTAGACGCCAAACCGTCGCAATTACCCCAATGGTCTTCGCACTGGACATTGCCGCATTCTCCCCATTCACCCCAGGCCGGCGGATGAAAATTTTGACAAGTTCTAATCTGCTGGCCGGTTCCATGAGTTACCCGACATGACCGAGTATCTTGATCTCCCACTTCGCCTTCCGGCGAAACACAACTATTTAGTTCACAGGCATTATTCCATTCCCGATACCCAAGATTACATTTGAAACCGCAAGTCCCGGCGTTGCAAGCAATCACCGCGTTGGCCGGAGGGACATTATTACAAATTTTACCGCAAGCGCCGCAATTATTCAAATTGGAACTTAATTCAACTTCGCAGCCGTCAGTTTTATTAGCGTTGCAATCGCCATATCCGGCTTGGCAAGTGTAGCCGCAAGCGCCGGCGCTACAAGTGGCGTTAGCGTGAGACGGCGCAGCGCAAACCTGACCGCAAGCGCCACAGTTGTCCACAGTGGTTTTTACATCGGTCTCGCAGCCGTTTCCCGCCCACTTGTCGCAATCATAATAGCCTTCATTTTCATGACAACTGGCAATAGCGCATTCTCCCCAACTGCTCCAAGTCGGCGGATGAATATCTAAACAGGTCTGATTTTGCTGACCGACTCCATTAATTATTGCGCAAGATTGAGTATTGATTTTTCCAATATTTCCTTCAGGCGAAATACAGTGATCTAATTCGCAAGTACCATTATACATTCGATAACCCTCGTTACAACTAAGCAAAGTGCATTCTCCCCAGCTGCTCCAAGTTGGGGGATGAGTATTGCTGCAAGTTTTTAACTGTTTACCGATACCGCCAGCCAAAACGCAAGGTTGGGTAAGAGTGTCGCCAACATTTGCTTCAGGCGAAACACAGTGGTCTAACTCGCAAGCGTCATTGGCAGGGTCATATCGATAACCTCCGTCTTCATCGCAGTACCAAGTGCATTTGCCTGAGGCGCAAGCCATTTCGGCGTTAGCGGGAACAATTTCGTTACAAATAACGCCGCAAGCACCGCAATTATTCAAATTGGAACTTAATTCAACTTCGCAGCCATTATTCCAATTGAAATCGCAATTACCCCAATTATCATGGCAAACCCAACCTAAACAAGCGGCATTGCAAGTTGAATGAGCTCTTGTTTCTTTATTTTTATCGCAAACCTCCCCATACTCGAGTTGGTCATTGCCGCATTCATAATCTTCAAGGTTAGTGCGTAAATAGTTATAAGAATCTGCATCATCTCCTTGCTTGATTACCACCTCGGGATCTCCTTTCCAAACAACCGCCTCGCTTCCATATTCGAAATTAGCGGTTAAAATATAATAGGCGCCAGCGTAATTTGCGTCTTCCGGCGTATAATACTGATAAACATGAGAGCCCGCCGGAACCTCAAAAACGAAATTATTTGGATTATAACAAGTGCCGTTGCATTGATAATTCAATTTTTGGGAATCATTAGGACAACCAGCACAAGGCCCAATCTCGGTATTAAACTTATTTATCGGATCAATCGGTAAAGATTGCCCAATAATTTGCCCCAAGACGTTCTGCCAAGAAGGCCATTTACTATTGGTTACTCCCTTAATATAAGTTCCTGATGTCAAAAGAGGATATTCGCCGTGCGTCCCATAATAACTCTCCAAAGCTGAAACCATCTGGTTAAAATCATTAAAACGCAATAAATCCCGTCTTAACTGGTCTTTAACAGATTTATTTTCGATATTATTGTTAAAAGTCCAATTAGCCAATAACTGATTGTAAATATTTACCGTCTCCCCTTTGGCTTTATCGTTATAGGAAATTAAATAAATCCTCGCGAAAATTTCCGGCGTCGAATCGGAATTTTTAACCTCAGTCGCCCCGACATAAACCGTACGCCCCTCTCTAACGGCAAAATAACCGTCAACTGTCAAATAAGTCGGTGTCCCCGGATTAGGCACATTCTTTTGATACCAAGTTAAAGGACTAAGGCGAGTCGGATTGTTAAAAACTTTTACACCAATGGCGTCTCCCAAGTTTCCGACCGGGAAAAGATACTCCACTAATAAATCGTTTGCGACCTGCTCCGCTCTCGCTTCAAAAGGATTAAAAACAACGAATGCTAAAAACGCTAAAGGGATAAAAATTAGACAAAACTTTTTTAACTTTTTAATCATATCCCGATTTTAGATTTAATAATAAGGATAAGAAGGCGACGACTCAGAATGGGTCGTGGCCGAAGTTGTATTAGACCAGTTGGAACAGCCGAAACTATGGCAGGCCTTAATCCGGTAATAATACTCTTTGCCGGGTTCTAGTCTGGTATCGCTATATGAAGTAACATTCTTTCCTACTTTGTCTATTTCTTGCCAAACTATACTGTCTCCTCCAGGTATGGCGGCGATATGAAATCCTTTTAATAATGAAACTCTTCCTATTTTCCATTCGCCCCTTTCGATTACGAATTCATTTTCGTTATTTGAATTATCCATCCAAATTAAATTTATCTGGGACTGGGAAACAGCCGAAGCAAAAAGATCCGAAGGAGACAAGGGTAATGACGGCTGTTCAACGCAATAAAGGTGATAACGACTAGCGCAATAAGAAGTATTATGATTAATAGCTTTAATGTCTTTATAAAAGACCGATCCGTAGTCGGCGCTGCCGACCGCAGGACTCGACCAGGTGGCGCAATTATAACCCGAATGATAAGACCCGCTTGAAGTGAGTCCGGTCCAAACGCCTAAAGATAAAGGACTAATGGCATTATTTAAATTAAAAGTGAACCAAGCGTTAGTATCGGTGGTATCGATTAAAATACTGCCTTCTTCTCGATAATAATTCGTATTCGGCATTAAAACCCAATCCAATCCCGACTTTTGCCTCTGGGGAGTGCCGATTAGCGCTTTCCAAATTTTCCCCGTATCGGGATTATTATTATCTGTTTGACACTTTGTATCAGCTCCGCTAACGCCGCCAAGACTGCCCTGCCACTCGCCGGCAGTGATAAAAATCCTTAAGCCGGCGGCGGATACTGCCACGCACTGATTTCCTTTCTGATAAAAACCTGAATTACAGCTTATAAGAGAACAACCGCTCCAGGCCACATCGTCCCAATTTCCCAAAGCTGAACAAATCCTAATTTGCGACCCGATACCGTTAGTTATTGAGCACTCCCTAGTTTCAGTCTCTCCAGGTAAACAGACAAAAGTAACCACTGAAACTGTCTTTGACCAGTTGGAGCAGTCGGAATTATTGCAAGCCTTAACCCGATAATAATATTCTTTGCCAGGTTTTAAACCAACGTCGCTATATGAATTAATATTCTTCCCTGTTTTGCCTATTTCTTGCCAAATTATTTCATTTTCTCCAGCCGCCGCGATATAAAATCTCTTCAGTAATGAAACTTCTTCTGCCTCTACCCTACCTCTTTCAATTACAAATTCATTTTCATTGTAAGATTTATCTTTCCATAAAAGGTCTATTTGATTAGGACCAACGGCCGTGGCTTGCAGGCTTGTCGGCGGAGTTAAAGACCCAGTAGTTAAACCGAATAATTCCGGCAACAGTGGCTCGTTATCCCGGCAATAAAAAAGCGTAAAATGAGTGCTAGCATCCTCATACTGCCACGGATTTTCGCAAATAAAAACCTGGATGCGCCCCTGTCCGACATATTCATCGTCAACAGTTCGGGAAGAATTAATGCCATCAGTCGTTATTTTAGCTGTAGCAATAACATCTGAAAAACCGTTCTTGTTTTTAGCTGTCACTAATCCGGTTTTTTTGTCTTCATTTGAATTATCAAGTTTTGCTACGCTTCCATCAGATAAATTCCAAGACCATTCCCAATCATAAAGGCCGGCTATCCCCACGATGCCGTCTCCGTTTTTGTCTTTGGCCTCGGCGATAAAATCAACTGTTTTATCTTTTTGATAAAAAATGGCACCGGTCGCCGGAGTACCAGTAAAAACAATTTTAGGATCGGATTTCTCCACGGCGGTTATTTCAACAAAAGACAACTGGCAAATTTCCTCGCCTGTAGTGAAAGACCATTCTACGTCTTTGTCTAAAGGGATGTCATATTTAGTTCTGATGCCCCTATTTTCATTCTCGCCGTCGACAAAAGGAGCTTTTAATTTAACTTTGTATTTCTTATTGGAATTTAAAGCCTGTTGCGGCTGAATAAAAATTCGAGTTTCCCATTTTCCCTCGTCAAAACTCTCGCTGATTTTAATTTCCAATTTTTGTTCGTTACTTTCGGATAATAATTCAAACAATTCAATAGTTTCTCTGTTAAGGCTTTCGGTATCCATCTCTTGGTCAAAAATGGCACTAATTAAAACATTGCGACAAACAGCAGTTTCGTCTTCTCCGGGATTCTTCCCTATAATCTCGGGTTTCGTCGCCACAATTAAATCTAAATCTTCTGACACTTCGGTTTTATTGACAGAAACGGCTGTAGCTTGAATTTTAGTTTTTCCCGACCCTTTAGCAACAGCGGCGGCTTCGTATGGGACTACTCCTTTTATCGCCACGGCGGCAAAAGGATTCGACGACCCCCAATTCCAATCTACGCCCCTAACCAATATCTGACAATCTTGGCTAATAGCCGAAGCATGATAATTTCTCGTCTCTTTACCGGTATAAATCACTAAACCCCTAATTTCCCCTTCGGGAACTACCTCTTCCAATAAAACGTTTTTAACCGAACAACTTTGGTCGGAACTATCAGTTTTAAAACGCCACTGATAATCATCTCGAGGCGAACCGTCTTCATAATTATTCTCATTGCCATCCAGCTGATAACCGTCAACATCTTTGATTCCTTTTTCTCCACTTTTTAAAATAACTTGATACCAATAATTTTTTTCCAAAAAATTTTCCGGAGTAAAAATAAAACCGGACGCCGTATCCAATGGTTCAAGTTCCCGGCCAAGCAAAGATATATTTCCCTTTACTTCGTCATTACACGACTGGGAATTAAATTTTTCACTCCCTAAATTGCACTTTTTAACAATAACATTGGCCAAACTTAAAGTCGAAGACATTACTTTCTCGTCAAAACGAGCGGCAATCCCCGAACCGAAACAAATTTTTAGGGATTCCGGCCATGGCGACGGGCTTTGGATATTGGTTAAACATCCGCTTTCTTCAACGACTCGAGGTTTTTTCTTCGCCGGATCCCCAGGACCGACCTTATCTTCCAGAGATTTGAAGTATAACGGATTACTAGAAACCCAGCCTTGATCGCAGACCTCAATCCATTTGCCAAAACAATTCCCGGCGAACAAAAAGCCATCGCAAGTCAGCCGGCAATTAATTGCCGTATTCTTTTTGACAATCACTTCCCCGCTTTTCGCTCCGCCCGGCACGGTAATACCGTCAATTTCTCCATTATTGACCCAATTTAAAACTTCAGCTCGCTGATTATCGTTAAAAATAAGTTGCCTTTCTAAATCGTCCGCTCCAAGATCGAATCTTTTCCCCATAATCGTCATTGGCGAAAACCCAGGAAATTCCTGTTCCGGCTCCATTAAACAAAGGGCTGGCGCCAAAGGCGTTTTATTCACTTGCCACTCGAATAAATTACTCTCAATACCGGCCGCTGTTTCAACATAAATCATTATTTTATAACTTGACGCATCTTCCGGAATAGCTGGTAATTTTCTAGGCACCTCAACGATAATTTGTTCTTCTGACCAAGTTTGGCCGCAATAAACAGGCAATTCTTCGGCTAAAGTATCAACAATATGATATCTAAAATAAACTTTCCCGGGTATGGAACCGAAATTTTGCCCTTTGATTGTCACCCAGGTTTGACGCGGTCCGCTCTCTGGGCTGACCCTCTCAATAACCGGCGATTTATAAAAAGTTACCGGATTGGAAGATTTTAAAGGATTTCCTTGCTCAATCGGCGAAGGCACGTAAACCATAACTTTTGGCTCGGGTTCGAATATTTCCGGAACAACTAAATCAATTTTATTATTAAACCATGAATCATGGTTAATTGTTTTAATGTCTTGTAAGCCGAATCCGACATAACTTTCTCCCTGAGTATCGCCGAAATTCACTCCCTGAATGGATACTCGGTCTCCGGTTTTACCGTAATTCGGCGCTAATCGACAAATGGCGGGATTAAATTCATTTTTGACTTTAAAAGTCACCTCGTTGCTCGAACCCATCTCCGGATCAACAACGCTCACTTTATAATCAGCGTCCATTTCCAGTTCTTCCGGCACAATGGCGACAATCTCGTTATTTAACCAATTATTACAACCGATTTTCGCCTTGATATCGCCAAACTTAACAACTTTCAAACCTTGATTCACCCCAAAATTCTGACCCCTAATAGTCACATAAGTGGGTATAAGAGGATTATTAGTCCCCTGCTCAGGGGTAATATTCTCAATTACCGGCATAGGATATTCGAAAACATTGAAAGGCAAACCATTACTGATTCCTTTTTCGTTAATTACCGCTACTTTGCCCGTTTGCGCGTCATTAGGAACCAGAACTTGTTGCACTTTTATTTCCGACCAAGAATTATAAACAGCGGATTTTTCAAAATAAAATTTGACTTGACTGGCGGCGGATTCCGACCCAAATCTAATGCCGTTTAAATCAACCAAAGTTTTTCCTGGAAAACCCTTCTCCGGCTTAATTGTAAATAAACAAGGCCCCGCTGCCTCCTCATCACTGTTAACAAAAAATTCCGCCGATAAATTAGGCAGATCACTAGAAAATTTTTCTTGTGAAAGATTATAAGTAATGGTTGCCTGCGCCTGAGGGCGATCGCCTTTTATATAAGGCGAAGGAATTACAGTCGTGAGATACTTCTTCCCATAACCTTCAATCTCGGCTTTTGTCGAAACGCCGCCAAGAATAAATTCCAAAGAAGAAGGGGTGGCCGGTTGAAAATCAGTTCCCGTAAAACAAGAACCATAAACGGTTAAACACTCTCCTTTGCCTCCTTCACTGGGATCTAAATGAGAAATCCAGGGCGAACAGAGACAATCTTTTAAAGTCGAAGTGGTGAAATTCCAATTATGTTCTAACATATTTCCCACTCGATCGATAATTAAAGTTGTTTTAACTCCCACATTATAAGCCGTATTGTCAATCAAATTGTCTTCGGGATTAAATGAAAAAACTCTGAAATTATTATTGCCCTCTCCCGGATCCAAAACTTCAAAAACCCCAATTTTATTTTCGCCTTTTTTAATTTCCAGGCGGTAATGGTCGTCGACGGCCTGAGATGGCCTCATTTCAAAAACCAAATCATCCGTATCGCCCGGAGCGTTACTAATCGTCATTCGCACTAAATAATCATACATATTAGTGCTAAAAACTAGAGCGATATTTGAATCAGGACAAACATTTTCGCCTTTTGGATTCCAAGAATCGACTCCTGGAGCCCGGTCATTGGTTTGAAATTCCCATTCCACCGGGCCAGACATTTTGTTTAAACAAAGATCTTCGATATTCTCGACGTGAAGCCGATACCAAGTGAAGGATTCCAATAAAATTTCGTTTCTTAAATTAATCCTAAACCCGTTATCGTCATAAATCACTTCCCAGTTCTCCGCCGGCAGAGTTTTAATTATTTCTCCATCCTGTTTATTTATTTCCGCCAACCAAATATTTCCAGCAAGAGGATAGGTATAATATTCGCCGTCAATTTCCGTTTCAAATCCAATTGTGTCCGAATCCACCGGCTCGGAAAACCTAACCCTGATATTGGGTTTGCGAGAAACATTAATATCGGGATAATCTTTGCTGTTTTTGTCGAAAATCGGCGCGCTTGAAATTATTTTTGGAGGAACCGTATCCGTCGTTTCGCCGGTGGCAAAATTCCAAATAAAATAGCCAGCGGTTTCCACGCAACCCCCACTAGCTAAACAATCCTGAAGGACTCGGCCCTTTCTATCTAAAATCTGCTTGGGAAAATAAGAAGAATAAGAAGAATAAGTATTAAAAAAATCAGTCAAACCGCCCTTTTGGCCGCATTCACTTTTATGTTTAAAGGAAACCGTATTGTTATTGGCGCACCAGGCGCCGTCAAGTTTCTCACCCTGACAACTGCCACCACCCGTTTGACATTCGGCCACGCTTACGCCTTCGCCGCCAACCGGCGGATTGCATTTCTTCCCGTCCGCGCTGCCGCCGACGCAAACATCGCTTTCTATTCTCAATTCGCCCGATTCGACCAAATCTTGAATTTTATCAGCATTGACTCCGGAATTAAAAAATGACTGGACTCCCGAACATAAATGAACATTTTGATTGTCGTTTTCTCCTTCATGGCTGGTTACGATTTTTTCGATTTTAAATTGGTCAAAATTCGAGGCGCAAAGAGTATCCGGCACTTGACAATCGCCATTTAGATCGCAACGCCAACCCGAAGCACAACAAAAGCCGGGAGTGCAATGCGGCGCGTTGCCCACGATAATATCGGTCACTCCGCCTAATTTAGAAATAATAAAACTGACAATGGCGTAAGCGCTGACGACAATTAAAAATCCTATGATGCCGCTCACGATGATTTTTCTCGCTTTCTCGACTTTTTCGGCAGCCCCGCCGGAAGTCATCCAAACAATTCCGCCGATAATAATAATAATCACGGCAATCAATCCCAATAAACTCAAAGCGATTTTAACAATTCGACCGACAATTTGAGGCAAGCTTTCTTGTCCATAACCGGCTGTGACACCGAATTCGCCCAACCCCTGGTCAAGTGTCTGGGCTAAAACCGGAACTGAATTAAAAAATAAAAACAAAAAAACAAAAATGCCCGCAACGACAAAAAATTTAAACCTCAAAAATTTTCTGCTTTCGTTTTTCATTTTTTAGTTTTTAATTTGTTCCAACTCTTTTTTAATTATCTCGCGAACTTTATTCCCCTCTGCCCTGCCTTTGAGTTCCAGCATCGCTTTCCCGATGACCCGTCCCAAATCTTGCGGGCCAACAGCACCGAATGTTTGAATCGTCCGCAAAACAACTTTCCTTATTTCTTCGTCCGATAACTGCTCGGGCAAATATTTGGATAAAATTTCCGCCTCTTTTTTTTCTTTTTCCGCCAAATCGTTTCTCCCGCCTTTTTCGAACATTTCTATCGCTTCTCGGCGTTTTTTAATTTCTCTTTGAATCACTTCCATCGCCATTTCGTCGTTTAACTTTTGTTTTTTGGGCCTTAATTCTATTTCTTTATTCTGCAAAGACGCTTTAAGCAAACGCAAAGTCGCCAGCGTCTCCCTCTGGCCCTGTTCCATCGCTCGTTTAAAGTCTTGTTCAATCGTTTTTAGAATCTCCATAAATAACTCCGGCGAGTTATTTAATTTTACCGACTTTTTTAAGGTATGTCAATTTTTCTTGATGGGTTTTCCTTTCCAAGGCATCCGTCTTTTTCAAACCCCGGCTTTTCGGTTTAGCGTAAAATCGCCCTCTTTTAAATTGATTAACTACGCCGCTCCTTTTGACCTGCTCGCTAAATCGCCTTAAAAAAACGCTCATCGATTCCCCTTGTTTTCTCTTTGTTTCAATAGTCATATATAAGATACTCAATAAATATTATAACATAAATATTTTAACATGGTGACGCAAAAAGTAAAGGAATTATTCCTCCTTCCAATTCAATCTCCTAATTACTTCGTCTAATTCTCTGTCGCCGTAAATCTCAATGATAATTTTCGATTTTCCGCCCCTTTTAATGATTTTTACTTTTGCGTTCAAAATTTTGGATAATTGCGACTCTTTTTCAAGAATGGAATTATCCAGTTCGATATTCCTTCGAATCCGTTTGCCGGAAATTATTTTTTCCGTCTCCTTAACCGTCAAGCCCAAACCTAAAATCCGCTTCAAAAGAACTTTTTGTTTATCTTCGTCCTGAATCGAAACCAGCGCCTTAGCGTGTCCTTCGCTGATTTTTTCTTGTTCAATGGCTTGTTGAATTATTTCCGGCAAGGCCAAAAGCCGCAAAGTATTGGCGACGCTTGATCGGGCTTTGCCTAACCTTTGACTCACTTGTTCTTGGGTCAAATTAAATTCATCCATTAACTGCCGATAACCCCTCGCCCTTTCCATAGGATTAAGATCTTTTCTTTGAATGTTTTCTATTAAAGAAATCTCCAATTTTTGATTTTCTTTAATTGACCGAATGATTGCCGGCACGGTTTTCAAGCCCAAAAATCCGGCGGCGCGCCAGCGCCTTTCACCCGCCACTATCTGGTATTTAACCTTTTCTCCAGATTCGGACCGCTCTGTCTCAAATTTACTCTGGCGTGGCGCCAGAATCAACGGCTGAATAATACCTTGTTCACGAATGGAATTGATTAATTCTTCCATTTCCAAATGGGAAAAATTTTTTCTGGGCTGGTCCGGATTAGCCTCAATAAATTCAATCGGAATGTCCAAAACTCCTTCTCCGGTTTTCGCCGTTTCTTCGTCTTCTCTAATTATTCGATGGGGAATCAAAGCCCCCAAACCGCGTCCTAAAGACATAAGCATTTCGCTAAAGTAAAAATTAAAAAATTAAAACCCAGAACCCTTATCAGTCTTATTATATTTTCTAAATAACGACTGGCCAAACTCTCACCAGTAAAGAAATTCCCGAGCTAATCTCTGGTAGGCCCTTGCTCCTTTTGAGGCCGGCGCGTATTCCAAAATCGTCTGGCCGTAACTCGGCGCTTCAGCTAATGAGATATTCCTGGGAATTACGGTGCGAAAAATCCGATGCGGAAAATGTTTATACAATTCATTCCAAACTTCTTCTGAAAGGTGACTGCGGGTGTCATACATCGTTAAAACCGCGCCCAAAATATCCAATTCCGGCCGCAAATTTTCTTTAACTAAATTAATAGTCTGCAATAACTGCCCCAATCCCTCCAAAGCGTAATATTCCGCCTGAACCGGAATTAAAACATGATCGGCCGCGACTAAACTATTGACTGTGGTTAGGCCGAGTGAGGGCGGAGTATCAATAAAAACGAAATCGAAATCTTTTTTTTCTTCTCTATACAAATCGCCATTCAAGAGCGAGTCAAGTTTTTTGGCCAAAATGGATTCTCTTTTCTCTACTCCGACCATTTCAACGTCGGCCCCGGCCAGATTTTCATTGGCCGGAATGAGCCAGAAATCTTTGCGCGCGCCGACTAAACTTGATTGAAATGGAATTTGTTCGCTTAAAACTTCATAAATTCCTTGTTTTGTTTTTTCCACGCCCAATCCTGAAGTAGCGTTGGCTTGCGGGTCTAAATCTATTAAAAGCACTTTTTTGCCAAAATAAGCAAGATAAGCCCCTAAATTAATGGCGACGTTTGTTTTTCCCGTTCCCCCCTTCCGGTTGCAAATGGCGATAATTTTAGGACGATTCATCTATTTTAGAATTCTATAACTAATTTTTTATTAATAATATTATAACAAACTTAAAATAAATAAAAAGACCCGGGTGTTTAAAAACAAACCGGGTCTAAGAATCTTTTTCCTTTATTTTTTCAGTGTATTTTTCGACAATCTCCACGTAATACCAATCCCGATTATACGCATAAATGGCTTTTCTGTTTACGGTGGAATCGCCCATTTTCCAACCATGTTGTTTTAAATAATTGGCTACGCTATAGGCGCCGTCTTCCAAATCAAAAAGGTTTATTTTCCCGTCATTATTGCCGTCAACGGCGAAATGTTGATAACTGGTGGGAAGAAATTGAGGCCAGCCAAAAGCGCCCCAATTCGACCCCTTGATTGAGAAAGGATCCCAACCATTTTTTTTGCAAATAACCAAAAAAGAAATTAATTCTTGGCGCGCCCATTTCTTTGTTTCTTCTCGCCAATGCATTGAAAAAGCCGTGTTATAGACCCCGAAGATACTGTATCCGCCGAAGTGTCGGCCAAAATTCGTTTCCACTTTCAAAATCGACACCACGGCTTCTTTATCCACGCCGAAAGTATTTTCAATCCGTTGAAGCAAATCTCTGTGGGCGAGGAGAAAATTTTTCCCTCGGCGCACCTCTCTTTTTCCTAAATGGTAATCGAGACACGTCTGTTTTTTGATTTTTTTCTTTTCTCCTACTTCTCCGGGTTCTGACTCTCGGTAATAAATATGAGAATAAAATCGGACCCTTGAATCGGAAAAAATATCTTCCAACTCATATTCTTGGTATCCTCGTTTTTTCAAATCATTAAACAAAATCGCGTATTCAGCCGCATAAGGATCTTTTTGCCAATATCGAAGATTTTTCTCGCTTGATTTAGCGGAATTTTCCGCGTTTCCCACCAAATTTATTCCTGACATCCTTAGAAAGGAAAAAATAAATAATAAAACCGCAAAAAACAGAATTACTTTCTTAAACATTTTACCTCCAATTTTCGAGATTTTTAAAGAACTATTTTTAATCTATTCGTTTTTAATCTAACACTTATAAACCAATTTGTCAACCTTGACTTTTATCTCCAAATCTGATATTCTTAATTCATTCGATAACTAAATATGGAGGGAAAATGTCTGCTTTAAAACATATCTTTTTTAAAACAGCCGAAAAAATGTCGGAGATTCCGGATGGTAAAGCCCAGTTGGTTGTCTTAAGTCCCCCTTATCTGGGACATCACTCGCGAAAAGAAAAAGAGAGGGAATTGGAATTTTTAATCCGATTACTGAACGAATGCCGAAGAATTGTTTCTTCCGATGGCGTCATCGCTTGCGTCAATACCGATTTTAAAGATAAAGGGATGATTTATCTAAGACATCTGGCGGTAATAAAAGCGGCGGAAACAGTCGGACTAAAGCCTCGAGACGAAAAAATATGGGTACGCGGATTCAAAAGGAACCAATATCGGAAAAAATTTTCTTTTATTCTAATTTTTAGCAAGAATAAAAAAATCTTTAGGAATCGGGTACCGGAATATGACATTGATAATTGGTTGTTGACCAAACCGCAAATCATTGGCGATTTTCGCGATGCCATCGCGCCCGAGATTCCCCTGATTCTTATTAAAAAATTCACTCGAGAGAACGATTTAGTTGTTTCGTCTTGTGCCGGAACTGGCACCGTGGTTATTATGGCGCTCAGACAAAATCGTCGAGCCGTCGGCTATGAAATAAATTCGAAAATGAAAAATATTATTAATCAGCGCGAAAAAAATATCGACGATTACTTTTCAAAATAAAACCGTCGCCAAAAAGGCGACGATTTTATTTTATTAAAATTTGATCATCAATTATCGACAAACTAGCGCCTTAAATACCGGCCGTATAACCTCCATCAACCACTAAAGCATGACCAGTTAAATAAGAAGAAGCGTCCGAAGCGAGATAAATCGCCGCGCCAATCAGCTCTTCTGGCTGGCCATATCTTCCTAAAGGTACTTTATTTTTTATCATTTGCACAAAATTTTCATCTTTAAGAAAATTTTTTGTCATCGCCGTGGCAAAAACCCCCGGACAAATGGCATTGACGCGAATATTGTGTTTTCCCCACTCTATTGCCAGGGTTTTAGTCATTAAAATAACTCCAGCTTTACTAGCATTATAAGCAGCGGTTTGGGCAAAAGCGGCTAAACCGGCAATACTGGCGACATTGATTATTTTCCCCGATTTCTGTTTAATCATTTGTTTGCCGACTTGCCTGGCACAAAGGAATTGGCCTTTTAAATTTATTTTCATGACCTTGTCCCAATCTTGTTCCGCCATTTCTTCGGCTGGTGCCGATTTCAAAATCCCGGCATTATTAACCAAAATATCAATCCTTCCGAATTTCTCAATCACCTGATCGACCATTGAAGCCACACTTAATTCTTCGCTGACGTCAACACTAATACCGATAGCTGTTCGTCCGATTTTTTTTATCTCCTCAACCGTTTCCGCCGTATTCAAAACATCCGCTACGGCCACATCTGAACCGGCTTGAGCCAGTCCAAGGGTTATCGCCTTCCCTAATCCCCGACTGGCGCCGGTGACTAAAGCGATTTTTCCTTGCAAGTTAAATAATTTATTTTCCGTCATATAAATATAAATTAATTATTTATTATTTTATTCTTAATTAATTAGCATTTTCGCACTCTCTTATTATTCTGTCAATAAACAAAAAAATAGGGCCGAATATTCCGACCCCATCTCCAACTTCTGACTACCCTATCCTCCGAATATCATTGTTATTCCCCAGTAAAGAAAAGCTATACTAGCAATCATGAAAAATAGAACTACGGGCAATATTTTAATCTTTAATGTCCTGATTTTTTTCAAACATTCAACGAGCCCATATAAACTCATTAATGTCACCAGCGCTGAAAAACATATTCCCATAGTTTTAATCATAGCCGCCTCCTATTGTTGAATTTTAAGAAATAATAAAATTTTTACCACGGTAGTAATAGTAGCATATTTTTGGATTTTTGTCAAATTAAACAATAATAAAAAGAGCGTCTAAAAAGCGCCCTTTTTATTATCAAAAAACCGATTTCAATTAATCTCGTAAGTAATCGTCACTTGAACCTCTATTTTATTTTCTCCGGTTTGTATTTGAGGAATTCTTCCTCCCGCCTCGTCAGCCGCCATAAGTTTTGGTGCGTAACTTTCATAATACCGCGATTCCCCGCCCTCGCTAAAACTGGTAATTCGCACCAAATTAACCCCGAGTTGGGAAGCTAATTCTTTGGCTTTGTTCTTGGCTTCGTTGATAGCCCGTTCCCTCGCTTGTTTTTCCACTTCGTCGCGCTGATCAATAGTAAATTGCAAATCACCAACTTGATTGGCTCCGTTTTCCGTCGCTCCTTGAATAATCTCGCCGATTTTATCCAAATCTCTAATTTTAACCTGCAAGGACTGAGTAATTTCATAGCCGACCAAAGTTCTTTTTCCTTCGGGACAAGGAGGAACGCAATTCGCGCTTTTAAGCCATTCATATCGAGGGTAAATGTAAAAATTGGTGGTTTTTAAGTCTTTGTCTTTAATCCCTTGCTCTTTCATAAAAGCAACGATGTCGTTCATTTTTTTCGTATTTTCCTTCATCGCTTCGCTCACGGTTTTTTTCTCGGTTAAAACCGTAAAATTAGTCAAAGCCAAATCTGGTTTAGCGTAAATTTCGCCCGTGGCGGAAACCGTAATGCTGTTTTGGCTTTCAAATTCCTGTCCGATATATCTCCCTTGTTTGATTTTATTGCTGACGCCGGCAATAACGTAAACGGTTAAAGAACAAAGAAAAATCAAAAAAACCGCCGCAAAAACGGCAATAAAAATTCCTTTTTTCTCCATAAGTTTTTCGCTAAGCATAAATTAATAATTAACCATTTATTAATATTTTAACCTTTGTTTCCGGCTGAATCTTTTGCCGGGAATCTGGATTATATTATAAAGGAACTCGGAATAATGTAAAGGACAATTTTAAAAATTTACTAAATGCGAGGATGAATATATTTTAAAGGACTTATCCTATTAGTCAGATAAGTCCTTTTGATTACGCCGCTTCAACCTGCTCAAAAACACCGCTAAAGGCGTAAAAGCTATTATCATTGCGCCGGATAACATCCAAGCGGACCGAATACCTAAACTATTAGCGACCCAACCGGTTAAAAGCAATCCTAGTCCGGCGGCGCCGTGTTGCATCATTGAGACAAAAGAATCGACCGTCGCCCGTTTATCCGAAGGAATATTTTCCTGCAAAACGGCGTTGGTATAAGGCCGATAAATACCTCTGACCAATTCGTGAAGATAGAAACAACTCAGAGAAACAAGAAGCGGAGAGACAACGCCGGCTAAAAATATCAGTAGCCCGACGATCCAACCCAAGGACAAATAAACCGTCCTGACGTTCAAAGAATTTGTTCCCAGTTTTCCCGCCAACTCATTACCCAAGATAGTGAATAATGTTATCCCCGCCCAAATAAATCCGAAATACCGATTATCGGGTAAGAAGGGACGATATTGCGGCTGCCAATACATATTCAAAGCCTGAAATCCCAGCATAAACACCACGGCGACGATCATCACTAAAAAAATTATCTGATTCTGCAATCCATAAACAACGCCATCCCGAATAACCTGTTTAATATTATAAGTGAAATTTCGGACATTGTTCTTTCTCTGAAAATACTGTTCTCTCATTAAGGCGCATGACAGAAGAGCCAATAAACAGAACCCGCCTCCGGCCACGGCAAAAGGAATTGATAAATTTTTCACTCCCAAAAAAGCGCCAGCTAGACCTCCAACCAAATTAGTCAAAGTGATTGCCCGCCCTTCCAGACGAAATATTTTAAGCAATTTCCCGTTCCAATTGACAAAATGCAAGGAATCTACCAGCCAAGCTTTTAGGGCTCCTGAGGCCAGACTCACGCCTAAAGCGATTACCAGTTCAGCGGAAACAAAACTAAGAAAAGTGGTGGCGGTGCTGTAAATCAAAAACCCAATTCCGTTAGTCAGACAAGATAGAATAAAAGATAATTTTCGGCCGTAAATATCCGCCACCGCTCCCGTCGGCACTTCCAATAAAAATACGGCAATCATAAAACACAGATTTACCAAATTGACTTGCAACAAGTTCAATCCTCCCGCCAATAAGTAAGTCACGTAGACAGCCGAATGCAGGGCAAACAACAAAGTCGTGATTATACTGACCATCAAATAAATAGTGATTATTCTTTTAGTCATAAACTCCTCCTATTGTTTATTAATTATTAATTATTGATATTTACAAAAGCCCCCTGACTTTTTCTCTAATTCAGGAGGCTTAAAAAGAAAATAAATATCCAATTATAACTAAGTCTTTAAACAATTATCATTATTTTTAGATATACAAACCGCCTGAATTAGAGTATTAATAGTGGAGAAAAGATAAATTTCCTCACTATCCATCACGACGTGGGCAACACGGCCTTCTCTAACCAACGGCCAATAATTAAATTGTTTATTTTTGAGACATTCCATTTTGATTGGAACTTATTTTTTATCTTCTTTACAAGTAAGACGAACCAAGAGAATATTTGTTACAGTCCAAATAATTAAAAAAACCGAAAAAATTCGGTTTTTAATTATTTGCCTGCTTTTTTTATTCTTGGCCGAGTTGGATGGTTTTAGCGGTATAACTGCCGTCCGGATTCTCTTCGCCACCGACAGTAATCTGCCGGCCAATCTCGATTTCAGTGGCCGAGCTTTTTACAAATTCCCTAACATCCGTGAACTCGGAAAAAAATACGATTTTGGAACCGCCATCTTTTAATTCAAGCGTCAAACTTTCATTGTCTTTTTTAATAATCTTGCCGTTTAAAAAAATCTTTCCCGCCACCGGTCTAAAACTGCCGGGGAAATTCTCTCCGCCGCTCCGACTGACAAACTGCTGGCGCTGCTCCGAAGATAATCTTTGAAAATCTTGAAAAGGATTCTTACTCTCTCCGTATTTTATTCCGCCATAAAACGACACACCGCCAACCACTAAAACCACAATGATGAAAATTGGCAATAATTTCTTCATAATTTTACATTTTGATTTTTTAATTTTACATTTTTATCACTCGTATCTCAAGGCCTCGATCGGATTAAGATTAGCGGCTTTACGAGCCGGATAATAACCAAAAACGATACCAATGGCCGCTGAAACTCCAAAAGCCAAAAAAACAGACCAAGCGGTTATCGCCGTAGTCGTTCCGCTGAATTTCATCACTAAAATTGAGGCCCCCCACCCCAAGAGAATACCTACTAAACCGCCGACAAAAGTAAGAGTAGCCGATTCCGCCAAAAATTGGAAAATAATGTCTTCATTTTTTGCTCCTAATGACTTACGCAAACCAATTTCCCTGGTTCTCTCAGTAACAGTTGTTAACATCATATTCATAATTCCGATGCCGCCAACAATCAAAGAAATTCCGGCAATCGCCCCCAAAAGAAGAGTCAATGTCCTTGAAACGTCTGACATGGTCTCCATAATATCCGCTTGGTTCATAATGCCGAAATCCGCATTTAAAGGGTCAGCGATATTATGCCTTCTTAATAATAAATTCGTAATTTCTTCTTGTGTCAAAGACATAAAATTTTCTTTTTCAACCTGAATGTTAATGTCGCTAACCGAATCGCTTCCGATTAAATAACGCTGAGCCGTGCTAATGGGTATATAAACAAGATCGTCAGCGCTGCCAAAACCCGTCCCGCCTTTTGATTTTGTCACGCCGATTATTGTAAATTCCATTTTCTCGATTTTAACTTTTTGCCCGATCGGATTTGCGTTCTCGCCGAATAAATCGTCTCTGATTGTGGGTCCTAAAACTGCAACTTTCAAATTTTTATCTATATTTTGGCCAGATATAAAATTCCCCGTTTCTATTTCGACGTTTTTTACTTTGGCGTAATCGGGAGTGACTCCCCGAATACTCGTATTCGTATTATTGCTTTTGAAAACGATTTGTTTTCTTACGGAAACCTCCGGAGCAACAGCTTCCACGTGGGCGATTTTTTCGGCAATCGCTTCAGCGTCGGCAATCACTAAAGTAGTGGCCGATCCCAGTCCGCCGCGGACTTGCGACCCGATGCCCCTTTGTGAACCAGGTATAACCACTAATAAATTCGAGCCTAACGACTGAATATTTTTCGAAATATCGCTGGTTGCGCCCTGTCCGATCGAAATCATGGTCACGACTGAACCAATACCAATAATAATCCCCAAAACCGTCAAGCCGGATCGGACTTTATTCGCCAAGATAGCAAAAACTGTTTCTTCAATTAAATCAATAAAAAGCATATTATTCTTTAACTTCCTTAAAAAATTCTGAATTATCGCCGGCAGTGTCTTCAATAATTCGGCCGTCCTTAATAGTGATTATTCTATCCATATGCTCGGCGATATACCTCTCATGAGTGATTAAAATAATCGTTCGACCCTGCTTATTTAATTTTTTAAAACTTTCCAAAACAATTTCTCCGGTCTTGCTGTCCAGATTTCCTGTCGGCTCATCGGCTTTATGCCTAATCCCGAAAAATTTAATTATAAAGACCTTGACCACGATAACACCTTTAATATGGAAAGAACTATTGAGAGCCGATCTGAACACCCTGATCGAAAAGATAATCTTAAACCCAAAGAAAGATTCACTGACTCGGATAATGACTACAACGCTCCCGAAGTTGACGACCGTTTTCCTCAGTCCGACCCTGAGCATAATTTTATTCCCGTTAACGAAATCCCTGATTCGGATAAAACAGAAGATTTGTTTTTGTCGACTCAAGAAGAGCCTGAAACACTTGAAAAAATCACTCGAAAAAGAGACGGTTTTATGAGAGATGGAAAATTTGTTAGTACCGAACCTTGTCGCGTCGGTGATCCAAGCACTGGCAAAGAAACTCTGATCACTCGCTCTAAACGAATGAGTCTAAAAGAAAGGAAAAGGCTTCTCATGAGATTAATTAAAAGGCATCATTCTGAAAAAAACAAGGCCGAAAGACTAAATCTTTAAAAAATTTATGCAGATAATAAAAACGCCTCCCCAAAAGAAGCGTTTTTATTATTTAACATTGTATAGTGATTGTTTTATTTAATTAATTCCATAAAGCCGACCGGCGCTGTCGCCGGCCATATAACCGGTACTCCAGCAAACCTGTAAATTGTAACCGCCGGTCGGGCCGTCGACGTCGAGTATTTCGCCGGCGAAATACAAATTATCGACTAATTTTGACTTCATGGTTCTGGGGTCAATTTCTTCCAAACTTACCCCCCCCGAAGTAATCACCGCCTGGTCATACCCCCCAAAACCTTTAATTTCCAAAACAAAATTTTTTAAAAGACGAATTAATTTTTTTCTTTCTTCGCGAGTCACTAAATTAACTCTTTTCTCGGCTTTGATTCCGGATAATTCCACTATGACCGAAATGAGTTTTTGAGGCAAAAGTCTGTTAAGACAATTTTTAAACATCTTATTGTTTTCTTTTCGAAAATCTCTTTGCACTCTTTTATCCAAAACTGCCGAATCCAAAGCTGGTTTGAAATCAATTTGTATTCTGAGATTTTCGGATAATTCTTGGCCGATTTTCCTACTTAGATCGAGAATAACGGGCCCGCTTAGGCCGTTAGCGGTAAAAAGAGCCTCGCCAAACCCCGAATCAATCTTTTCTCCATTTTTATAAACAGTTATTTCGACATTTTTTAAGCTCAAGCCCTCAAGTTTTTGAACGATTTTCTCTTTAACGATTATCGGAACAAGGACGGGAAAAAGTTTAGTGATAGCGTGCCCCATTTTCTTTGCCCATTTATAGCCATCGCCGGTAGAACCGGTCGAAGGATAAGTTTTTCCACCCGGACAAATAATAAAACTCTTGGCAATTATTCTCCTTCCGTCCGCAAGAACAATGCCATCAAGATGGCCCCCTTTTTTTATTATCTCTCTCGCCTTGGCCTTATTTTTTACTTCCACTCCAGTTTCTTTTAAATAACCCTTAAGCGCCTCAAGAATGTCTTTAGCCCGGTCGCTGACCGGAAAAACACGGCCGCCTCTCTCGATTTTCGTTTTAACTCCGCGACTTTCAAAAAAAATGATAATATCGTCCGGTCCGAATTTATAAAAAGAAGAAAAAAGAAATTTTCCATTTTTACCGAATCTCTCAGTCATCTCTCTTAATCCATCTTTTTTATTGGTAATATTGCATCTTCCCTTGCCGGTAATTAAAAGTTTTCGGCCGAGTTCTTCGTTTTTCTCGATCAAAACGGTTTTAGCGCCAACTTCACCGGCCCGACCAGCCGCCATCATTCCCGCCGGCCCGCCTCCGATTACCGCCACGTCGTAATGTTCTGTATTCATATTAACTTTTTAAATAATTTCCTCAGTTCCATCTTCGCTTGCCTTAAAACTTTCTTCCGTGCTGGTTTCAAATTCTTGCCGGCGCGATTGATATAAAAATTAAGCATCGACATCGCCGACTGAAACGAAGTCCCTTTGCGGTTTAAACTTTGTTCAGCCGATTTTTTAAGAGAATAAGCGATTTTCCGCGGTTCGTCCCACGTAAATATGCCTCGTTCCAAATCTAAGGCGAAACTGTGTTTAGTAACGTAATCCGACCAGTACTTCGTTTTATTTTTTTCTTTTTGTTTCTTGTTCATGCTCTCAAAATAAAATCCGGCATGGAATGTTTTCTTTTTTAAAAAAACTCGCTACTCCGCTTCCATCCTGTCTCTTTTCCAGCCGACACTCTTTATAAATCCGATCAGCGTAATGATAATTCATTTTATCAATTATTACATAATCTACTTTTCCCTTTAACTTCAGCACTAATTTCTCCGCGCTCGGCAAAAGGGGGGCAATCATCGCGTAAGTTCTGACTCCTTGTTGGCGCAGTTCGCCCAAGGCCTTGATTCTCTGCTCAATTTGAGGCGCCTTCGGCTCAAAAATCATTTTGATTTCTTCGTCGCCAGTCGCGATACTGAAACCGACTTCTATTTCCTTGAATTTTTTAAATAAATCTAGATCGCGCAAAACCAGTGGCGATTTCGTTTGAATAGTGACTGGCCAGCCGTTTTCCCATAATATCTTCAGGCATTTTCTCGTCAACTCATACTTTTTTTCAAGCGGCTGATAAGGATCGCAAACCCCGCTCAGCCATACTCTTCCTTTTCTTTTTTTCTTTATTTCTTTGGCAAGCAATTCCGGCGCGTTAACTTTAATATCGACAAATTCTCCCCATTTTTCTTTATGGCCGCTGAATCTTTTTATAAACTTAGCATAACAATAAACGCAGCCGTGCTGGCACCCTACATAAGGATTAATAGTCCAATCATAAACTCCCGATTTTGAAAGAATACTTTTTGATTGGATTTCTTTGATTTTCATTTCAGGTTTCAAAATTAAAGAATAATCACTTTCCTGTTCTCAAATTATACCATAAAACAAAAAAGACTTAAGGATTTAACCCTTTGTAAAATCTGCAATTGGATAGTAAGAGAACAACAACGAGAATTTTCTTGAATCCTAAGGAAATTTTCTAAAACATAAGTGTGTTTGCCGTAAAAGGGCGCTAATAAGCGCCTCTTTTTCAGACTTCTTTAGATTCGCCCATAAAAGGCGAACGGGCATTTTGCCCGTTCGCCTAAAATCGCCATATTAAAAACTAAAAAACGAAAATTGTACAATAATTTCTTTAATTGGATTCTTTTCGCGATTCCTCTCCAGTATATATTCTCCATTCATCGCCTTCTTTAACAATCGCCCCCTGAGGATGTGAAACCCACGGATTCTCATAATAACCCTTGTATAAAGCCTTTTCTCCGTTGAGTAAAAGCCCGTTGCCTTTATGAATAACCACCCCTTCGGGATGGGTACCCCAGCCTATATAATCGCCCTGATATAAAACCTTTTTTTCCCCATTAAATGTGTTAAGCGTGAATTGCGTCCCCATATTCCCTTCTCGAATAACTACTCCTTCGGGATGAGCGTGCCAATCATGCCAAACTGTACTGAATTCGCCCACGACATCTTTGCCATTAAGTAAAAGTTGCTCTCCCTTTCGTACTATTATGCCCTTAGGATGCGGCTCCCAACCATCAAAATCTCCCTCATATAAAAGTTCTTTGCCATTAAGTAAGAGCTGATTCCCTTTTTGAATAACTACTTGCCCTTCAGGAGAAGAATGCCAGTCATCAAATTCCCCTTCATATAAAACCTTTCCCCCGTTAAGTAAAAGCTGATTTCCTTTCCGGAAAACCACCCCCTCCGGATGAACATCGACACTAGATGCCCCCTCTACATCTTTACAAACAACTTCTCTATTTTTAAAATGCCGTTCATTCTCATTTTTTTCTTTTTCAACAAATTGTCTTTCAAATGGATTCATATAGTTTAATTTTATTTATTAACTATTGAAACAGTTTCTATTATTGTTTATAGTATACTCTATTTTTATTAATTTGTCAATATTCTAGAAAGGAACGAGGTCTTGCCTCGTCCTTTCTTAAAATTTAAAATTATTCCGTTCCCATTAAAATCTTGCCGCACTTGGATTCGGCGGCAACGACCAAATCTATTATATCGTCGATTTCCGACTCAACAGCAGATAATCTTTCTCCGTTTTTAAATTCCGCCCCCGCCTCTCTGTCATGCGTCTGCCAAACGGACTTTACTTCGCAATCGCCGACAGATTGTTTAATTAATTCCCATGAAGAAATATTAATAAAGGC
>Ga0163210_1000016_pt1 | contig 49399 bp, 41 predicted proteins | sample Kivu_220m_FD_113536 | JGI IMG/M metagenome (GOLD analysis project Ga0163210, IMG submission 113536) | Freshwater microbial communities from Lake Kivu, Western Province, Rwanda to study Microbial Dark Matter (Phase II) - Kivu_220m | ecosystem: Environmental > Aquatic > Freshwater > Lake ...
GAGCTTGACTCCCCCCTGGAAGTGTCCCGTCTCTGCGGAAGATTTAAGCGAGGAAATTATGAGACGGGACACTTGGTTGGGGGAGAAACGCCCGTGCGATTGAAGACGGCCCTGAACGAAGCGCCCGGCGTCCGCCCCTTCCTCGTTTTGGCCGAGCTCGTCCCCCTTCCCGGCCACGACCTGTCCAACTTCGAAAAATTCTTGAAGGGCTATGCCGAGAAGAAGGCGGCCCTTCCCGCGGATGCCGTCCTGGCCGGCGTGACCATCCCCCAGAGCCCGAGCGGGGTCGCCTCGATGAGCCCCTCCGACATCTTCGCTCTTCTCCGGGCCGAAGAGCTTTGGGCGGGCCTCGATGTGGTGCCGCACGTGACGGCCAAGGACCACAACCTCGAAGCGATCAAGACGTATCTCATCGGCCTGCAGAAAGCCGGGCTCGAATCCGTCCTCGCTCTGACCGGAGACAAGCCCGCCGGCGGGACGGGCGTCTTCGACGTCGACGCCGTCGGCCTCATCGAGCTCATCGAGGAGATGAACTACGAATCCCTGCAGAAGGCCAAGCCGGGAGCGTTCGGCGCCGCCCCCCAATTCCACATCCTGGCCGCGGTTTCGCCCTTCAAATACACCGAAGCGTCGCAGATGCAGCAGTATTTCAAGGCGGCCAAGAAAGTCCGGGCCGGAGCCCGGGCCCTGATCACGCAGATGGGCTGGGATTGGCGCAAGAGCGAGGAGCTTTTCCGCTATCTCCGGGAGGAACGGATCGCGGTGCCCGTCTTCGGCAACGTCTATCTCCTGACGACGGCGACACCCGCGCCGCGCCTGATGCACGACGGGAAGCTCCCGGGCTGCTTCGTCTCCACCGCCCTCTTCGAAAAAATCGGGAAGGAGACGTTCGCCGACCACCTCGAGCGCGCCGCCCAGCAGGTGGCCATGTACCGCGACCTCGGAGCCGCGGGCGTCGATGTCGGCGGCCTTCCCGATTTCGAAACGCTGGTCAAGATCATGGACCGGGCGAAGACGATCGGATCGGACTGGCGGGATTACAGGGACAACCTGGCCTTCGGCGTGGAGCGCCGCTCCGACGGGACGCCCGGCTTCTATCTCTATGGCGCGGACGGCCGCCGGAAAAATCCGGCCCGGCCGAAGGCGACGCTCCACAAGAAGAGCTTCGATGTCATGCACCGGACCCTGCTCACGCCGGGCCGCGGCCTGCAGCCGGCCGTCAAGAGCGTTCTCCGCGCGAGCCGCTCCCTTCGCGCCGGCCGGGGCGTTCCCTACCGCCTCTTCCTCGGCGCCGAAAAGGCGGTCAAGACCGCGCTCTTCGAATGCGAGGAGTGCGGCGACTGTTTCCTGCCGGAAAACTTCGGCCGCTGCACCCTCGGCGAATGCGCCAAGGGCCTGCCCAATCCGCCCTGCGGCGACGCTGACGCCGGCGGCCGCTGTCCCCACGATCCGGACCGCCGCTGCGTCGGGGAGCTCATCTACGAAGCGGCCGCGAGCGAGGGCCCGGCCGGATTGAAGAAGCTGGAGAGGACGACAAATCCGCCCCGCCTCCCCTCGCTCGAGGGGACGGCCTCTCTCCTGAATTACCTGTTCGCGAAGGACCACGCCCGGAAGGCCGGATTCATCCAGATCGGGGAAAGCATCCACGCCAGCATCCCGCGGCCGGCGGCCGCCATGAGCGAGCTCCTGGCGATAGGCCCCGGCGCTCTCGACCGGCCGAGCGGCGCCCGCGACTACGTCATTTCCCTCATCAAGGACCAGGTCAAGCACGGCGCGGACTACCTCGAAGTGAACGTGGACGCCTTCGGCGAGCGCGACCCCCAGCTCCCGGCCAGGATGATGCGGGACTACGTCCGCTTGATCCGAACGCACGGAAAAGGCGTGCCGGTCTGCGTCGACAGCGGCGCGCCCGACGTCCTCGCCGCCGGCCTCGAAGCCTGGTACGAGGACGGCGGTTCGCTCCACGCCGTCCCGCTCTTGAACTCGGTCAAGACCTACACTATGAACGAGCTCCTCCCCCTGCACCGGAGCTTCCCCTTCAAATTCATCGGCCTTCTCGTGGACATCCATTCGACGGGGTCGGAAGGCTCGTATTACGGCATCGACGAGCTCCTGGCCATGGCCCGTGAGATCTTCCGGGCCGCGACCGGGACGTACGGATTCAAGCCGGAGGACATCTTCTTCGATTCGACGGTCTTTCCCCTGGCCATCGACCTGCCGATGACGCCGGACACGCCCGGATATACGTACCGGACCTTCGAAACCATGCGCCGGATCAAGAACGACCCGGAGATGAAAGGCGTCCATCTTTCTTTGGGCGTCACGAACGCGGTCCGCGACCTCCCCGGCCGCCGGACCGGCGTCTGCCGCGCCTACCTGGCCAAGGCCCGCGCATACGGCCTGGATGCGGCCATCGTCAACGTGATGCACGATTACGAAAAGCGGCCGGCCGCTCCCGACCTTCTCGAGTTCGTCTCCGCCTTTTCCGGCCAGAACGGCTCGGCCGAGGCGGGCCAGAAGGCGATCAACGCCATGATGTCCTTCTGCAAGGCGAACCGGAAGCTCTCGAGCCCCGTCTGCGCCTGACCTGGCCCGGCTCTCTCCTCCTTCATTGAAAAACGAGGCGATCTCTCCTATGATGGGACATTGAGGCAAGGCCGGCCCATGGGAAAATGCGTCGTTCTGTTTTCGGGCGGGGTGGACTCCACGACCGCGCTGCGCTGGGCCCTCGACCGCTATCGTGATGTTCAGGCCCTGACGTTCGATTACGGCCAGCGGCACAGGGTGGAGGTCCGCCTGGCCAAAATCGCGGCGCGAAAGCTCGGCGTCCCGCAGACCGTGCTCAAGGTCGACCTCGGCCAGGTCGGCGGGTCGGCCCTCACGGACCCGGCCATCCGGCTCCCCCGCTACAAGGATGCCGCGGAGATGCGGCCCGGCCTGCCGGCGACGTACGTCCCCTTCCGCAACGGCATCCTCCTCGCCTTTGCCGGAGCCTGGGCCGAAGCCCGCGGCATCGGGGAGATCGTCTGCGGCTTCCACATCATCGACTCGCCGGACTACCCCGACACGCGGCCCGATTTCGTCCGGGCCATGGAGCGGGCGCTCAACGCCGGGACGGGGGCGGCCTTCGGCAAGGCCAAGATGAAAATCCGGGCGCCCTTCATCGGGATGAAAAAGTCGGGCATCATCCGCTGGGGGCTGGACCGCGGCGTCGACTATTCTTATTCCGTATCCTGCTATGCCGGCGGTGAGAATCCCTGCGGGACATGTTCGTCATGTCTCTTGCGGGCCCGGGCCTTCGCTGAAACGGGAGCCCCGGACCCCCTGATCGCGCGCCTGGGAAGGAGAAAACGGCCATGAGCTGGATATTGCGCGTCCGCGACAAATTTCAGGCAGCCCATTTCCTCAAGGAATACAAGGGCAAGTGCGAGAAGGTCCACGGGCATACTTTTCAGGTCGAAGTCGCGATCGAGGTCCAAGAGCTCGACAAGACGGGGCTGGGGATCGATTTCACGCTGATCAAGAAGAAGCTGGCCGAGATCCTTCCGGATCACACCCTTCTCAACGACGTCTACGAGTTCAATCCCTCGGCCGAGAACCTCGCCCGCCGGCTTTTCGCCGACCTGAAGAAGTCGTTCCCGATCAAGGAAGTCACCGTCTGGGAATCCGAGGATGCCTCCGCCACCTACTCTGAAGATCGCTGAGGTCTTCGCCTCCATCCAGGGCGAGGGCTTGAGACAGGGCGAGCCGACGATCTTCATCCGCCTAGCGGGATGCGACCTGCGTTGTTCCTTCTGCGATACCAAATACGCCTGGACGGGAGGCAGAACGGCGGATGTCCCGCGGATCCTGAAAAGGGTCCGTTCCCTGCGGAAGCGCTTTCCCGCGGCCTGGGCCTGCCTGACCGGCGGAGAGCCGTTACTCCAGGATATCGCGCCCCTCGTTCGCAGCCTGAAAAAAGACGGGCTGAAGGTCCAGGTCGAGACCAACGGGAGGACGTTTCGGCCCCTGGCGGCCGACTGGCTGACGGTCTCCCCAAAACCCCCTCGTTACGGCTGTCGGCCGCAGCTCAAAAAAAGGGCTCGGGAGGTCAAGCTCGTCGTCTCCAGAACCCTGACCCTCGGAACCGTCGCCAGAGTGCGCCGGGAATTCCCCAAAACCGTCCCCCTCCTTCTCCAGCCCGAGTCAAACGCGGCCTGGAGCCGGGCGAAAGCGAGGCGGCTTCTGGACCGGGCAGTCCGCTCCGGGCTCGAGAACATCCGGTACTCCCTCCAGCTCCACAAGATCCTGGGTTTAAGATAAGAATCCGCCCCCCGGCCTGCCCGGGGGAGGACGAAAATTCACCCCGAAAATCACCTCCAGGGGGGATTGAGCCGGGAAAGGGTATCTCCGACAATCATGTTTATGAGGAGCCCGAATTCCACGAGTCTGAAGCGGTCCGGGCCGAGGCCGGGATTCACGTTGCCGGGCCTTGTCCTCGCCCTGGCTTCCGTCTGCGTGCTCGCGGCGGTGGCCGTCCCGCTCTATCGACAGGCCAAGAACACGGCCACCCTCCGGGCGACGATCTCAGACATGGAAATGTGGGGCAGGGCCATCGAGCGCTACACCCTCGATCACGGAACGCCGCCGACGAACCCCAGGGGCCGCCTGACCTATAAAAAGCCCATCGTCCGGGAATTGCTGCCTTACCTGGAGAAGGTCCGGATCACGGACCTCTGGGGATTCAGCTTCTGGATTTGGACGGGGCCGGGCACCGCGAAGTACGGGATCAAGACCTCCGGTCCGGCGGATTTCATCATCGCCTCTCTGGGCAAAAAGGAGCGGCCCGACGGTTGGGCCTTCGATCCGGGCCAGCCTCAGGCCGGGCTCTATGAGATGCGCGCGCCGGAGGATTTCGAAAAGGACATCGTCCTCTGGAACGGCCGTTTCGTGAGAGGTCCGATCCAACCATGAAAACGCTGGCTGCGATCAAATCGTTTTCCTTGAAAAAGTACCGTCTGGACGACTTCCGGGCCGGCCTGGACCGCGCCGTCCACGCTCCCGCCTTGCAAAAAAAATCCGTATTTTGGGCCCTGGCCCTCCTCTGCGCTTATTTCTTCTTCATGCAAACGCTGTCGTTCATTCCTTCATGGGACACGGATTCGCCTTCGTATTACACGGCCGCCCACGGCCTCCGGCAGGGCATCAATATCTTCGATGACGGAGAATTCCAGCCCTTGGCCGATTCTCTCTTCGGCAAAGGGACGGTCGTCTTCCCCTATATTTATCCGCCCCTCCTCGCCCAGCTCACGATCCCCCTGGCGGGACTTCCCCAGCCCGATTATTTCTTCGCCATCTACGTCCTCAACATCCTCCTCGCCGCTCTCGCCCTGTATTTGGTGATCGACCTCCTTGGATTGTGGGACGGCCGGACGATCCTCCCGGCTCTGTTCCCGTTCCTCCTTCTCCCGTTCAACGAGCCGCTCCTGACGACCTTCCATCACGGCCAGGTGAACCTCCTCGTTCTGGACGCCGTCCTTCTGTCCCTGGCCTTTCAAAAAAAGGGGAAGCCGTACCGGGCCACATTTTTCCTGAGCCTGGCCGTCTTCATCAAGATCTACCCGATCCTGTTCATCCTGCCCTTCTTCCGCTCCAAACGGCGGAAATACCTGGCCGCCTTCGCCGCGAACAGCGCGCTCGTCCTGGCCGGCTCGATGATTGTCTCCGGATTCAAGCCCTGGGGGGACTTCGCTCGCTCGACGTTCGACCTTTTCCTGAAGAAGCCCGATTCGCCCTTCACCCAGGGATTCCAGCATTCCTTCGGAAATGTCTCTCTCAAGGGCTTTTTGACCCAGGGCTTCGACCGGCTCCAGCTTCCGCCGGGGCTCGTCGCGCTCGCGTTCGCCGTCCTGGCCGTGCTGATCTTCATTCTGATCTATGGCGTTCCCAGAAAAAAACCCGTTTCCACGGACCCGAACCTGGAAAGCTCCCTGCTGTTCATCCTGACGCTCGTTCTGGCGCCGATCACGTGGTCTCACCATTTCGTCATCCTGCTTTTCCCCCTGGCCTATCTCTTCGGGAGAATTATCAGGGAAAAGCGCTATGCCGCCTTCGTGCCCCTCACCGTTTGCGCGGGGATGATCTTGTATGAGCTCCCGTGGGGCGCGTTTCCCTACAGCCAGGTCCGGCTCCTGGCCAGCTTTGGATTGTTGGTGATGCTGCTCGTCTTCGCCCGGACCTCCACGCCGGTCCGGCAGCCGGCCGGAAAGGGTTCCTACGGGACTCAGTTCGCTCCCGGAATGATCATTCCAGACGGCGCTTCATAAAGAACCGGTATCCCCTCCGGGTCAGATAAACCCCCGTCAGAATGACGGCCGCTCCCGCGGCCTGAATCGAAGTGATCCGGTCCCCGAGCAGGATCACGGCGAAGAGGGCGGTGAAGATCGGCGTCAGGTTGCTGTAGATCGCGGTCTTGGCGTTTCCCACCTTCTTGACCGAGTAATACCAGAAAATGTAGCCGAAGACGAATCCGAAGAGCGAAGACAGGACGAGGAACAGCCAGGCTTTCAGGGAAATACGGGCCCAGGGGATGGCCAGAACGTCCCGGGCAGACAAGGGAAGGTAGAACAGGGCTCCGAGGGATACGGTCACGGCCGAAAATTTGAGGGGCGAGAGCTTGTCGAGAAAAGGCTTGGAAAGAACCGTATAGAGGGCCCACAGGATCGTGGCGAAAAACACGGACACGTCGCCCTTGAAGCTCTCGGCCGAAAAATGGAGGCCGCCGTTCAATCCGGTGATGATCAGATAGAGTCCCGAAAAGGAAATCAGGATCCCCATCCAGGCCGCCCAGTGAATCCGCTCGATGCCGAACAGGGCGCTCAGCAGGGCGACGAAGATCGGCGATATCGACAGGATGAGAGACGTATTCGAAGCCGAGGTCAGGCTGACCCCGCGGATGAACAGGACCTGGTACAGCGTGTTCCCGGCGACGCCGATCAGGAGGAGCTTCCAAGCGTCTTTTTTTTCGACGCGGAACCCCTCGCCCGAGAGGGCGAGTAGGATGAGGAAGATGACGGCCGTCAGGAGAAGCCGGAGGCCGTTGAATCCGACCGGGGACAGCTCGCGCAGGGCGATCTTGATCAGGCTGAAATTGATCCCCCACATCACGACGGCCAGGAGCATGAGGGCGTCGCTCAGGCCGAATGCGGCGTTCGCGCCCAGGATCGTGCGGGGTCGGCGCATGGAATGGGGTGTTCCTTCGTTGAGCTCGGGACGGGATTCCGTAGAGCCGCGGCGCCCTTTCAGCCGGCCGTCCTCCGCGACCGGGGATAATGAGCCTCGATGATGGAGCGGAGGCCGCCTCTCGGGTTGAATCGGCCCATGACTGTCGCCCGGACCGGCCGGCAGGCCTTGACGACATCCTCGAGGATCCGATTGACGGCGTTCTCGTAGAAAATGCCCAGATTCCGATAGGCCAGGATGTAATCCTTCAAGGACTTGAGCTCCAGGCAGCGGGCCCGCGGAACGTAGCGGACGACCAGCGTCCCGAAATCGGGCAAGCCCGTTTTCGGACAGACGGACGTGAATTCCGGGATCTCGATGACGATCTCGTAGTCGGGAAACTGGTTGGCGAACGTCTCGATGGCCGGAAGACGGGCGTCCAGTCCGGCTTTGGCTTCTTTTTCGGTCATGCGGCGCATATCTCTTTCTCTCGATTTTAAAAATCCGATATAGTATAGTGCGAATCCGGCGAAATTTCCAGCCGCGTCAGGCCGGGCAGCCGAGGAGGCCCCCTTGAAAGAATGCGCGATCGCGAAAAACAAGGCCCAGTGCAACTGCAGCTACGAGCCGTGCCCCCGAAAGGGCGTGTGCTGCGAATGCCTGGCTTACCACTGGCAGCAGGGAGAGCTCCCGGCCTGCCTTTTCCCCGATTCCGTCGAGCGGACCTATGACCGGTCGGTGGGCCGTTTCATCCAGGAGTACAGTCACAGACGGTCCCGGCCATGAGGACCTCGCGGCCAGGCTTCAGGTTGGAGAAACCGACCTACGTTTACGGCCCCGTGCCGTCCCGCCGGCTGGGCTTTTCCCTGGGCGTCGACATCCTGCCCTTCAAGACCTGCTCCATGGACTGCGTCTATTGCCAGCTTGGGTCCGTGGCGAAGACGACGGTTCGGAGGAGGGAGTACGTTCCTGCCGCGGCCGTCCTGGCCCAGGTCAGGGCCGCCCTCGCGAGCGGACGAAGGATCGACGCGGTGACCTTTTCCGGGTCAGGCGAGCCGGGCTTGAATTCCGGAATCGGCCGGATCATCCGCGGCATCAAGAAGACGGCGGCTGTTCCGGTCGTCGTCCTGACTAACAGCTCGTGCCTCGTTAACCGGCGGACCCGGAAGGAATTCCTGGAGGCGGACATCGTCGTACCTTCCCTGGATGCGGCGACGCTGAGAATCTTCAAGAAGGTCAACCGGCCCCATTCCGGCATCGACGTCGGGAAGGTCATCGACGGCTTGATCCGGTTCCGCCGGGAATTCAAGGGACGGATCTGGCTCGAGATCATGCTGGTCAAAGGGGTGAACGACGGGCCGGGCCACCTCGAGAAGCTCAAGGAAGCGGCCGACCGCATCCGGCCGGACAAGATCCAGCTCAACACCGTGGTCCGGCCGCCGGCCGAAAAAACGGCCAAGCCCCTGACCCGCGCCGAGCTCGAAAAGGCCAAGAAGGTCTTCGGCGAGAGGGCGGAGATCATCGCCGAATTCGGATCGGGAGACCAGGCGGCCCAGGCTGGAGACATCCGCGACGCGATCCTGGCGACCGCCGGCCGGCGGCCCGTCACCGCCCGGGACCTCGCCCTGTCCCTGGGCCGGCCGGTCGAAGAGCTCCGCCGGGCGGCCGATGACCTGGTCGAAAAAGGCGTATTGAACCGAATCCGGCACAAGAGGTCGGATTACTACGAAGGCCGCTGAGCTTCACCCCCGCCCACCGCTTTCTCTTTTTCCTCGAATGTGGTAAAATATCGATTAATTTTTCGTCCTCCCCCAACAAGGAGTCATAACAATGTACGACACTACGCATTTCTCCAACGCCGAAAAGTACTGGTACATGGGGAAGCTCTACGACTGGCACGAAACGCAGCTCCATCCCATGACCTTCGCCCTGCACTACGGCGGGTCCGTCTTCGAGGGCATCCGGGCCTACCGGACGCCCGAGGGGCCGGCGATCTTCCGTATCTCCGAACATATCGACAGGCTGTTCCACTCGGCCTCCGTCGCCTTCATGGAAGTGACGTACACAAAGAAAGAGATCATCCAGGCGATCAAGGAGACCATGAAGGAAAACCGGCTCGAATCGGCGTATATCCGCCCTCTCCTGTTCTATTCGTACGGCAATCTGGGCTTGACCCCGAAGCACTGCCCCGTCGAATTATCGATCGGAACGTGGGAATGGGACGCGTATCTCGGCGACAAGGCCGAACACGGGGCGTCCGTCTATCTCTCCCCCTGGAGGCGGATCCACCACAGCCAGCTGGACATGACGGCCAAGCTCGGCGGGATCTACATCCAATCGACCATCTGCGCCCTGGATGCGAGGGGCAAGGGATTCGATGAGGCCGCCTTCCTGAATTTGGAGGGCAACGTGTCCGAAGGACCCGGAGAGAACATTTTCGTCGTCCGCGACGGCATCCTCAAGACCAACGACCGGAAGGAATCCATTCTCGAGGGGATCACGCGGACCAGCCTGCTCGAGATCGCCTCCGGCCTGGGCGTCAAGACCGTCATCGGGCCGATCACCAAGGAAGAATTCTTCAACGCCGACGAGGCCTTCTTCTCCGGAACGGCCGTCGAGGTCACGCCCATCGTCCGGATCACCGACGGCTCCGACCGCAAGGCCAAGCCCCGAGAATACGTCGTCGGCTCGGGAAAGCCGGGCGAGACGACGCGCCATCTCCGGAAGGCGTTCCAGGAGATCGTCGGAGGGAGGAACGCCAAATACGCTAAGTGGCTGACGCACATCAACCGCTGAGCCCGGGCCACGTGTCTCGTCTTCCGCATTCCATTTTTATTGTTTATTGATATCCATTTTGGATATAATGGCTCCCTTCGGGCGAAGCCATGCTTCAATCACGCGACTTTTTGAAGGCCATCAGCACCTATAAGCCGGGCAAACCGATCGAAGAGGTTGCCCGCGAACTGAAGCTGCGGGGCGAGATCATCAAGCTGGCCTCGAACGAAAATCCCCTGGGGACGTCTCCCCTCGCCCTCCAAGCCGCCCGCACGGCCCTGAAAGAATCTTTTCTCTACCCCGACGACAACTGCTACTACTTCCGCCAGAAGCTGGCCGAGCGAATGGGCGTCGACGGCGATAACATCATCGTCGGCAACGGATCGGTCGAGATCCTGCCCATGGCCACTCTGGCCTATCTCGATCCCGACCTCAGCGCGGTCGCCGGCGCGGGCGCCTTCATCTGGTTCAAGATCGCCGCCCGCATCGCCGCGGCCGAGCTCATCGAAGTGCCGATGAAGAACCATACTCACGACCTCCGGGCGATGCTCGCCGCCGTCAAACCGAACACCCGGATGATCTACCTCGACAATCCCAACAATCCCACCGGAACGATGGTCGGCCGGGACGAAGTCGACGAGTTCTTCCGCCGCGTCCCCGAAGACGTCCTGGTCGTCATGGACGAAGCCTACATCGAATACATCACGGATCCGCGCTTTCCGGATTCCTTCAAGTATCTTCGCGAAGGGAAGAATATCCTGATCCTCCGCACCTTCTCCAAGATCTACGGCCTGGCCGGAGCCCGCCTCGGCTTCGGGATCGCCCCCAAGGAGATCATCGCCAGCCTGACCAAGCTCCGCGTCTCGTTCAACGTCAACCGCATCTCCCAGGTCGCCGGGCTGGCCGCCCTCGACGACGAGCGTCACGTCCGGCGCGGCCTCGAGGTCAACGAGGCCGGCAAGGATTATCTCTACGAGGCCTACCGGAAGCTGGGCCTGTTTTATCTCCCGACGTTCGCCAACTTCATCTTCGTCGACTTCGACCGGGACAGCCGGATCGTGTTCGAAGCCCTCCAGAAAAAAGGAATCATCACCCGGATGATCAAGGAATACGGATTTTTACAGGCGCTGCGCATCACCATCGGAACCGAAGAGCAGAACCGCCGCCTCATCCGGGCCCTGAAAAGCGTTCTCTAAATCATCTGCTCATACAAGGAGGCAAGGGATGCTCATTAAGACGGCCGCCGGCAAAGAACTCCCCGTCGAGATGCACAAGGTCCGCATGGTGCAGAACGTCAGGCTCATTCCGGCCGAAGACCGGCTCAAGGCCATTGCGGAAGCCGGCTACAATACGTTCCTGCTCAAGGCCAGGGATGTCTACCTGGATATGCTCACGGACAGCGGCGTCAACGCCATGAGCGACAACCAGTACGCGGCGCTGATGAATCCGGACGACTCCTACGCCGGAAGCCAGACGTTCTACATCTTCGTCGACGCAGTCAAGGACGTCCTGGGATATGAACATGTCATGAACGTCCACCAGGGCCGGGCGGCCGAGCATCTCCTGTCCAAGGTCTTTGGCAAGCCGGGCGGAGTGACGATCACGAATTACCATTTCACGACGACCAAGGCCCACATCGAGGTGACGGGCGGGTCCACCTGCCTGGAGCTCTTCACCGACGAGGCCCTGAAAGTCAAAAGCGCGCATCCGTTCAAAGGGAACATGGACATCCAGAAGCTCAAGGATGCCGTCAGGAAATGGGGCCGGGACAAGATCGGATACGTCCGCATGGAAGCCACGACCAATTTGATCGGAGGACAGCCGTTTTCGATGGCCAACCTCAAGGAGGTCCGCAAGGTCTGCGACGAGAACGGCCTCATTCTGGTCATGGACGGCAGCCTGATCGCCGAAAACGCCTATTTCATCTGGAAGCGGGAACAGGGATACGCGAACAGGACCGTCGCCGAGATCGTCAAGGAGATGGCCGCGCAAGCCGACCTCATGTACATGAGCGGCCGGAAAGACACGAGCGTCCGGGGCGGGATGATCGCCACCAACAACAAGGAGCTGTTCGGGCGGCTCGAGCCCTGGCTGCCGGTCTATGAGGGCTTCTTTACTTACGGGGGGATGTCGATCCGCGAGATCGGGGCGATGGCCGTCGGCATGCGGGAAATGGTCGATCCCGCCGTCGCCGGCAGCACCATCGAACAGATCAAGTATTTCGTCGAGACCCTGGATAAGATGGGGATCCCGGTGATTACCCCGGCCGGCGGATTGGCCTGCCACGTCGACGCCCGGAACTTCGCGCCCCACCTCCGGAAGGAGGGCTATATCGCAGGGGCCGTCGTGGCCGCCCTCTATATCGCCTCGGGAGTCCGGGCCATGGAGCGGGGGACGATCTCGATGGACCGGGACAAGGACGGCAACGACGTCTATGCCGAACTGGAACTGTGCCGGATTGCCATCCCGAGGCGGGTCTATACCGTCTCCCATATCGAGTATATCATCACCAGGCTCCAGTGGCTCTACGAGAACCGCAATCTGATCGAAGGGCTGAAGTTCGTCTCCGAGCCGCCCGTTCTGAGGTTCTTCATGGGCAGACTGGACGCCCTCGACGGCTGGAGCCGGAAGCTCTGCGACGCCTTCAAAAAGGACTTCGGCCCCGAGTGGTAATCCATCGGCGATAGAGAGCCCCGAAGTTCGGAGAGAGCGCTCCGCGGGCTTTCCTCGGCCGCGGGTTCTCCGGCCGAGACAGGGTGGACTGAATGGCGACGATCTCGTATTCGTTTAAGGCCGTGGGCGTGGTCCACTCGCCGTTCCGGAAACCCGAAGACATCCCCAAAGAGATGAACGCCGCTCCCGGCGGCTTCGATGACATCGAAAGCGAGATCGAGGTCTTTCCCGAATTCGAGCCGGGCCTCAAGGATATCGACGCTTTTTCCCACCTGATCGTCCTCTTTTCTTTCCATGCGGCCGGCCCGGCCCGGCTGCTCGTCCGGCCGCCCTTCGAAACCGAGGAGAGGGGCGTGTTCGCCACCCGATCCCCCCACCGGCCGAATCCCATCGGGTTGACCGTGGTCAGGCTCCTCGGCCGGGCGGGGGCCGGCCTCCGCGTATCCGGCCTCGACGCCGTAGAGGGAACGCCCGTACTCGACATCAAGCCTTACACGCGGAAAGACCAGAAAATGGATATCAAGACCGGTTGGATAAAGGGGGACGACGCATCCTGTCCCTAAATATAATAGAGTTGGTACACCCACGGTAGGTGTGCCCACTCTTAAAATGGAGGTGCCGCTCATGCTCAGATCGGCTGCGCTCGCCCTGTCGGTCGTCATGCTTCTCGCCGCGCCGCTCGCGGCCCAGACGGCCAAGGTCTTTCCCTTCGATTACAAGATCGACGAGCTGGAGAACGGCCTCAAGGTCGTCTCTGTCCCGCTCAGCAATCCGAACATCATCGCCTATTACACCATCGTCCGTTCCGGCTCCCGGAACGAAGTCGAGCCCGGAAAATCGGGATTCGCCCATTTCTTCGAGCATATGATGTTCAAGGGCACGAAACAGATGCCCCGGGCCGCCTACGACGATTTCCTGACCAAGCTCGGGGCGGGGACGAATGGCTTCACGTCCGACGATTACACGTGTTACTACACGACCTTTGCCGGCCGGGACAACCTGGAATCGGTCGTCCGGACCGAAGCCGACCGGTTCATCAACCTGGCCTACACGGATGACATGATCAAGACCGAAGCGCCCGTCATCGAGGGCGAGTACTACGCGAGCGTCTCCAATCCCGATCGGCGCCTGTCCGAGCTCCTGCGCGACACGGCGTATGAAAAGCACTCCTACAAGCACACCGTTCTGGGATTCCTCAAGGACATCCAGGACATGCCCAACCAGTACGAGTACAGCCTCCTCTACAAAAAGCGCTTCTACGCCCCGGACAACTCGATCCTCCTCGTCACCGGAGATTTCGACCCCGCCCAGCTCCTGGCGCTCGTCAAAAAGTATTATGGCGCCTGGGAAAAATCGAACTTCACCCTGCAGACGCCGGTCGAACCCCCGCAAACGCAGCCCAAGCGGGCCCACTATCCCTGGCCGACCCGGACCATGCCTCGCCTAGCCGTCGCCTTCCATGGGCCGGCCTACTCCGACGAGGTCATCGACAAGGCCGCTCTCGACCTCCTCGCCGAGGTCTCCTTCTCGCCCTCCTCGCCCCTCTACCAGCGCCTCGTCAACGAGGAGCAGAAATGCCTCACGCTCTACGCGGGCTTCAACGACACGCGCGACCCGTCGCTTCTCGTCCTCGGCGCCGTCCTGAAGAACGATGAAGACCTGGCTTACGTCGAGGCAGAAATCCTAAAAGAGCTGGAGAAGGTCAAGGCTGAACCCGCGCCCGCCCAAAAGCTGTCCGACATCAAATCCAACACCAAATACAGCCTGGCCAACGCGCTCGGCACGACCGAGGGCGTCGCCGGAGCCCTGGCTTTCTATATCAACCTCGCTGCTGACCCCGGAACGCTCAACAAGCTCTTCAGCCTCTACGAGAAAGTCACGGCCCGGGACATCCAGGACATGGCCAAAAAATATTTCAAGCCCTCGAACTGCACGATCGTGACCCTGGCGGGAGGCGGCGCGAAATGAGACACCACATGAGGATCCATCGGCTCGGGCTCTTGCTCGTCGGGGCCTCGTTGCTCGCCGCGGGTTGCGGAACCAAGGCAGACCCGAATAAACTGACGGCCGAATATCTCCCCGTCCCCGACAATCCCCTCGTCCACGTCCGCGTCCTGGTCAGGATCGGCTCGGCCAACGATCCGTCCGGCAAGGAGGGCCTCTGCCAACTCGCCTGGAGCATGCTGGCCGAGGGAGGGACGCGCCTGATGTCCTTCAAGGAGATCACGGAAAAATTCTACCCGATGGCCGCGGACGTTTCGCTCAGCCTGGACAAGGAGATGTCCGTCTTTTCAGGGACGGTTCACAAGGACAACCTCGCCGCCTACTACGCGATCTTCAAGGACATGCTGCTCGACCCGGGATTCCGCGAGGACGATTTCAACCGCCTGAAGTCCAATCAGCTCAATTTCATCGAAAAAACCCTGACGTCCAACATGGACGAAGCCTTCGGCAAGGAGATCCTGAACCTGATGCTCCACGACGGCCTCCCCTACGGCCATCAAGAGGCCGGGACGGTCGAATCGGTGAACGGCCTGACCCTGGAGGACGTCAAGGCTTTCTACAAGGAGCAGTTCGTCCAGGGCAACCTCGTCGTCGGGCTGGCCGGCGGCTATCCCGCCGACCTTCCGGCCCGGCTCGAGTCGGATTTCAAACGCCTTCCGGAGACGTTCACGCCTCACTTGAGCCTGCCGCCGGCCCATGTCCCCCAAGGGATCGAAGTCGTGATCGCGGACAAGCCGACGCCGGCCACCGCGATCTCCATGGGCTTTCCCGTCTCCTTGACGAAGGCCGCCAAGGACTTTTTCGCCCTCTGGATCGCCGGTTCGCACTTCGGGGAGCACCGCCAGTCGGTCTCGCACCTCTACCAGAAGATCCGCGAGGAGCGCGGCCAGAATTACGGCGACTACGCCTATATCGAGCACTTCATCCAGGGCCGGGACAAGTTCCCGGCGCCCAACCACGCCCGCCGGCAGCAATACTTCTCGATCTGGATCCGGCCGCTGGCCAATTCCAACCGCCATTTCGTCATCCGCCAGGCGCTTCGGGAGCTGAAGAAGCTCGTCGACGAGGGGATCTCCGAGGACCGGTTCCAACTCGTCCGGACGTACTTGCTCAACTACACCAAGCTCTATGCCCAGACGCTCGGGGAACGGCTCGGCTGGCAGATGGATTCGCGCTATTACGGATACCAGGATTTTCTGGCCGAAGCGCAGGCCGTCCTCCCCCGCCTGACGCGCGATGACGTAAACCGGGCGATCAAGAAATACCTGAACTTCGATAACATCTTCCTGGCCGTCGTCACCCAGGATGCGGAAGCCCTCAAGAACGACCTGGCGTCCAATGCCCCTTCTCCGGTCAAATATGCCAATCCGAACATGCCCCAGGCCGTCCTCGACGAGGACACGGTGATCCAGGAATATCCTCTCACGGTCAAGCTGGAGAAGGTCCGGACCGCTCCCGCCGCGGAATTCTTCCGAAAGGCTGGTCTGCCGGGAAAATAAGAATGATGGGGACATGTACCGAATTTCTCAATTCGGTACGTGTCCCCGATTTGTGCTAAAGAGATAAGGACGTGTGTAGAGCAGAGGGGCACATGTACTTTGGGGACATATCCCCGGGCTGTGTCCCTAAAGTACGTGTCCCCGATTTAGGAACACCATGATAAAAGCAATAAGCGAATGGACCCCCAAAGAGCGAGCCCTCTTGTCCAGGCTCGACGCGCCGATCAAGATCCAGCAGTTCCTCAACGAAATGGCCTATGACCCCATCCCGGGGACGGCCTCGCCGCGCGTCGTCCTGCGCGAGCGGAAGGCCAATTGCTTCGAGGGAGCCCTCTTCGCCGCCGCAGCGCTTCGGACGATCGGCCATCCGCCCCTCCTCGTCGACATGCGCTCGCACAACGACGACGACCACGTCCTGGCCGTCTTCCACCGCAACGGCGCTTGGGGCTGCGTGGCCAAATCCAATTTCACCGTCCTCCGCTTCCGCGAGCCAGTCTACCGGACCATCCGGGAGCTGATGATGTCCTACTTCGACGTCTACTTCAACGCCATCGGAGAAAAGACGCTCCGGGCCTATTCCGTTCCTTTCGACCTGGCCCGCTTCGACAGGGAAAACTGGATGACGACCGAGGAGGATATCAGCCACATCGGGGACGCCCTGGACCGCGCCCGCCATTATAAAGTCATGACGCCCGCCCAAGTCCGGGATCTGCATATCGTCGATCCCGCCCTGGTCAAGGCAGGCTTGATGGGCGCGAACGCAGCCGGATTGTTTAAGCCGAAAAAAAGTTAGGGACATGTACTTTGGGGACATATCCCCGGGATGTGTCCCCAAAGTACGTGTCCCCGACTTTCGAATTACTTCAGCAGCTCCGCGGCCGTCGCCCGGATCAACTCCCACGCCGAGCGGACGTGCCGCTCTTCGGTCATCCGCTGGCCGATGACCATCCGCAGGGTGAATTTATCGTTCACCACCGTGTGCGAAAGATAAACCTTGCCGGTCGCATTCAGCCGGTCGAGAAAGTCCCGGTTCACTCTATTCATCGCGTCCGGGCACCGGCTGGCGCGGAGGTACGGGCCAAGGCGCCCGCCGCGGCCGTCGTCGAGGCGGAAGCAGACCAGCCCGAAGCGGACGGGAGCCATGAGCTCGAACTGCGGCTCGGCTTGGACCCATCCCTCGAAAAGCTTGGCCAGTCTGATGTGCTCCCGGACGAACGTCCGCAGGCCTTCTACGCCGTACGAGCGGATGACGAACCAGAGCTTCAGCGCCCGGAACCGCCGGCCGAGCTGGATGCCCCAGTCGCGGTAATTCTTGACGTACGGGTCGACGCCCGTCTTGAGGTATTCCGGATGGATCTCGAACGTCCGCAGGAGCGGTCCCGGGTCCTTGACAAAATAGGCCGAGCAGTCGAAATTCGTCAGCATCCATTTGTGGGGATTGAAGACGAACGAATCCATGTATTCCGCGCCGTCCAGCATCCAGCGCATCTCGGGGAGGATCGCCGCGGTCCCGGCGTAGGCCGCGTCCACGTGGAGCCAGACGCCGTGACGGCGGGCAATCTCGCCGACCGCCCGGAGAGGGTCGACGGCCGTGGTCGAGGTCGTCCCGAGCGTCGCCACGACGCAGGCCGGCCGGAGGCCGCGGGCTTTGTCCTCGCGGATGGCCTCCTCTAGCTTCGCCGGGAGGACGGCAAATTCGGCGTCCGTCGGGATCAGGCGCAGGTTTTGCCGCCCGTACCCCGCGATCTTGACGCCCTTCTCGATGCTCGAGTGAGCTTCGCAGGAGGCATAGACCGTGAGCCCTCGCTCCACGCCCTTTTCGTTGGCCTCGAAATTCGTCGCCTTCTCTCGGGCCGAAAGCAGGGCGCACAGCGTCGCCGTCGAAGCCGTGTCCTGAATGACGCCGCTCATACCTTCGGGGAGGCCAAGCATCTTGCGGAGCCATTCGAGGACGGCGTCCTCGAGCTCGGCGGCCGCCGGCGACGTCTGCCAGACCATGCCCTGGACGCCGAGCCCGGCGGTCAGCATCTCGCCCAATACGGAGGCCGGGCTGTTGTTGGCCGGGAAATAGGCGTGCCAACCGGGATGCTGCCAATGGGTGATCCCAGGCAGGATGATATTCTTGAAGTCATCGAAGATGTGGTCCATCGGTTCCGCTTTCGCGGGCGCCTCGGCCGGGATCCTGGACTTGACCTCGCCCGGATTCAGCCGGGACATGACGGGCCGACTCTCGATATTTTCCATATAGTCGGCGAGCCAATCGACGAATTCATGACCATGGCGCCGGAACTCCGCATTGTCCATAGCCGCTCTCTTTCCTTCCCCAATTTCGACATGGGGATTTAAGGGGTCGAAATGCTCCGTATGAGCAGGATTTATTCTAGTCCAAGGGCGTTTTCGAGTCAAAACACCCCCTGAAACCCCGTTTTTTCGGGCGGTTCGCCCCGGAATCACGTCAAAAAAGCCTTATTTCCCGTGGATAATCGTCAATTGGGCCGGCTCCCTGGAATTTTTTAAATATTTTCAAAAAATTGTTGCACGAAGGATAAAAGTTGTGATATAATATTAGCAACTTAGTAAGCGGGGGAAGCAAAAATTCAAAAAATCGGGTAAAATTTTTTTCGTATAATTTTGCCCTTCACTCCATTTTTTGGGGGACACGCACCGAATTAAGAAATTCGGAGCATGTCCCCATTTTTTTGCAACTTTTCGGCCAGCGGCTCCGTATTACTAAGTGAAATGAGCAATGTGAAGCCGATCGAAGCCCGGCAGAAAACAAAGCACCTCCTTTTTCCCTCCTCCTCAATAAGGGAGTTTGCGATATATTTCGTTATTCTCCCCTAATCTTTCCTCTTGACAGGCCGTCTCCTCCCAAAACCCGGAGGAGGCGGCCTGTTTTTTTATTGACATACCGCCGCTTCCAGCCTATAAATATCTTTTCAGGCTTAAAAACCAGGGAAGTCCGTGAGATGCGGACACAGCCCCCGCTACTGTGATCGGGGACGAATCCCGGACGACGCCACTCTCCTCGGTCGAGGGGAGGAAGGCCCGGGACGAGGATGATCCGAGAGTCAGGAGACCTGTTTTACTACGGGGAGCAGAAAATATGATGCCTTATCATTACTGCTCCCCGAGTACTAGCCGGGCAGAAAAGAAATAGCGCGTCCATTATATTCTGCCCGGCATAGTAAGCCAGTGACCCGCCTTCGTGGGGAAGGCAGGGCGTTTTTTTTTGGGCGAAAAAGCGGGGGCCGCCGAGGGAGGTTCGCCGGCCATGCGCAACGCCGTTCTTTTTGCCGCTTTCGCTCTCGCCTCTCTTTGTCCGGCCTGGGCCGGAGAAGATCAAAAGGGCCAGACGGCCCCGCCCCCTCTTCGCCACGAGGTCGTCGTCACGGCCACTCGGATCGAGACGCCGGCCCGGGAGCTGGCCAGCTCGGTCACCGTCATCACCCGGGACGATCTCGAACGGTCGAACAAGCCGACGGTCCTCGAGGCCCTGCGCGACGTCGCGGGGCTCGCCGTCGTTCAAAACGGAGGGCCCGGCTCGTCGGCGTCGGCGTTCCTGAGGGGGGCCAACTCCGAACACCTCCTCGTCCTTCTCGACGGCGTCGTCGTCAACGATCCCATCAATCCATCGCGTTCCTTCGATTTTGCCCATCTCTCGGTCGATACGGTCGAGCGGATCGAGGTCCTGCGCGGGCCGCAGAGCACGCTCTACGGCTCGGACGCGCTCGGCGGCGTGATCAACATCCTGACCAGGAAAGGGCAGGGCAAGCCGCGCCTGACGCTGACGTCGCAGGGCGGAAGCTACGGAACCCTGGCCCACGGAGCGGAGCTGGGAGGATCGGCCGGCGCCCTGAATTACGCCTTCGGCGCATCCTATTTATCGACGGCGGGAGTCTCGGCCGCCTCGAACGCCTACGCTCTGAATGCGGAAAAGGACGGATATCGGAATCTCAGCTTGTCGGGGAGGGTGGGGATCGCCCTGAGCGATAAAATCGAGGCCGGCCTCATCGTCCGCTCGACGGCCGCCCGGACGGACCTCGACAATTTCGGCGGGCCCGGCGGCGACGATCCCAACAGCCGCCAGGACTACCGTTCCACCTTCCTCCGCGGCCAAGTCCGCGGCCTCTTCCTCGAAAATCGATGGGAACAGAAGCTCGGCTTTTCCTATATCGTTTCGCGCCGCGACCACGACAACCCGACCGATGCCGGCCACCCCGACGATTCGGAAAAGGGCAGCTATCGGAGCGGCCTCATGAAGATCGACTGGCAGAACAACGTCTTCCTTCACGCCTCAAACACGCTGACCTTCGGCGCGGAGGCCGGCCGGGAACAGGGCGAGTCCTCATACACGTTATTTTCCGTTTGGGGCCCCTACGTGAGCGATTTCCCGCGCCGGACGGCTGATACGGCCGGGGTCTATATCCAGGATCAGATGAGGATTGCCGGCCGGTTCTTCGCGACGGTCGGCCTCCGCCTCGACCATCACAGCCGGGCCGGAACGGCCCTCACCTACCGGCTGGCGCCGGCCTATTTCATAGAGGCGACGCAGACAACGCTCAAAGCGACGCTGGGTACGGGATTCAAATCTCCCTCCCTCTACCAGCTGTACGCGCCGGGGACGTTCTGGGGCGCGGTGGGGAACGAACAGCTCGAGCCGGAGGAGAGCCGCGGATGGGATGCCGGAGTCGAACAATATTTTCTCGGAGGTGCTATCCTCGCCGGGGTCACCTATTTCCGGAACGACTTCCGCAACCTCATCGATTTCGACTTCAACCGCGGCTACGTCAACATCGGACGAGCCCGCACCCGCGGCCTCGAGGTCTCGGCCGAGGCTCGCGCCGGCGAGGATCTTACGCTACGCGCGTCCTACACCCGCCTCGAAGCCCGCAACCTGGATTCGGGCGCCGGCCTGCTCCGTCGTCCGAAAGACAAATTCTCGGCCCGGGCCGATTGGACGTTCCTCCGGAAATTGACGCTTGCCCTCTCGGCGGTGTACACAGGCAAGCGGCCGGACAAGGATTTCTCAGGCTGGGCCACCCGCGACGTCGTCCTGCCCGGCTATTGGCTCGCGGATGCGTCCGTCGCGTTCTCGTTTTCCGGAATGACGCAGGTCTTCCTGCGCGCGGACAACCTCTTCGACGCCCGCTACGAAACGGTCTTCGGCTATGGCACGCCGGGCTTCTCCGTTTTCGCGGGATTCAGGCTCGGACTGTAGGCCGCTATTTCAGATGCTCGATCAGGATCTTCGCCGCGATCGCTAAGAGGACGACGCCGCCGGCGATCTCCGCCCATTCCCCGGCCAGCTTTCCGAGCAACGGGCCGATCCGGGCTCCGGTCATGGTTACCGTGAAACAGACGACGCCGATGACGGCCGCCGGGAGGAGGATCGGCACCCGGAGGGCGCCGAAGCTCAATCCGACGGCGAGCGCGTCGAGGCTCGTCGCCACGGACAGGAGGAGGAGAGGGAAACCCCTGGTCACGTCGGCCGTCTTCTTCTCCATGAGCTCTTCCTTGTGGAAGGACTCGACGATCATCTTGCCCCCGACGAACACGAGCAAGGCCGCGGCCAGCCAATGATCGTAGGCGGCGATGAGGTTGACGACCGTCCGCCCCGCCGCCCAGCCGGCGATCGGCATGGCGAATTGGAACAGCCCGAAAAGCCCGGCCAGGCGGAGGGCCCGCGCTCCCCGCAATCCTTCGCGGGACAGGCTCAGGCCGACCGACACGGCGAACGCGTCCATGCTCAAGGCCAGGGCGACGCCGAGGATATAGAAAAGGCTCACTTCAAATAGTCCAAGGCCAGGGCGGTCATCAGAAAGGCGGCCGGCGCCAGGGCCTTCTCGTCGATGTCGAAGGCCGGGTGATGATGAGGATGTTTCGTTCCGTCGCCCGCCCCGAAAAAGAGAAACGCTCCGGGGATCTCCTGGAGGTAGCGGGCGAAGTCCTCGCCTCCCATCAACGGGTCGATGGCCAGGAGGCTCTCTTCTCCCAACGCCCGCTCGGCCACGCTGAGCACCAGGTCGACCGAAGCCGGGTCGTTGACGAGAACGGGATAACCCTCTTCGTAGACGATCTCGGCCGCGGCGCCGAAGGCGGCGCACGTCCCTTCGGCGGCCTCCCGGATCCGCTTCTTCATCAGGGCTTGGACGCCCGAATCGAGCGTCCGGACCGTTCCGCTGAGCTTGACCTCGGCGGGGATGATGTTGTTGGCCGTCCCGCCATGGACCGCCCCGAAGGTGAGCACGGCCGGCTTGAGCGGGTCGACGTTCCGGCTGACGATGCTCTGCAGGCCGACGACCAGCTGGGCCGCGACGAAAATGGGGTCGACGGTCGTATGGGGGAGCGCGCCGTGGCCGCCCCGGCCTTTGACCGTGATCCAGATGTTGTCCGATTGGGCCATCATCGGCCCCTTGACGATGCCGAGCGTTCCGGTCGGCAGGGGCTGCCAAAAATGGAGGCCGAAGATGCCGTCGACGCCTTCGAGGGCGCCTTCTTCGATCATTTTTTTCGCTCCGCCGGGCGGATGCTCCTCGGCGGGCTGGCAGAGGAAGACGACGTTTCCCTTGAACGCGCCCTTGCGGCGGGCCAACAGCTCGGCCGCGGCCATCAGGACGGCCATATGCCCGTCGTGGGCGCAGGAATGCGCGGCGCCGGCATGGAGCGACAAATAGGCTTTATCCCCTTCTTCCTGGAGCGGCAGGGCGTCCATGTCGGTCCTCAGGGCGACGGTTTTTCCTCCCGGCCGGCCTTTCACAATCGCGCGCAAGCCCGTCCCGGCCATCTTTTTGACGGGCAGGCCCAGCTTCTTGAAATGCTCGCGCAGATAATGGGACGCCCATTCTTCCTGCCAGGCGATTCCGGGGTGCCGGTGCAGATCCCGGCGCCAGGCAACGATCCGCCCGGCCATCGTTCCGACGTCTTTCCTCAAGTCATCCCACATGGCTGCTCTCCTTTGCGGGCCGACCCCGCGCGAGCCAAAGGCTTATGCCGACGGCCACCACGGCGTTGAGGGCCAACGCGACGAATCCCGCGTTCAGCCCCAGGAAGGGATCGTGCTTGCCGAAGACAAGGATCGAAGCGACAGCGATCCCGACGATGAGGCCGGCGAAGACTCCCGTCCGGCTCGTTCTCTTCCAGAACAAGCCCAGGACCACGCCCGGGAAGAACTGGGACACCCCGTCATAGCCGATGAGCAGCAGGTTGACCAGGGCGTTCGGGAAGTAGAGGGACAGGACGAGGGCGGCCGCGCCGATGGCGATGACCATCGCCCTCGACAAGCGCATGACCTTCGCCTCGCCCGCTCCCGGGTCGAAGACCGCTTGGTAGACGTTCTTGGCCAGGAGCGTCGAGGCGAACAGGAGCAGGATCGAAGCGGGGACCATGGCCGTCACCGCCCCGGCGGCCCCGACAAAGCCGAGGAACCAGGGCGGATAGGTCTTTTCGACGAGCGACAGAAAGGACGTGTCGGGATTCTTCAGGCCGGGCAGGACGAGCAGCGCCGTGAAGCCGACCATCAGGACGAGCAGGATGGGGAGCTGGTAGAGAGGCATGATGATCGCGTTGCGCCGGATGATCCGCTCGCTCTTGGCCGAAAAGGCCGAGCCGAAGATATGCGGCCACATGTAAAAGCCCATGCCCGTGAGGAGGACGGTCGACATGACCCACAGGACATCCATCGACGGGGCCGCGCCGGGAAAGACGAGATGGCCCGGCTTCTCGGCGATCAGCGCTTTGAACATCCGGCCGATCCCGCCGAAATGGATGCGGGGCACGCCGAAGCCGACGATCGCGACCGCGGCGATCATCATCACGTCCTTGATCACGGACACCCAGGCGCTGCCGCGGATCCCGCTGGTATAGACAAAGGCGCAGGTCAGGATGAAGGCCAGGACGATGGCCGCCTTGGACGGGATCGCCCCCTCGCTCCCGATCTCGACGATCATCCCCAATCCCGTCAGCTGAAGCTGGAGGTAGGGCAGGATGGACAGGATGCCGATGACCGCGACGACGACGCCCAGGGCCCGGCTGCCGTAGGTCTTGACGAAGAAGTCGGGCTGGGTGTGCAGGCCGTGCCGCTTGCCCAGCCGCCAGAGCTTGGGGAGGATGAAGTACGACAGGGTGTAGGCCAGCGTCCCGTAGATGAGGATGTAGTAGGTCGGGGCGCCCTTTCCATAAGCCCATCCGCTCGCACCCAAAAAAGTGAACGTCGTATAGACTTCCCCGGCCATGAGCAGCCAGATCAGGACGATCCCGAAGCGGCGGCCGCCCACCGTCCAGTTCTCGAGGTTCATCGTCATCCGGCGGCCGGCATAGACGCCGACGAACGCGGAAAGGGCGATCGTGCCGAAGATGATGGCCAGGGCGGCGGTCACGGATCCTCCGGACCGTCGGGAGGCCGATTCTTCCTCCCCACCCGGTCGGCCAGGAAGAGGGCCAGGGGCGTCAGCGCCACCCAGGCCGCGATCCAGAACAGGACGAAGGGGAGGCCGAGGATGATGGGCTCGACGCGGTTGACGAAGGGGAGGGCGAAGACCAGCATGAGGAAAGGCACCGCGCCGAGAGCGCGGGCGAGCCATTTTCGCATCGGATGGTCCTCGGTCCGCCCATTATAACAAAAACCCAAGAGGGGACACATCGCTTTTTCCCGGAAACGGCTCCCGCTGCGAGGCTCATCTCTTGGGAAAAAGGATGTGTCCCGCCGTCGGTTTTTGCTATAATACGTTGTTTACGGGAGCGTTTTTAGGACGACTATGGACGAGCACATCATCCTCCGGGGGGTCAGGACCCACAACCTGAAGAACTTTGACCTCGACATCCCCCTCCACAAGCTGATCGTCGTCACGGGGGTCAGCGGTTCGGGAAAATCGTCGCTGGCCTTCGACACGCTCTACGCCGAAGGGCAGCGCCGCTACATCGAATCCCTCTCGGCCTACGCCCGCCAGTTCCTCGAGCGGATGGACAAGCCCGACGCGGACCTCATCGAAGGCATCACGCCGGCGATCGCCATCCAGCAGAAAGCGGCGACGAAGAACCCGCGCTCGACGGTGGCCACGGTCACCGAGACCTACGACTACCTGCGCGTCCTCTTCGCCCGGATCGGCGTCGTCCACTGCCTGCAGTGCGGCCGGCCCGTGTCGCGCGACACCATCGATTCCATCGCCGAGGAGCTCTATGCCCTTCCCGCGGGGACAAAAGTCCTGATCTCCTTCGCTTGGGCGGTCGACGGGGGTCTGGCGAGCCTCAAGAAGCTCGGCTATTATCGCTCCATCCGCGACGGCGAGGTCGTCGAGATCAACGGCCTCCGGCCGAAAAAGGACGAGGTACTCGACATCTTCGTCGACCGCCTCGCCCTCGACCCGGCCGACCGCGAGCGGCTCGTCGACTCCCTCGAGGCGGGGCTCAAGCACGGCCAGGGCCGAGTCAAAGTGCGCCTCGAGGACGGCCGCGAGCTCGCCTTCTCGGACAAGCTCGAATGCAAGACCTGCCGGATCCCCTATGAAGATCCGTTCCCCAACCTCTTCTCGTTCAACAGCCCGCAGGGGGCCTGCCCCGACTGCCACGGGTTCGGCGACCTGGCCGTCCTCGACGAGGACAAGATCGTTCCCGACAAATCCCGCTCCCTCGAGGCCGGCGCGATCGAGCCGTGGACCAAACCCGTCTCGAAAGGCATGATGAAGGAGATGCTGCGCGAGGCCAAAAAGAGGCATATCCCGGTCAACATCCCGTGGAAGAACCTCAAAAAGGAGCAGCAGCGCATCATCCTCGACGGCGACGACGGATGGATGGGCGTCAAGGGCTTCTTCGACTGGCTCCAGACGAAAAAATACAAGGTCCAGGTCCGCGTCTTTCTCAGCCGCTACCGGAAGTTCACGGCCTGCCCGGCCTGCGGCCAGCGGCGCCTCAATCCCCTGGCCTTGAGCGTCAAGGTCGACGGGCTGTCCATCGGCGACATCGTCCGCCTGACGGTCAGGGAAGGCTACGAATTCTTCCGCAAGCTCGAGCTCCCCGCCTATCAGAAACAGGTGGCCGAAAAGCTCCTGGCCGAGATCCAGAACCGGCTGAAATTCCTCCTCGAAGTCGGGCTCGATTACATCTCGCTCGATCGGATGACGTTCACTTTGAGCGGCGGCGAAGCCCAGCGGATCAACCTGGCCGCCGCCCTCAGCGCCTCGCTCGTGGGGACCCTCTTCGTCCTCGACGAGCCGTCGATCGGCCTCCACCCCCGCGACAACCGGCGGCTGATCCAGATCCTCAAATCCCTGAAGGACATCGGCAACACGGTCATGGTCGTCGAGCACGACCCGGAGATCATCCGCTCCGCCGAACACCTCATCGACCTCGGCCCCCGCGCCGGCGAGCACGGCGGGGAGATCATGTTCGACGGCTCGGCCGAAGCCTTCCTCCAAAGCCCATCCTCGCTGACGGCGCGCTATATCCGCGGCGAAAAGGAGATCCCCGTCCCCAAGCGGAGGAGGGAGGCCGCCGCGTTCCTTCTTATCAAGGATGCCCACCGGCACAACCTCCGGCATCTGGACGTGCGCCTGCCGCTGGGTGTCTTCAGCTGCATCACGGGCGTTTCGGGGTCGGGCAAGAGCACCCTGCTCCACGACGTCCTCTATAAAGGCTGGGCGGGGGAGACGACGGACGGATTTCACGACATCCGCGGCCTGGATTTCGTCGACAAGATCATCATGGTCGACCAGTCTCCGATCTCGGCCTCGCCGCGCTCCATCCCCGCGACTTATACGAAGGCCATGGACGGCATCCGCGTCCTCTTCAGCCAGACGCGCGAGGCCCGGGCCCAGGGCTACCGGCCCGGATATTTCTCGTTCAACACCGCCGGGGGGCGGTGCGAGGACTGCCAGGGAGCCGGCCAGCAGATCGTCGAAATGCAGTTTCTCTCCGACGTCATCCTGACCTGCGAGACGTGCGGCGGCAAGCGGTTCAAGAAAGAGATCCTGGAGATCCGCTACAACGGCCGGACGGTCGACGACGTCCTCCATCTGACCATCGACGACGCCCTTCAGTTTTTCGCCGACCGGCCGGACATCACCAAGAGGATCCAGCCGCTGCAGGACGTCGGCCTGGGCTATCTGCGCCTGGGACAGCCGACGACAACCCTCTCGGGCGGGGAGCTGCAGCGGATCAAGCTCGCCTACCACCTCGTCCACGAGCGGGACCGGCACATCCTCTACCTCTTCGACGAGCCGACGATCGGTCTCCACATGGACGACGTCTCGACCCTGCTCCGCTGCTTCCAGACGCTCGTCGACGCCGGGCATTCGGTCATCGTCATCGAACACAACCTGGACGTCATCAAGTGCGCGGACTACATCCTCGACCTCGGGCCGGAGGGGGGAGACGGCGGGGGCGACATCGTCGCCGAAGGGACGCCTGAAGAGGTCGCCCGCTCGCGGACGTCCGTCACGTCGAAATTTTTGAAAAAAGCGCTGTCCTAAGCCGGATTGACACGCCCGCCCCGCTGATATAACCTACCGCCCGAAATTCGAATTCGGCACACAGCCATGAGGACAAATCCGGCATGAAACTCCCCAAGCATTTCTGGTTCTATTTCGGGCTCATCGGGACATCCGTCGTCTTCCTCGCCGTCGAGAGCTGGACGCACTGGGAGTTCCTCCTCCACGCGGCCGCCATCCCTCTCGAGGTCCTCGTCGCCGTCTTCATCGTCGAGAAGTTCCTCGAGAGCCGCGAGATCAAGGAGAAGCGCCGCCAGCTCATGTACATCAAGAGCTACATGTTCCGTTCCGAGATGCGGAGCCTGTTCATCGAGAATTTCGCGGCCCTCAAAACCCCGCCCATCACGATGCGCATGATTCGCAACGCGTCCGCGGAGGAGCTGCGGGAGTTCCGGCGCCGGGCGGAGACGATCGAATACGCGTCGCTCGAAGCAATGGAGCCCGTCATCGACGAATACGTCAGGGCCGAGCGGGTCTGGCACGAGTTCAAGGAACGGGCCATCACCTACAACTTCGAGAATATTTTCCTCGACATGATCAATATCCTCCACTTCATCTACGACGTTAAGCTCTACAAGGAGAAGAATCCGCGCCAGCTCTTCATCCACGAAGCCGTCAAGCGGGAGCCCCTGATGAAGAAGACCTCCAAGATTCTGACGGACGGGATCAAGCTCTTCCTGGATTACGCCATCGAGCTCAAGGAGACGCAGCCGGAGATGTTCGACGAAATGATGGGCGACTACGAGATGTCGATGCACCTTCGGGAAGCGGCCTAAAGATTAGTATAGAGGGGTCGCGTCTACACTTTCCACTTTTTCCCCAAAACATCTCCGAAAATCCGCGATAGAACTCTAACTGAAGATTAGGTACACACACCGTCTGTGTACCTTTCCGATAGGTACACAGACGGTGTGTGTACCTACTTTCTTTTATTATTTCTTCTTGGCCGGGCGGAAATCGACCCAGTTCTCGAGGAAGCGCCGGCCGCCTGTCTTGGCCCCTTCCTCCGCCAGCGATTCGAAAATGGCCTTCATCTGGGGGTAAGGCAGGGTCCCGATGATCATCCGGTTGTTGACGATGAGCGTCGGCGTCGATCGGACGCCGTGGGCGAACGTCTCGGACGTCTTTTCGTATTCGGCGCCCGTGGCCATGATCCTGTGGACGATATCCTTGGTGGCCTGATCCGTCAGCGCCGCTTCGACGCCGTATTTGCGGGCCAGCTCGCGCCGCCACTCGGGATCTTTGGCCTCCTGGTGATGGGCAAAGATCTCGTCGTGGATCGCCGCGAATTTCGCCGGATCATAGGCCGCGATATACGATAGCTCGCACGAGCCTGGATAGAGGCCCGACTTCTGGGCGACGACCTCGTTACATTTATCGAGGGGGAAGAACTGGAAGGCCACGTTGAGCTTCCCGGCGAAGTCTGTTTTCAGGCGGATGAGCTGCTCGTTCATGAAAAGGCAATCGGAGCAAAGAAAGTCGGCGTATTCGATGACCCGGATGGGCGCGTCTTCGAAGCGTTCGGTCGACTGAGCGACCATGAACGGCGAGATGAAGCTGGGAAGGGGGACTTTCTCCAGGCTGTAATACTCCTTGACCACGCGCGCCGCAACGCCGCCGCGCTGAGCCTCCTGCTGGGCTTTATAATAGAGATGAAAACCGTAGGCGCCGGCGAGAAAAAGGAGGGCGAACACGACGAGCTGTTTGAACGACGGGACGGGAACGCCCTTCAGCCCGTATTTCCAGAAGAGGAAGAAGGCGAGGAAGGAAAATAGGTAATAGCCGGTGCAGAGGAGGCAGAGGCTCTTCAGAAAAAAGACGGAATAGACGAGAAGGGCGACGACGCCCAGGATGTTGAGGAGCATCAAGGCCCGGAGCGTCTTTTCGAACGCCTTCGACGGGAAAAGCGCGCCCAGGCAGACCAGGATGCCGAGGAACAGGCCGGGCCAGCCCATCGGAACGCCCTGGACGTGGGCGATCTTGGAAAAGGCCGAGCTGTTGCAGTTGAAAAAGGCGCTGATGTCGCAGAACGAGCCTTCGAAGATCGAAACGGGAAAATTCGCGTTGTAGAAATGCTGGATCGTCAGGAACGAAGCCGCGGCCATGCCCGCCCCGGCGATGAAGGCCAGGAGCCTCCGCCAGAACGTCGTTTCGACCGTCAATCCGTCGGCCATCCCCATCCTCCTCAACAGTTTAGGACGGCGTATTATATCACGCCGTCTTTATCTCACAACAGCCATATCTCCAGCCTCATCGTTCCTTATTCGCGAGAGACCCAGAATAGTGTCCTTGTCTTGGTGGCATTAGGCGAAGGGGGTATGCCGCCCGGAACCCGTCCGAGAGCGAGCGCGGGCATGGTTCTCTAATTTTTTCGGTGAGCGTAGAAGCGGGCGAACGCTATGCTCGAAAGATAGTTAAACGATGCGGCGGCAGGGATGGCCCTAAGGCGAACGGAGGGGGAACCACCGGCATCCTCTTTATAACCTGGCGAGCGAAGTAGCGAGCGAACGCTCTAATTGGCGGGTGGCGCCGAGCGGGCGCCCCAGCGTTCGAAGCGACGGGGACCCCCCGAAGGTGGGTGAGGCGCGAGAACGCTGGGGCTGCTCGGTGACAGGACCCGCCGACTTTTAAGGCGTTCGCCCGCTTCGAGCGAACCCCTCGAGCCCACGAATTGACTATGCAAGGCCGATGGATTATAAATCCAAGCTTGAATCCTCTCCCCTTTCGTCTGGCCGTAATCTCCGTCCTTCTCACAGGCGCAGCCCTTTCCGCCGGCCAGGCACCTCCGCGCAAGACGATGGCCGCCGTCCCGGCGGCCGAGCCGGTCAAGATCGACGGCGTCCTCGCCGAATCCGTTTGGGGATCCGAAGGCCGGGCCGATTTCACCCAGACAGACCCTCTCGACGGTCAGCCGCCCACGGAGATGACGACGGTCTGGATCGCTTACGACCGGGATAACCTCTACGTCGCGGCGCGCCTGCGGGACGCCGACCCGAAAGGGATCATCGGCCTGCTCGGCCGCCGCGACGACCTCGTCGACTCCGACTGGTTCTATTTCGGCATCGACCCCTACTACGACCGCCGCAGCGGCTATTTCTTCGCCGTCAACCCGGCCGGCTCGAGGGTCGACGGCACGTTCTTCAACGACGAGAGCACGGACACGACCTGGGACGGCATCTGGGAGAGCGCCGCCCGGGTCGACGGGGAGGGATGGACGGTCGAAATGCGCATCCCCTTCCATCAGCTCCGCTTCAAGAAGAAAGCGGAGTATGTCTGGGGCGTCGGCTTCAGGAGGGAGATCAAGCGAAAGAATGAGCAGGACAACCTCCCTTGGACGCCGAAGGAAGAGAGCGGTTTCGTGTCCCGCTTCGCCGACCTGACGGGCATCCGGGACATCGACCCGGGCCGGCGTATCGAGTTCCTCCCCTACGCCATGGGCCAAGCCGCCCTGAGCCCCGCGGAGTTCGGCAACCCGTTCAAGACGGGCCGGGACGCCGCGGCCAACGCCGGCTTCGACCTCAAGGCCGGCCTCAAAAGCAATTTGACGCTCGATGTGACCGTTAATCCCGATTTCGGGCAGGTCGAGGTTGACCCAGCCATCATCAACATCAGCGACCAGGAGACCTATTACGTCGAAAAGCGGCCGTTCTTCATCGAGGGCTCGAGCATCTTCGACTTCGGCAGCGGCGGGGTGAACGCCGGCGCCGCCTACGGCTGGACGAACCCGGCCTTCTTCTACAGCCGCCGCATCGGCCGGACGCCCCAGGGAACCGTGAACGTTCCGGGCTTCGTCGATTTCCCGGATTGGGCGACCATCCTCGGCGCGGCCAAGGTCACGGGCAAGATCGGGGAGGGATTCAACCTCGGCTTTATCAACGCCACCACGCGGCGCGAGTACGCCCAGGTCGACTCGGCCGGAGCGCGCTCGGAGATCGAGGTCGAGCCGCTGACGAACTACGGCGTTCTGCGCGGCCTCAAGGAGTTCAATGAAGGCCGGCAAGGGTTGGGCTTTTTGGCCACGACCGTCGCCCGCGACCTGCGCACGGCCGGCCTCTCGGCGGCCATGAACAAGGGCGCCCTGGGACTTGCCGTGGACGGCTGGACTTTCCTCGACAAGGACAAAGCCTGGGCGGTCAACGGCTGGTTCGGCGGGACGGTCGTAACGGGGACGGCGGCCGACATCACCCGGCTTCAGCGCTCCGCCCTCCACTACTTCCAGAGGCCGGACGTCGATTACGTCCATGTCGATGAACAGGCCACGTCGCTCGCGGGATGGGCCGGCCGCTTCTTCATCAACAAGCAGAAAGGGAACGTCGTCTTCAACGCGGCCTTGGGGGCCATGTCTCCCGGCTTCGATTCGAACGACCTCGGCTACCACGCCCGGGGCGACCTCATCAACGGCCATGTCGAGTTCGGCTATCAGACGTTCCATCCGGGCCGGGCATTCCGGCGCTGGATCGCGACGCTGGCCTATTACCGGAACTACGATTTCGGCTGGAACCGGATCGGGGAATACATTTATCTCAGCGGCGAAGGGCAGCTCCTGAATTATTGGACGTTCGGCCTCGATCTCGAAGAGGAGACCCCCAAATACAGCCATTACCTGACGCGCGGCGGTCCGATGGCCTTCTACCCCTCGGGGCAGACCGTCCGTCTCACCGCCGCGAGCGACAGCCGCCGGCCCCTGGTCCTAAAGGCCAACGGCTACTACAGATACCACCCGTCGGGCGGATACAACTGGGGCTGGGGCTTGTCTCTGACCTGGAAGCCGCGGCCGAACATCAGCTTGTCCCTCGGCCCGAGCTACACCTGGCGCTATTCCCAGGGCGTATGGGTCACGGCGTTCGTAGACCCCCTCATGACCCCGACCAACGGCACGCGCTACATCATGGCCGACATCATCCAGAAGACCCTCCCGATCGAAATCCGGCTCAACTGGACGTTCACGCCGACGCTCAGCCTGCAGGCCTATCTCCAGCCCTATATCGCTACGGGCGACTACCGGGAATTCAAGGAGCTCAAGGCGGCCCGGACGTTCGACTTCAACTTCTTCGGCCGGGACAACGGTTCGACGATCGCATTCGCCGACGGCGTCTATACCGTCGACCCCGACGGCCCCGGCCCGGCCGCGCCCTTATCCTTCCGCGACCCGGATTTCAGCCTCAAGTCCATGCGCGGCACCGTCGTCCTGCGCTGGGAATTCCGGCCGGGGTCGATGCTCTATTTCGTCTGGACGCAGAGGCGGGAGGACGCGTCCCATCCGGGCGAGCTCGTGCTCGGCCGCGACCTGGCCGACCTCTTCCGCGCCCCCGGCGACAACATCTTTCTCTTCAAATTCTCCTACCGGTTTCAGCTTTAAAAATAAAAGCGCCATTTTCCCTCTGCTGGAGCGAACGGGTAAAAGGCTTGCTCCCGGCGGAAATCTTAACGCCTGCACGTTTCGATTTTTCCGGCGGCGAGTATCTCGCACGCATTACTTCTCCGATCAAAATGATCCTTGCTGTCATCGTGAGGATGTTCACGCCGGATAACTAACGCTCGGGTATTCTCGCCGGCCCCAAAGCGGGCTTCCCGGAAAAATCGAAACACAGCGGCGAGATTTCCTTATGGTCGCTGCGCCTTCTCCCCGCTCGCTTCCCGCCACGTAGACGCGTAAGATGTCCCTTTTTGTTAGTGAGCGAAGAAGCGGGCGAATTTTTGCCTCTCAATTATGGCGAAGGACGCGACGGCAGGGTTGGCCCTAAGGCGAGCATAGCGGAAGGGGGTCCCTTTGGCGAAGCCTAGGGGGGAACCGACGGGACTGGTTCCCCAGCGAGCCGTGGGCCACCCTGTCGCCGCGTCGACTATTCGCTTTTAACAGAGAAGAGCGTTCGCCCGTTTCGAGCGAGCCCCCCCGAGCGCTCCTTGACTTAAAACCCTGATTATGGAAGGATAAATCCGCATTTATACCGACGACAGCAGTGATCCTTACACGTAGGTTGCGCCGTTTGATTTGTTAGCTTCGGATTGACATTTCCTCTGAATCGAAAGGAGGCTGGAGCCATGGCTGGAATCGTCGGCTACGGGGCCAACATCCCGCGGAACCGAATCAAAGTCGAGGAGATCGCCAAAGTCTGGGGGGCGGACGCTCCCAGCTATAAAAAAGGGCTGATGCTCGAGGAGAAATCCGTCCCTTCGCCCGACCAGGACACGATCACGATGGCCGTGGAAGCGTCGAAGAACGCCCTGAGGCGGGCCGGCATCGACCCCCGGGAGATCGGGGCCGTCTACGTCGGGTCGGAATCCCATCCTTATGCGGTGAAGCCGAGCGGGACGGTCCTCGCCGAGGCGCTCGGCGCGACTCCCGAGGTCCACACGGCCGACCTCGAATTCGCCTGCAAGGCCGGGACCGAGGGCATGTTCATCGCCTACAGCCACGTCGTGTCGGGTGTCGTCAAGTACAGCCTGGCCGTCGGCGCGGACACGTCGCAGGGGGCGCCCGGCGACGCCCTCGAATACTCGGCCGCGGCCGGCGCCGCGGCTTTCATTTTCGGCAAGGACAAGCTCGTCGCCGAGGTCCTCCACACGTATTCGTACACGACCGACACCCCGGACTTCTGGCGCCGGGAATATCAATATTACCCCCAGCACGGCGGCCGGTTCACCGGCGACCCCGCTTATTTCGCCCACGTCCTGGGCGCGGCCCGAGGGATCATGGCCAAGGCTGGGATGACGCCCGCCGACCTCCAGTACGTCATCTTCCACCAGCCCAACGGCAAGTTCCCCCTCCGCGCCGGCGAGATCCTGGGGTTCTCGCGAAAGCAGATCGACCCGGGCTGGCTCGTTCCCAAATTGGGCAACACCTATTCGGGCTCCTCGCCGCTCGGACTGACCGCAACGCTGGACATCGCCAAGCCGGGCGACAAGATCATGCTCGTCTCCTACGGCTCCGGCGCGGGCAGCGACGGATTCATCTTCAAGGTCACCGACCGGATCGAAGAGGTCCGGAACCAGGCCGTCCGGACGCGCGACATGCTGGACAAGAACAAGAATTACATCGAGTACGGCGTATACGCCAAGTACCGCCGCAAGATCCGGAAAGCGGAATAGGAGGCGACCATGAGAGACGTAGCCGTCATCGGAATCGGAATGACCAAGTGGGGCGAGCTGTGGGACAAATCGCTCCGGACGACCTTCGTCGAACCGGCCCTCATGGCCATCGACGACGCCGGCGTCGACCACCTCGACTCCATGGTCGTCGGCTGCATGTCCTCCGGCCTTTTTACCGGCCAGGAGCACCTGGCGTCCCTCCTTTCCGACTATCTGGGCCGCAATCCCGTGCCCGCGGCCCGCGTCGAATCGGCCTGCTCCTCGGGCGGGCTGGCCCTCCGTCAGGGCTTCATCGAAGTCGCCTCGGGGATGAGCGACATCGTCCTCGTCGGCGGCGTGGAGAAGATGACGGACGTGACGGGCTGCGAAGCGACCTTCGCCCTGGGCACGGCCGCCGACCAGGAATACGAGGGCTTCCACGGCCTGACCTTCCCCGCCCTCTACGCGATGATGGCCGTGGCCCACATGCACAAGTACGGCACGACGCGCGAGCAGCTGGCCATGGTCGCGGTCAAGAACCACGACAACGGCTCGAAGAATCCCCTGGCCCAGTATCCCTTCAAGGTCACGGTCGAGGGCGTCCTGAATTCCGTCCTCGTCGCGGACCCCCTCCGAATCCTCGACTGCTCGCCGATAACGGACGGTGCGGCAGCCGTCATCCTCTGCCCCGCCGACATGGCCCGGAAGATGAAGAAACCGGCCATCCGGATCACGGGCAGCGGTCAGGCCACGGACACGATCGCCCTGAGCTCGCGCAAGGACCTCTGCTGGATCGAGTCCACGCATCTGGCCGGGCAGAAGGCTCTGGCCATGGCCGGCCGCAAGGTCGGCGACATGGATCTCTTCGAGGTTCACGACTGCTTCACCATCGCCGAGATCATGATCACCGAGGCGCTCGGGATCGTCGAAAAAGGCCGCGGCGGCAAGGCCGTCGAAGAAGGCCTGACCTCGCTCAAGGGCCGTCACCCCGTCAACCCCAGCGGCGGCTTGAAGGCCAAGGGCCATCCCGTAGGCGCGACCGGCGTCGCCCAGGCCGTGGAGGTCGTCAAGCAGCTCCGCGGCGAAGCGGGAGAGCGGCAGGTCAAGGGCGCCAAGCGCGGCCTGACCCAGAACATGGGCGGCACGGGCGGCAGCTCGGTCGTCCACGTCTTCGAAGCGGAGTAAAGGAGGAGACCATGCCGAACCCAGCCAGAGCCTGGCGCGAATATCCCCAGAGATACCGATTCGAGGCCGGCAAGTGCACGAAGTGCGGCTATGTGGCTTTTCCTCCCCGCCTCATCTGCCCCCAATGCGGGAACCGCGAGTTCGCCAAGACGAAGCTGGCCCAGTCGGGCAAGCTCCTGACCTACACGATCATCCGCGTCCCGCCGGACACCTTCGAGGATCAGGCGCCCTACGCCGTCGGGATCGCAGAGCTTGCCGACGGGGTCAAGCTCACGGCCCAGGTCGTGGACTGCGACTTCGCCGCCCTCAAGGTCGGGATGCCGGTCCGCCTCGAGTTCCGCAAGATGTACGAGGAAGGCGAGGCCGGCGTCATCTATTACGGCTACAAGTTCGTTCCGGAATAAACCCAAACCCCGGGCTGAAGCCCGGGGTATTTAGGGGGTTACTACGGGGAGCAGAAAATATGATACATTATCATTACTGCTCCCCGAGTACTTGCCGGGCAGAAAAGAATTTCGCGTCAATTATATTCTGCCCGGCATAGTAATACTGAGCGGCGCTCGTACCCCGATATGAAAATCGGGATTTTGCGCCGCGAACGTATAAGACCGCTCGTCGAGCGGACCGCGCTCCGGCCGAGGCCGGAGGGTAACGTTCGGGAAAGGGGCCGTCATGTTTAGGATCGAATCCAAGGTCGACACGCAGAGTCCCGAATACCGCCAGAACTTCGAGCAGATGACCCGGGTCGTCGCCGACTACCGGGAGCGCCTGGCCAAGGTCCAGGAGGGAGGCCCGCCGAAGTACCGCGAGCTCCACAAATCGCGCGGGAAGCTCCTCGTCCGCGAGCGCCTGGAGAAGCTCTTCGACCGCGGCACGCCGTTTCTGGAGCTCAGCGCCCTGGCCGCCAACGGGATGTACGACGACGAGGCGCCGGCCGCGAGCATGGTCACGGGCATCGGCGTCGTCCACGGCCGGGAGGTCCTTGTCGTGGCCAACGACGCCACGGTCAAGGGCGGGACCTATTTCCCCATGACCATCAAAAAGCACCTCCGCGCCCAGGAGGTGGCCCTCGAGAACAGGCTCCCCTGCATCTACCTCGTCGACAGCGGCGGCATCTTCCTTCCCCATCAGTCCGGGACATTCCCGGACAAGGAGCACTTCGGCCGTATCTTTTACAATCAGGCCCGGCTGTCCGCCCTGGGCATCCCCCAGATCTCCATCGTCATGGGCTCGTGCACGGCCGGAGGCGCCTATGTTCCGGCCATGAGCGACGAGACGGTCATCGTCCGCCGCCAGGGCACGATCTTCATCGGCGGCCCGCCCTTGGTCAAGGCGGCCACGGGCGAGGAGGTGTCGGACGAGGACCTCGGCGGTGCGGACGTCCACTGCCGCATCTCGGGCGTATCGGATTACTATGCCATGAACGACGCCCACGCCCTGGAGGTCGCCCGTAATATCGTCGAGACCCTCGACCCGCCGCGTCGCTTCGCCCTGGACGTCCAGACGCCCGAAGATCCTTACTACGACCCGCAAGAACTCTACGGCGTCGTCCCCCGCGACCTGCGCAAGCCGTTCGATATAAAAGAAGTGATCGCCCGCATCGTCGACGGCAGCCGCTTCCAGGAGTTCAAGGAGCTCTACGCCCAGACGCTGGTCTGCGGATTCGCCCGGATCATGGGCTATCCCGTCGGCATCCTGGCCAACAACGGGGTGCTCTTTTCCGAGAGCTCGCTCAAGGGGTCGCATTTCATCACCCTCTGCGCCATGCGCAAGATCCCTCTCGTCTTTCTCCAGAACATTACCGGCTTCATCGTCGGCAAGCAGTACGAGCACCACGGCATCGCCCGGGACGGGGCCAAGCTCGTCCACGCCGTGGCCAACGCCGACGTGCCCAAGTTCACCGTGATCGTCGGCGGCTCGTACGGAGCGGGCAACTACGCCATGTGCGGCCGGGCCTACGACGCGCGCCTGCTCTGGATGTGGCCGAACGCCCGCATCAGCGTCATGGGCGGCGAGCAGGCGGCCGGGGTGCTCGTCACCGTCAAGCTCAAACGCCTCCAGGAGCAGGGGGTCAAGATGACCGAAGAGGAAAAGGAGAAAGTCGCCCGGCCGATCATGGAGAGGTACGAGGAGGAGGCGAGCCCTTACTACAGCACGGCCCGGCTGTGGGACGACGGCATCCTTCCCCCTCTCGATACCCGGGCGGCGCTCGGGCTGGGCATCGCCATGAGCCTCAACGCGCCCATCCCCGACTACAAGGTCGGGATCTTCAGGATGTGAGGGCGGGCGACGATGAGCGACAGACGATACGAAACGATCGCGGTCGAGAGCGAAGGCAAGGTCGCCCGCCTCTGGCTCGACCGGCCCGACGTCCACAACGCCTTCAATTCGGCCATGATCCGCGAGCTGCGCGCGGCCCTCGCCGAGCTCCGCAAAGACAAGGAGGCCCGGGTCGTGGTCCTTTCGGGCCGGGGAAAATCGTTTTGCGCGGGTGCCGACCTCAACTGGATGCGGGAGATCATCCGCTTCTCCTATGAGCAGAACCTCCAGGAATCCCTCGAGCTGGCTGAATTCCTCTACGAGCTCTACGCCTTCCCCCTGCCGACCATCGCCCGGGTGAACGGAGCGGCCATCGGCGGGGGGGCGGGCTTTCTCTCCGCCTGCGACATCGTCGTCGCATCCGCCGAGGCGAAATTCGGCCTGAGCGAGGTCAAGATCGGGCTCGTCCCGGCCTGCATCGCTCCGTACGTCGTCCGCCGCATCGGGGAAAGCCGGGCTCGGCAATATTTCCTGACGGGTGAGCGCATCGACGCCCACCGGGCGGTCGAGATCGGTCTGGCCAACTCCGCCGTCGAGGCGGCGAGGCTCGACGCCAAGGTCGAAGAAATCGCCTGGCTGCTCATCTCGTCGGGACCCGAGGCGCTGGCCTGCTGCAAGGAGCTGCTCCGCCGCGTCCCGGGCATGGGCTTCGAAGAGGCCAAGCGGTTCACGGCGGAAATGATCGCCGGCTTGCGGGTGAGCCTGGAAGGGCAGGAGGGCATGGCCGCCTTCCTCGAGAAGCGAAAGCCTGGCTGGGCGGAGTGATCATGTTTAAAAAAATTTTGATCGCCAACCGGGGAGAGATCGCCGTCCGGGTCATCCGGGCCTGCCGCGAGATGGGCATCTCCCCCGTCGCAGTCTATTCCGAGGCCGACCGGGCCGGGCTCCACGTCGCCCTCGCCGACGAAGCCGTCGCCATCGGGCCCGCCCCGGCCGCGGAGAGCTACCTCGACATGGACCGGATCGTCAAGGCCGTCCGCGACACGGGCGCGGAGGCCGTCCATCCCGGCTACGGATTCCTGGCCGAGAACGCCGATTTCGCCCGGCGCCTGGAGAAGGAGGGGATCGTCTTCATCGGCCCGCGGTCCGACGCGCTCGAGCTCGTCGGCGACAAGGTCCGGGCCCGGCAGACGATGGAGAAGGCCGGCATTCCGGTCATCCCCGGCATGAAATCGATCCCGTCCGACGCCGCGGAATATGCGAAGGCGGCCAAGTCGCTCGGCTACCCCGTCATCGTCAAGGCCTCGGCCGGGGGCGGCGGAAAGGGGATGCGTATCGTCCACGCCGAGGCGGACCTCGGTCCCGCTCTTGAAGCGGGGCGGCGCGAAGCGAAATCCGCCTTCGGCGACGAATCCGTGTATCTCGAGAAATACCTCGAAGAGCCGCGGCACGTCGAATTCCAGGTCCTGGCCGATAACGAAGGCCGGACCGTCCATCTCTTCGAGCGTGAATGCTCCATCCAGCGCCGCCACCAGAAGATCGTCGAAGAGACGCCTTCGCCGGCCCTGGACGAGGCTCTCCGCCGGAAGATGGGCGAGACGGCCAAGAAGGCCATGCGGGCGGCGGGCTACAACAACGCCGGCACGGTCGAGTTTCTACTCGACAAGGACCGCAATTTCTATTTTCTCGAAGTGAACGCCCGGCTCCAGGTCGAGCATCCGGTCACCGAGCTCGTGACCGGCGTGGACCTCGTCCGCCAGCAGATCCTGGCCGCCGCCAGCGAGCCGCTGGCCCTGAGCCAGGAAAGCCTCAAACAGCGCGGGCACGCCATCGAATGCCGGATCTACGCCGAGGACCCGGCCGCAAACTTCCTCCCCTCGCCGGGCCGGATCCTGCTCCTGCGCGAGCCGAAGGGCCCGGGGGTCCGCCTCGACAGCGGCATCTACAGCGGATGGGAGGTTCCCATCTTTTACGATCCGATCCTGGCCAAGCTCGTCGTCTGGGCCGAAGACCGGGAGCTGGCCTGCCGCCGGATGGGGGCCGCCCTGAACGAATACGCCGTGCTCGGCATCCATACGACGATCGGCTTTCTCAAGGACGTCATCTGCCACCCGGAATACCGGGCCGGCCGGACGAACACGGCTTTCATTCCCAAGTATTTCGACGGCTGGGCGGGAGAGGACAAGGGAGAGGAGACGATGGCCGTGGCCCTGGCCGCCGCGGCCATCGACGACCTGGCCCTCCAGGCCCGCCCCAGGGGAGTTACCCGGGCGAAGGAAGAAGAGGCCGGCCCCTGGCAGACTCTGGGCCGGTGGCGGATGGGAGGAGCGGACTGACATGGAGTTCGAATTCCTTGCGGACGGCAGCGCGAAAAAAGTGGTGGTCGAGGAAAAAAACGGCCGCTTTAAGGTCCGGCACGGTGACCGGGAGTTCGAAGCCGACGCCCGGCGGATTTCGGACAACGAGCTCGTCCTGGTCATCGATGGCCGTTCCTACGACGTGCTCATCGCCCGCGACAAAGAGCGGAAGATCCTCTTTGTGAACGGCCGGGAATATGTCTTCCGCGCGCCGGGCGAAGAATCCGGCCGCTCGTGGACCGACGACCACAAGGGGCCGGGCGGCGGGCTGAAGATCAAGGCGCCGATGCCGGGCAAGGTCATCAAGGTTCTCGTCGCCGAAGGGGAGGCGGTCCGGAAAAACCAGACGCTGATCATCGTCGAAGCGATGAAGATGGAAAACGAGATCAAAGCCTCTCTCGAAGGCTCGGTCAAGAAAGTGCACGTCGCCGCCGGCGAGCTGGTCGACCCGGAGCGCGTGCTCCTCGAGCTCGAAGCAAAATAATTAGATGGGGACACACACTTTGGGGACATGTACTTTTGGGACACGTCCTTGGGTAGCGGGCATCTGATTCAAAAGAAATGAGATGCGGCCTTTCCATCGCAGTATCCCCAAAGTGTGTGTCCCCAAAGTACCTGTCCCCGATTTAAGGAGGAATGACAATGTGCGAAGACAAGATTGAAAACCTGAATGAGATCCGGGAGATGGTCCGGGATTTCGCCCGGACCGAGATCGCCCCTCACGTCCGGGAGTGGGATGACAAAGCCTCCTTTCCGAAGGACATCTTCCGCCGGCTCGGCGAGCTGGGGATGATGGGCATCCTCATCCCCGAGGCCGACGGCGGCGCCGGGCTGACGTACCGGCACTACGTCGCGGTCCTCGAAGAATTGGGGGCGGTCGAAGGGGGCATCGCCCTGGGAGTCGCCGCCCACAACTCCCTGTGCACCTGCCATATCCACACGTACGGGACGGAATCGGCCAAAAAAGCCTGGGTCCGCAAGCTGGCCACCGGAGAGACGCTCGGCGCCTGGGGATTGACCGAGGCGGAGGCCGGCTCCGACTCCGGCGCGACGAAAACGACCGCAGTCCGCGACGGGAAGGGCTGGGTTCTGAACGGAACGAAGAATTTCATCACCCACGCCAGCGTCGGCGGCGTCGGAGTCATGATGGCCCGGACCAAGCCCGGGACCGACCCCCACGGAATCTCGGCCTTCGTCGTCCCGCTCGACGCGGCCGGCGTGTCCGTCGGGAAGCACGAGGACAAGGTCGGGATGCGCATCTCCGACACGGCCTCCCTCGTCCTCGAAGACTGCCGGGTCGGCGAGGACGCCCTCCTCGGCCGCGAGGGCGAAGGATTCATCCAAGCTATGCAGATCCTCGACGGCGGCCGCATCTCCATCGCCGCCCTGGCCGTGGGGATCGCCCGCGGGGCGCTCGACGCGTCCGTCGCCTATGCCAAGCAGCGGCGCCAATTCAACCGGCCCATCGCGGCCTTCCAGGCGGTCCGCTTCAAGCTGGCCGATATGGCCACCACCGTCCAGGCCGCCCGGCTCCTGACCGAAAGCGCCGCGGACGACAAGGACGCCGGCCGGAAGACGACCCTGATCTCCGCCCAGGCCAAGCTCTACGCTTCGGAAGTATCCGTCCACGTCGCCGAGGAAGCCGTCCAGATCCACGGCGGCTACGGCTACTGCAAGGACTATCCCGTGGAGAAATTTTGGCGCGACGCCAAGCTGTGCACCATCGGCGAGGGGACGAGCGAGATCCAGCGCCTCGTCGTCGCCCGCGAGCTCATCGGGGAGTGAGGCCGGCCGTGATCCGCGCCGTCGCCCATATCGGGATCGCGGTCAAGGACCTCGAAGAGCGCGTTCCTTTTTACCGCGACGTCTTAGGGTTCAGGTTCGAAGGTTATGAGGATCTTCCCGCCCGCGGCCTCCGTCTCGCGGTCTTCGACGCGGGCGGCGTCCATATCGAGCTCCTCCAGGGGATGACGCCGGAAGCGACGATCTCGAAGTTCGTCGAACAGCGGGGCGAAGGCATTCACCATGTCGCCTTTGACGTCGATGACGCCGGGAAAACGTTGGCTCATCTCGCCGGGAACGGCATCCGCGCACTCGACCCCGTCCCTCGCGAAGGCGCCAAAGGGGCGAAGATCACCTTTCTCGACCCGCGCGACACCGGCCGCGTTCTCATGGAGTTGTGCCAAATAAACGAAGCCGCTAAGCCACGCAAATAATATTTATCATCGCGAGCCCCGATCGCGAAGCGATGAGGGGCGTGGCCGTCCGACTCGAAGATCCGTCCCGAGTCTTCCGGGAGATCTCCCCCCTACGTCCCGAAGGTCTATGGGATCCTTCGCTGCGCTCAGGATGACAGGAAGAATCGTTATCGAACGCCCCCCAGGGCAGCCCTTACTTTATCTCCGGGTCGATCTCGACGAGGACGGCGTCGTTCTCGACCGCCTGGCCGGGCTTGACGTGAACGGCGCGGACGACCCCGCTCCCCCGGCAGAAGATCTCGTTTTCCATCTTCATCGCCTCGATGATGAGGACGCTCGACCCGGCCGACACCCGGTCTCCCGCCTTGACCCCGACTTGGACGATCTTACCCGGCATGAAGGCTTTAATGACCTCGGGGCCGGCCTCGGCCGTTCCGGATCCGCCTCCCCGCCGCCGCGCCTTGCGCTCGTCGAGGATCTCGACCTGGTAGGTCTGGCCTCCGAAATAGATCTCCATCTGATCGCCGCTCCGGAAATAGGACAGATCGATCGACCGGTTCTCGATCAGGAGCGAGAACGAATCGGCCTCGGCCGAGCGGACGTCGATGTCGAAGGGAACGTCGTCGATGGCGACCGTGAAACGGTGCTCGCCGAGAGGCCCGATGGCCACCTGGGCGGCCCGGCCGTTGAGAAGGACGGAAAATTTCCTCACGAGTCGGAGGCTCCCGGCCGGCCGGCCGTCTTCCAAGCCGAAAAGGCGCTTTTTTCCGTTTGGACGCCGGCCGCGCTTCTCTCTTCGCCCCGCAAGGCCAACACCGCGGCCGCCGCCAGGGCGACGCGGTCTTCATCGCTCCGGCCGGGCAGCAGAAGGTCGTCCTGGTGCTTGACGAGGAAATGCGTGTCGTAGACGCCGCGGACGAATTCCGGATGGCGAACGACCTTCCGGAGATAGGGGATGTTGGTCCTGATCCCGAGCAGGCGGTATTCCCAGAGAGCGCGATCCATCCGCGTCAGCACCTGCCCCCGGCTTTCGCCCCAGACGACCAGCTTGGCCAGCAGCGGGTCGTACTCCATGGGGACCGTGAATCCGGCGAAGACGCCCGTGTCGTCCCGGACGCCCGGGCCGCCCGGCGGCGACAGCCTCCGGATCAGGCCCGGTGAAGGCAGGAAATGATTCCACGGATCCTCGGCGTAGATGCGGCATTCCATGGCCGCCCCCCGCCGCGAAGGCCGGAGATCGCTCAGGGGCTCACCCTCGGCGATGCGGATCTGCCGCTCGACGAGGTCGACGCCGGTGACCAACTCCGTGACCGGGTGTTCGACCTGGAGGCGCGTGTTCATCTCCAGGAAATAGAAGCGCCGGTCCGCGTCGACAAGGAACTCGATGGTGCCGGCGTTGACGTAGCCGCAGGCCTCGGCCGCCTTGACCGCCGCCTCGCCCATCCTCTCTCTGAGGTCGTCGGTCATCAGCGGCGACGGCGTCTCTTCGACGATTTTCTGGTGCCGGCGCTGGATGGAGCACTCGCGCTCGAAGAGATGGACGGTCCGGCCCTTCCCGTCGGCCAGGATCTGGAATTCGATGTGGTGCGGCTCGTCGAGATACTTTTCGATATAGACGCGGCTATCGCCGAAGGCGGAGAGGGCCTCCCGGCCGCAGGCGCTGAAGGCCGGGCCGAGCTCCTCCGGCCGGTCGACGCGGCGCATGCCCTTGCCCCCGCCTCCGGCCGCGGCTTTGATCAGGACGGGATAGCCGATGCGCCCGGCTTCGGCCAAGGCCTCCTCCGCCGTTCCGAGCGGCGGCGTGCCCGGGACGACTGGCACTCCAGCCCGGCTCATCCGCTCCCGGGCCCCCGTCTTCTCGCCCATCATCTCGATGGATTCCGCCGAAGGGCCGATGAAGGCCAGCCCGCGCTCGCGGCAGGCCGCGGCGAATACGGGATTTTCGCTGAGAAAGCCGTATCCGGGATGGACGGCATCGGCGCCCGAGCGGCGGGCGATATCGAGGATCTTATTCTGGTCGAGATAGGTCTCGGCGGGAGAGGAGCCGCCCAGGGCATAGGCCTGGTCCGCGTGCCTCACGTGCAGAGCGTAGCGGTCGGGGTCCGAGAACACGGCCACGATCGTCCGGCCCAGCTCGCGGCAGGTCCGCGAGATGCGGACGGCGATCTCTCCCCGGTTCGCGATCAAAATCTTATCGAGCCGCCGCGCCCCTCTGGTCATATGACGGGTTCTCTCACAAGGGGATGTTGCCGTGCTTCTTGGGCGGATTCTTCTGGCGCTTGTTCTGGAGCATCGTCAGCGACTGGATGATGTGGCGCCGAGTGTCCTCCGGATAGATGACCGCGTCGATGTAGCCGAGGGCCGCCGCCTGGTAGGGGTTGGCGAACGTGTTCCGGTAATTCGCCGTCAGCTCTTCGCGCGTCCGCTCGGGATTCTCCGCCTTGTGGATTTCGTTGCGGAAGATGATGTTGACCGCGCCGTCCGGCCCCATAACCGCGATCTCGGCCGTGGGGTAGGCGAGGTTCACGTCGCCGCGGATGTGCTTGGAGGCCATGACGTCATAGGCGCCGCCGTAGGCTTTGCGGGTGATGATCGTGACCTTCGGCACGGTCGATTCGGCGTAGGCGAAGAGGAGCTTCGCCCCGTCCTTGATGATCCCGCTGAACTCCTGCTCCGTCCCGGGCAGGAAGCCGGGCACGTCGACGAAGGAGACGAGCGGGATGTTGAACGCGTCGCAAAAGCGGATGAACCGGGCGCCTTTCTTGGAAGAATGCGTGTCCAGGCAGCCGGCCAGGTGGGCGGGCTGATTGGCCACGATGCCGGCCGAAAATCCGCCGAAGCGGGCGAAGCCGACGACGATGTTCCGGGCGTAGTGCTCGTGGACTTCGAAGAAATTCCCGTCATCCACGACGAGGCGGATGATGGATTTGATGTCGTAGGGCTTGTTCGGATTGAGGGGGACGATCGTCTTCAGCTCCTCCTCTTTGCGGTCGGGAGGGTCGGACGTCGCTTTTTTGGGCGGGTCGTCCATGTTGTTGGAGGGCATGAAGCCGACGAGCTCGCGGACCATGAGCAGCGCTTCGTCCTCGTCGGCGGCGACGAGCTGGGCCACCCCGCTCTTCGCGGCGTGGGTCATGGCTCCCCCCAGCTCCTCCTTGGTCACGGCCTCGTGCGTCACGGCCTTGATCACGTCCGGGCCGGTGATGAACATGTACGATTTCTTTTCGACCATGAGGATGAAATCGGTGATGGCGGGGGAATAGACCGCCCCGCCGGCGCAGGGCCCCATGATGACCGAGATCTGGGGGACGACGCCGGAGGCCAGGGTGTTCCGGAGGAAGATGTCGGCGTAGCCGGCCAGGCTCATCACCCCTTCCTGGATGCGGGCGCCGCCCGAATCGTTGAGGCCGATGACCGGCGCGCCGTTCTCCACGGCCTTGTCCATGATCTTGCAGATCTTCTCCGAATGGGCTCCGCTCAGCGAGCCGCCGAAGACCGTGAAATCCTGGGCGAAGACATAGACGAGGCGGCCGTCGATCCGGCCGTAGCCCGTGACGACGCCGTCGCCCGGGATCTTCTTGCGGTCCATGTCGAAATCGGCGCAGCGGTGGGTCTTGAGCTTGTCCAATTCGACGAAGGACCCGGGGTCGAGGAGGCGTTCCAGCCGCTCCCGGGCGGTGAGCCTCCCTTCGGCATGGAGCTTTTCGACGCGCTCCCGGCCGCCGCCGAGCTCCGCCTGCTTCTCCATCTCGGCCAGCCGGGCGCGCAGCCGTTCGAGGTCTTGGGGCGTCTTGTCGGCCATGGCGGCGCGAGGGGCGGGGGTCAGCCCGCCCGGCGATAGACGATGGCCACGACTGTCTTGTCGTTTCCGCCCATGTTGACCGACAGGGCGTAAGGCCGGTTTGCGGGGAGAGCGATCTGCCAGGTCCCGGCTTTCCCGGTCAGCTGCTGCCAGACCGTGACGGCCTGCCTAACGCCGGTCCCGCCGGTCGGATGGCCCCATCCGATCAGCCCCCCGGAGGTGTTGAAGGGCACGGTCCCCTGCCGGCCCGTATGGCCGCCGAGGAGGTAATCCGGCCCTTCGCCAGGCTTGGCCAGGCCCAGGGCTTCGACCGAAAGCAGGCCGGAGATCGTGAAGCAATCGTGGCATTCCACGGTCCCCACGTCCTGGAGCGAGATGCCGGCGGCTTCGAGCGCCTTTTTCGCCGCCCGGGCCGTCGTCTCGAGCCGCGTCGGGTCCTCGGGCGGAAGAGTCAGGTCCGCTTCGACCTGGCCCCAGCCGACGACCTCGACGGCATCGGATTTCGGGATGCCGACCCTCGCCAGCCCTTCCTCGGAAACGACGGCAATGGCGGACCCCGCGTCGGAGACCTTGGAGCAGTCGAAGACGTTGAGATGGTCGACGAAGCCCTTCGGATTGGGCTCGGTCAGGCCGCACGCCTCGAGGTCGGCCGTCGTGTTGTGGAACTCCTGGGCGGTGTCGCACAGCCGGGCGTTCTCGACGGCGTTCCGGTACCAGCGGGCGAACGCGCGCCGCGTCCGGTCGCGGCCGTACTTCTCGAAGTAGGAGCCGGCGCGGTCGCTGAAAAAAGCCGGGAAGAAATAGACGTGGCCTTTCTTGCGCTCACCCTTGTACCATCCGGCGCCGGCCAGATAATCGGCGCCATAGATCGCCTTGACCGTGTTCTGGACCTCGACGCCGATGGTCAGGACGACGTCCGCCGTCCCGGCCAGGACGGATTTGACCGCGGTCATCAGGCCCAGCCCGCCGGAAGCGCAGGCGCCCTCGACGCGGCAGCACGGCTTCCAGCGGAGCGTTTCGTCGACCGCCGGGATCATGGCCGCCAGGTGGCCCTGGCGGTTGAAGCGGGCGGCCATGAAATTGGCGATGACGCCCTCGTCGACGTTCTGCCCGCCGCCGATCTGTTTGAGCGTGCCCTGGCCGGCTTCTTTGATATATTCTTCGAGGCCCGGCCGGGGCTTCTTGGGATTGAACTCCTTCCGGCCCGTGCCCATGGAGACGGTGTTATAACCCCCGGTCATAAAGATTTTGCGACCATTGTTCTTCATGATCTCCCCTCTCAGTCGAAATAGGCGTTGATCGGGCCGTAGGCGTGGTAGAAGCCCGTGAGCAGCACCGTGTTGACATCTTCGTTCCGGGCCGCGACGCCGTCCTTGACCAGGCCGAGGCCGATTTCCTTCGACGTCCGGCCGTAAGACCTGGCGAGCTCCGTCCCCGGCGTCGCCATTTCTTTCAACTGCTTGAAATAGCCGTCGAGGAAGGCCGGTTTATCCGCCAATCCTATGACCTGCTTCCAGGGCTTCATGAGATTCGGCGAAGGCCCGAGTTGAGCGTCCCGCCTCGCGGCGATCTCGGCGACCGGCACATACGCTTTCTTCTCGAGGTCGTAGACGCCCGCCGGCCGGCCTTTTTCGTACTTGAGGAAGCCGTCCTTCTGCGAGCCGTCGGCGAACTGGCCACCCAAGACCCCGAGCGCAACCATCTTGTCCAGGAGAGGGCTGTGGAGCTTGCCCCCGGGGAGCCTGGCGTTCATCACATGCAGAATGTACCGGCAGACATCCACGCCGACATAATCGACGAGTTGGAAGATGCCCATGGGCCGGATGAGGAAGTCCTGGCTGATTTTGTTGACGACGTAGACGGCGTCGACGAAGTCCATACCCGGCGCCAGCCGTTCGACTTCAGCGATGGCGTAGAGCCCGTCCCGCATGAAGTGGCCGTTCCCGATGAATCCCGCCACGTCGTGCGAGGGCACGACCGTCTTGCGCAGCTTTTTGGCGAACTGGCCGGCGAAATCGGCCAGGTCGGGGATCGTGGCTTCGGCCCGGATGAGCTCGACGAGCTTCTGGACGGCCGGCGGATTGTAGAAATGGAAGCCGATGATGCGGCCGTCGAGCTTAACTTTTTCGTTGAGCTCGGAGATGGGGATGGAGGAGGTGTTGGTCAGGAAGAGGGCGTTCCTCGTGTTATTGGCCCGGATCTGGGAAAGGAGCTTGACCTTGAGCTCGGGATTCTCACTGACGGCCTCGAAGACGATCGAAGCGTCGTACGCCGCTTCGATGTTGGTCGTGGGGCGGACGATGGACAGGACGTCCTCGACGTACTGCCGGACGATGTCCTCGTTCTCGACCAGGTCGGCACGGCTTTCGTACGCCTTCCGCAATCCGACCAGCTTTTTTTCCGCGGCCCGGAGGACCTGGTCGCGGAGGTATTGGAGCAGGCCCGAAAGCCCCTTCGACGAGACGTCGATGGCGTTGAGGACGTAGTCCTTGGCCGCCGGCCCCGCTTCGAGCTTCAGGTCGGCCATTTCCATGGCCGTGAGCAGGGTGATGCCGCTGCCCATCTTTCCGGCCGCGCCCAGGACGGCGACGTTCTCCAATCGATCGGCGTAACTCATCTCGTTCTCCTTCCCTCCGGCTCTAAGCCGGCCATTTCGGCGCGCGTTTTTCCAAGAAGGCCTGCATGCCCTCGGCCCCTTCGTTCCCGAACAGAGTGCCGAATTTTTCCGCTTCCAGGGCGCAGCCCGATTCGAAGTCCATCAGGATCCCCATCCGAGCGACGTGCTTGACCAGCTTGACGGCCTTAGGGCCTTTGGAGGCGATCGTCTTGGCCAGAGCGAGGACCGTCGGCAGGAGCTGCTCGGGCTCGACGACCTTTTGGACCAGGCCCATGCGCA
>Ga0163210_1000017_pt1 | contig 49249 bp, 40 predicted proteins | sample Kivu_220m_FD_113536 | JGI IMG/M metagenome (GOLD analysis project Ga0163210, IMG submission 113536) | Freshwater microbial communities from Lake Kivu, Western Province, Rwanda to study Microbial Dark Matter (Phase II) - Kivu_220m | ecosystem: Environmental > Aquatic > Freshwater > Lake ...
TCGTCGTCGTCGTCCCATCCGTAGGCGGAGTCCCGTAGCGCAGCCCGACGATGTTCTGGTCGAACGACAGCCCCAGCTGCCGGAGCCTCATCCGGCTGACCTCCATGATCTCGACCTTGACCATGACTTCGCCCTTCGGCTTGTCCCACGCCCGGATCAGCCGTTCCGCCAGCTCCACCTCCTGCGGCGTCCCCCGGATCGTCAGCGAGTTCAAACCTTTGTCGAAGATGATCGTCGGCGCCTTGACCTGCGTCCGCAGGGCCTGCGACAGCGAGGCCACCAGCTCCTGGGCGTTGACGTTCGACAGGTAGAACGACTTGATGCAGTTGACTTCGTACTGGAGCCTCTTCAGCGGCTGGTCGGGAATGACCATGACCGTCTTCTCGTCGACGATCCGGTAGAAGTGCTTCGTCGCCAAGCAGATCGACTTCAGGGCCTGCTCGAAGGTCTGGTTCGCCGCGTCCGCCGTGAACGGGATGTCGCGGAAGTTTTCGTCGAAGACGATGTTCACCCCGCCCGCCCGTCCGATCGCCTGGAAGATCGACCGGAGCGAGGTCTCGGTCGGAAAGCGGACCTGCAGCGGTTCGTCCTTCGGCTTGAGCTTGATCGGGAATTCGATCTTCGACGGCTTCCGCTCGGCCTCCTTCGGCCCTTCCGCCAGCGCCTTCTGGGCCTCATAGGCGATCATCGCGTCGCGGGGATTGTACTCCATCGCCTTGGCATAGGAGGCCTTGGCCTCCTCCCGCTTGTCCTGAGCCACCAACAGCCTGGCCTGTTGAAGATAGAACAGGCTCGCCCCGAAGCGGGCCCGCTCCAGGGCCGCCCGGTAGATCGGATTCTTGGGGTTCTCCAGCGAAGCCTTCTGATAGTAACGGATCGCCTCCTCCCACTGTCCGCCGATCTCCGCCCGGGCTCCGAGGCGGTACTGCGGACTGACCGTCACGCAGGCCGCGAGGCCCAGGGCGAGAAGAAGAACCGAAGCGGTCGAAGTTTTCATCGCAGCTCTCCTTCGAGGGCGAAAACCTGGGTCGTCCCGTCGGGCCCTTCGACCTCGATTTCCTTTTCCGACAGACGGCGGACCTTCCAACCCGGTCCGATGACATCGTTCGTTTCGACCGAGAGGGGCCGGCCTTCGAACATGACCAGCCCGACGAACTTCGTCCGGGCCCGGTTTTGGACGAAGCCGACGTACCTCAGGACGAAAACGGGCTTCGGCGCCTCTTCGGGCTTGTCTTCCTCCGCGGTCTCTTTCGCCGGTGGCGCCGTCACGTACCCCGGGCCGGCGGCCGCGGGACCGGTCCCGGCCGCCGAGACATACGTTTGAATCGTGAACAGGTCGCGTTTGGGCGGCGTAAAGACGCGGGGGGCAAAGGTGACGCGATCGCCCCGGACCAGGGGGGCCGGGCCGCGGCTCGGGACCGAGGTTTGGTCTTGGGCGAGGATCACGGCCGCGGCCGCCAGCGCCGCGAAAAAGACGATCTTATTCTTCATGGAGGTAATACCCCACCAATGTCGCCCGGACCTGGATGACCCCGGGCTGCATCGTCCCGATGTCCTCGAATTCGACCTTTTCGACGTGGATCGCCCGAGGTTGCTTTTCGACCATTTCCAGGAAGCGGCGGAAGAGGACGTAGGACCCGGCCAGCTTGAACTCGGCCGTGACCCGGCGGAGCCGGTCCTTGACGAGATCGACCTCGTTATAAGTGATTTCCGGGACTCCAATCCCCGTTTCCTGGAAGAGTTGCCGGAGGTCGAAGCGCAATCCCGGGATGCCCTGGGCGGGGTCGTAGAACCATTTCGAGGCGAGCTCCCGGAGATCGGCCTGGGCCCCGGACCATCGCGCGAGCTCGACCTTGGCCGCGTCGCGGCCCCGCTCGGCGACCCGGATCCTCTCCCCGGCCTCCGCCGAGCGGCGGGCCTCCTTCCCGGCTCTCATCTGAGTCCGGACGGCGAACACGAGCAGGACGGCGGCGACGAGACCGACAAAGACGGCCGCCGTCTGCAAGGTCTTCCTCTCGCGGGTTCCGAGGAGGCTAGCGTATTTTCTCATAGACCAATCCGATCTCGGCGATGAGCTGGCCTCCGACCTGGGCCTCGCCCCTGATGGTCACGTTCTTGAACTTCAGGCCCTCGAGCTTGGTCATCAGGCCCATGAGGTCTTCGAGCCCGGTCGTGACGACCCGGAGGCGGGCGTCGATCCGCCCTTCCCCGGCGGCGATCGGGCTGACGGACGTGATGTAGCTTTGCGCCGGCAACGCCTCCTCGAGGAGGGCGAAGAATTCCACGTAAGAGAAATTTTTTCGGGCGATGACGGCGTTGACTTGAGAGACGAGATTGAGGTTCCCGGCCCGGAGGGCCTCGGTCCGCCGAACGATGTCCGCGCGCTCCGTTTCGGTCGCGGACAGCCGGGCCTCGGCGTCGAGGACGGCCTTCGCGTCGGCGGAAGCCCGCCCGGAAGCCCGGAGGAGCCAAAAGCCGAGGAGGCCGACGGCGAGGAAGAAGAGAACGGCCAGGACGGAGAAAGCCCCGAAATAGAGCCTCCGGTTGCGGAGGGGGTGGCTGGACAAATTGACGTAGGGTCGGGGTCGGCCGTTCATGACATTTGTCCGACGAGGGGCGCCAGGAGGGCCTGCTCCTTGGGTCCGGCCACGGCCGGCTCGGAGAAGGCGAAGGTCCGGACGGGACATCCGGCCCGCTTTTCCAGGATGTCCAGGGCGGGGGGCGCGTTCCCTTCCGCGTCCCGGACCCAGATGGCCTTGATCCTGAAGTTTTCCCGGTCCTCGAGGAAGTGGGTGGTGTTCGCGACCTCGGTCGCGACGAGGGGCCAAGGGCCGCCTCCCGCAGCCGCCGCGGGAGCGAAGGCCTTGACCCGGAACAGGATCGGCCCTCCCTCTCCGGCGGCGAAAAGCGAGAGGTGGTCCTCCTCGATGTTGACAATGAGGATGTCGGCCGGGCCGGACGCCGGGACGAGGCCGAGGAGATGCGGCGTCGGAATGGCGACCTGCCGGACGCGGAGGCCCGCCCGGCCGAAGGCCTGCTCGTACTCTCGGACGACGCTCTCGGGAGCCAGGACGCAAAAGGCCTTCTCGCCGCCGCCCGATTTCATGACGTCGAAGGACAGCCGGAGGTCGGAGAATTTCAGGGGCAGCGTCTTCGCCAATTTCCAGCGGAGGACGGCTTCCCGCTCCTCGGGAACGGTCGGAAGCGTCTCGAACGTCAGGAGGACCGTCTTGACCGCGGTCTCCGGGATGAGAAGGGAGACCATCATCTCGGCGGCGCCGAGGCGCCGCCCGACGTCCCGGAGGGCGGCCTCGAGAGCCGGGGCGTTGACGACGTTCGGACGGTCGAACCCGGGGTCGAGGGTGCCAGGCGGGAGGGGACGGAGGACATGGGCCGCGATCCGCCGCTCCTTGCGGGAGTACCGGACGCCGCAAAGGAAGCCCCGGCTGATTTGAAAGGCCGTGAGCGGAGCGATCGGCTCGGTGAAAAAGCGGTTCCAGCGTTCCCGGAGTCCGGTCATCGTCATTCCACGAACGTGACCTTGTTCAATTCCTTGAGGCTCGTCGTCCCCTGCAGGACTTTCTGGATGCCGACCTCCCGGAGGAAAACGATGCCCTCGGCCTTGGCTTTTTTACGGACCTCGGAGAGAGGCTTGCGACCTAGGATCATCTCCCGGATATCGTCCGAGAGCTCGAGAAGCTCGGCGATCGCCGTCCGGCCCTGGTAGCCGGTCTGGCCGCATTCCCGGCATCCCTGGGCTTCATAAAACGTCCGGTCTCGGTAGCGGTCGGGGTCGAGGTTCGATTCCCGGAGTTGGGCGTCGGTGTATCGGACGGCCGCCTTGCATTTGGGACAGAGGACCCGGACGAGCCGCTGGGCGAGGATGGTGTTCAGGGCCGAGATGAAGCTGTAGGGGTCGACCTGCATGTGGAGGAACCGGCCGATGACGTCGAAGACGTTGTTGGCGTGGACGGTCGTGAAGACGAGGTGCCCCGTCAGGGCCGACTGGATGGCGATTTGGGCCGTCTCGGGATCGCGGATCTCGCCGACCATGATCTTGTCGGGGTCGTGGCGGAGGATCGAACGCAGCCCGCGGGCGAAGGTCAGGCCCTTCTTCTCGTTGACCGGGATCTGGGTGATGCCGTCGATCTGGTATTCGACGGGGTCCTCGATGGTGATGATCTTGTCCTCGATCGACTTGATCTCCGTCAGGGCGGCGTAAAGCGAGGTCGTCTTGCCGCTCCCCGTCGGCCCGGTGACGAGGATCATCCCGTAGGGCTGGGTGATGTAGCGGCGGAACTTCCGGAGGACCTCGTCGGAGAAGCCGAGGAGGTCGAGGCGCAGGTCGCGGATGGCCTCGGTGATCATCTCCTTGTCCAGGATGCGGATGACGGCGTCCTCGCCGTAGATCGAAGGCATGATCGAGACGCGGAAGTCGATCGTCTTGTCCTTGATCCGGAGGCGGAACCGCCCGTCCTGGGGAACCCGGCGCTCGGCGATGTCGAGGTCGGACATGACCTTGACCCGGGAGATGATCGGGGCCTGGAATTTCTTGTCGATGGGATTCATGGCCTGGCCGAGGACGCCGTCGATCCGGTACTTGATGTGGACGTTGTCCTCCTTGGACTCGACGTGGACGTCCGAGGCCCTCTTCTGGACGGCGGTGAAGATGATCGTGTTGACGAGCTTGATGATTGAGCCGTCCTGGTCGGCCAGCTTCTCGATGGAGATGACCTCCTCCTCCTCGCCGCCGTCCTTCTCGACGATCTGCTGGATGAAGCCCTCCGTCGCGTCGCGGAGGACCTGGAGGGCCGTCTCGCTCTTGCGGAGGGCCTCGTGGATGGCCCTCTTCGGCGCGGCCAGGACCTCGACCTTCTTTCCGGTGAGCGACTCGACCGCGTCGATCGTCGCCATGTCGGAGGGGTCGGCCAGGGCGATGCGGAGGGTCGTCGGGCCCGCCTCGAGGGGGATGAAATTGGACCGGTAGAGAAAGTCGGGGGGGAAGCTCTGGACGAGGTCCCGGTCGATGGCGACGCCCCGCAGGTCGGTGAACGGGACCTCGTATCGTTCGGCCAGTTTCCGCGTTTCGCCTTCCTCGTCGGCGAGGGGCGTCCGGGGGGAGGAGTTGTCCATGTTAGCGGGCCACCTTGATGATGTTGAAAATGGGGAGATAGACGGCCAGAAGCATGAGGGCCACGAGACAGCCGACGAAGATGATGATGACCGGCTCGACGAGGGAGACCAGGGTGTCGATCTTGGATTGGACCCTCTCCTCGTAAACGTCGGCCGCCTCACGGAGCATCCCGACGAGGTTAGCCGATGTCTCGCCGATCCGGACCATGTCCAGGGCCAGGGAGGGAAAGACTCCGGTTTTCGTCATCGCGTCCGAGAGGTTTTCGCCGTTCTTGATGCTCCCCGGAATCGTCGTCGTCCGCGAAGCCAGGAACTTGTTGGGGATGGCCTGGGAAGCCAGGCTCACGCTGGAAAGGAGCGACGCCCCGGCGCCGAGGAGAAGACCCAACGTCCGGCTGAAAAGGGCGACCCCGGACTCGAGCCAGAGTTGGCGGCCGAGAGGAAGGCGGAGCTTCTGCCTCTCGAGCCAGAGGAGGCTCTTCTCCTGCCGCCTGAGGCGCGAAACCCCGGCGACGAGGAGGACGGTCAGAAGGAGCCACAGCCACCACATCCGCCGGATGAACAGGGAAGCGTCGATGAGGATGACGGTGACGAGCGGCAGGGTGCTTTCGAAATCGGCGTAGAACGTCGCGAAATTCGGAAGGACGAAATTCAGAATGACGATGAGGAGTCCGATGGCGAAGACGAAGAGAAGAGTCGGATAGGTCAGGGCGGATCGAACCCGGCGGCGGGTCTCGTCGATCCTCTTGGCGTACTGGACATATTGGCCGATCGTGTCGGGGAGGCTGCCGCTCTGTTCGCCGGCCATGAGCGCCGCGGTGTAAATCTTGGAGAAGCGTTTCTCGAACGGGGTGAAGGATTCGGAGATCGACTTGCCGTGGCGGATATCGTCCATGACCCGGCCCAGGGTCTCCCGCAAACCGGGATTCTTGGCCCGGCCGGCGATGACCTCGAGGCTCCGGAGGGCCGGATAGCCGGCCCGGAGAAGGGCCATGAATTCCTGGTTGAACATGATGAATTCGCGGGCTTTGATCCGGCCTTCGAAGAGGGCCAGGCGGGGACGGCTCCAGTCGCGCTTGACCCCCAGGACGCACAGGCCTTCGGCCTCGAAATGCCGCCGGACGTCGGCCGCCGAAGCCGCGGCGAGCTTCCGGACGAGGACCCGCCCGTCTTCGCCGGTCAAGCGGCAGAGAAAAGAAGGCACCTCGGCATCTCCTCCCGGCTGGTTCCTAAATCCAAAAAAACCCGAATATTAGCTTAGGGCAACGGCCGCGGTTTGTCAATTTCGCCGCAGCCTGAGCATTATACGCTTTCGTTATTAGCCGTGACGCCCATGGCGCGGCCGTGTCCCCCGGAGCGGAGTGGGACCCTCGTCAGGGTGACGCAGCGAGGGGGATATAGCCGCGCCATGCGGCGGCGAGGCCGGCATAGAAACCATCGGATAGGCGGGGCCTTTGCTAAGGGCCGGCAGAGGCGGTCAGCGGACGGTCACGGCGGCCGGGGGGCCTTCCATCCCCTCCGGAGTGACCGCGTGAAGAAGATATGTCGCCGCGCTGTCCCGGCCGACGCCCCGCCGGCGGTACTCGAAGGCCCCGACATCGAGCCGGGCGAGAAGCCTTTTCCCGCCCGCCTCGCTGAGGTAGAGCCGGTAGCCACCGACGTTCTCGTTCCGCGGATTCTCCTTCCAGGACAGGATGTCGATGTATTCGCCCCGGAGGAGGTTCCGGTTCAGGACCTTTCGGCCCGAAAAATCGAGGGGCTCGAACAGCGAGGACAGGACGATCAAGGTCCAGGTCATCGGCCGCTCGAGAAGCCTCTGCGGGTCGGAGCGGACGGCTGGCGTCAGGTCCCGTCCCCGGGCTTCAACCTGATGGGCGCCTCCGCTCAAGCCCGCCGCGTCGACCTCCAGCCGGCCGTCCTGGCCGGCCAACACGCCGTCGACGTACCAGGCCATCCCGATGGCGTGGGTCCGCGGCCGCATGACCGTCGCCGAGAACGAAACGACATCGCCCGCGGCGGCTTGAAGCGTCGTCTCTTCGGGCGTCCAGGCGTCGACCGGATAGACGGCGTTGTAGATTCGCTTGATGAGCTGTTCGACGTTGACCGGGCCGAACGGCCGGCCGAGGCTTCTCATCTTCGAATCCGTCGTCGGCCGGTAGAGGCCGGTCGTGCAGTATTTGGCCCCTTGAAACAATCCCACGCCCGGCGTTAAAACCGGCGTCGGAACGGGCTGCGAGAGCTCGATCCATCCCGCCGGGGGACCGCCGCCCGCGTTCCACTTGATGAGGTTGCGGTTGGTCTCGCGGGTGACGTTCGCCTGGGCCGGCTCGACGGTATTGTTGCAAGCGGGGGGCGAACTGTCGTACTCGTCGGCCAGGAGGCCGAAGCTGTGGCCGACCTCGTGGAGGACGATTTCGACCCCCGAGGAATGAGTCGAGGTCACCGCCACGGCCCCTCCCGAGCCGCCGTACTCGGGGTCGTTGACGAGGACGATGACGAGCTCCCGCTGGGACGCGGGGAGACTCCGGTTGAGGACCTCGTTGACCTTGGTCGTGTTGACGCAGATGAGGCGGGTGATGCCGGAACAGTCGTAAGCCGCGTCCAAGGCGGTGTCCTTATAAACGCCGCGGGAGGGGTGGTCGGCCCCTGAATCGGAGCTGACGACGTCGACCCGGAAGACGTTGAAGTAGCTTTCGTATTCGAGGAACGGCTCCTGGCCGAAAAGGCCGGCGATGAAGGTTTCGGCGTCGGCGGCGTATATCGCCATCTCGGAGGCCGTATAGCCGTCGCCCAGGACGACGACGTCGATCCGGTTCGACGACGGCCCGTTCGACCGGATCGGGGTGACGTTCTCGGCCCGCACGGCGGAGCCGGCGAGGAGGACGAGCCAGACCGCGAGGAGGGACCGCCTCATCGCCCTGCCTCTCCGACCGTATGACAGTCTATTGTTTGGAAACATAAAGAACGGGTCCTGTCTCGGCTCGTCGCCTTCCATCCTCGCTCCGTCACCCTGACGAGGGTCCCGCTACGCTCCGGGTGGAAGGCGATTTCGCCGGCCACCCGTTCTTTTTTCATCGAAAAAAATGCCATACGGCCATCGTCCTCCAGCCGGACTTCGGCGAGGAGGACGAGCCCGAAGGACCGACCGTCCCAGACGGGATGGAAGATCCGGAGGACGGCGGTTTCGGCGTCGGCGGGGAGGGCGACCGTGAACTCGGCCTCGGCGCGGTAGAGAAGGCGGGTCGACAGCCGGCCGGCTTCGTCGGGCGCCTCGGCCCGCAAGAGGCGCGGATCGGGGAGGGTCATCCGGACGACCTCTCGGCCCTCCCCGTCGCATCCCGCAACGACGATTCGTTCCTCCGAAAGCTCGGCCGACCGCTCGACCGGGGGAGGTTCGGCCGTAAAACGGCGGCTTCTGACGGCCAAGCGGTGCGAAGAGGGCCGGACCGTCGTCAAGGCCGTCGAGGAGAATCCGGGCGTCGTCAGGCGTAGGGTGACCTCGAGCGTTTCGGCCGGGACCTGCCCGGAAAGGGAAACCGCGGCGGCGAGAATGACGGCCGGAAAAAGCCGTATCGTGAACATCGGTGAAAAAATAGACGTCCTTCGCCGAAAAGTCAACAACCCGACGGTTTGACAAACTCCGGAGGGCGGCGTATCGTCTTCGTGATGAAGCCTCCGACCCGGTGGATGGCTGCTGCGGCCGCGCCCTTTCTTCTGGGGGGATTCCTGCTCGTCCGCTCCCAAGACGCCCCCTCCGGCGGGGACGGCCAGCCCATCCGCCGTCCCGACACCTCCTACATGAGCCAGTGGCTGAACCGGAACACGAAGCCGCTCGGCCTGCAGGAAGACCGGAGGTACGCGCGGCTCATCGGGCAGCCGCGGATCAGCTGGGCGATCCGGGCTTCGGTCCGGCACATCCTGGAATAGCGGCTTTACAGAAGCCATATATTTTTTATAAACTGGATTCAATTTTTTGGATTGAGCGATGCAACGGCGTGCTTACGTTTTCCTCACCGCCTTGGCGATCCTCCTCGTCCTGGCGGGTTTCAATGTCGCCCGCAAGGTCCGCTGGCAGGAGCCCACGGACGGAGCGACCTGGGAAAAGCGCGCCGCCGGCCTCACGGCCATCCAGGTCGCCAAGGACAGCCCCGCCGAGCTCGCCGGAATCAAGAAAGGGGATGTCATCCACTCCGTCAACCATAACCTCGTTCCCGAGAAGGTTATCATCCGGACCAAGATCGACCTCGTCCGGAACCTCTGGATGGCCGGGACCGCCGGCCAGAAAGTGACCTACGAAATCTACCGCGAGGACGAGGTCGTCCCTCTGAACTTTTCGATGTTCCTCCGCTCCAAGGGGACGTTCATCCTCTACTACTACCTCGCCCTGATCGGCCTGACGACGCTGATCCTGGCCCTCATCGTCTTCTTGAAATCGGCCCGGCCCCTGGCCTCGACCCACGTCATGTTCTACCTCCTCTCGACTCTTCTTTTCGCCTTCTATGCCTTCTCCCCCACGGGCGAGTTCGACCTCCTCGACAACGTCTTTTTCTGGCTCGATAAAGCCGCCTTTCTGGCCTTCCCGCCGCTCCTCCTCCATTACTTCCTCCTCTACCCCCAGCGCAGGAAAACCGTCCGCGATAAGCCTTCGACGATCCTCCTCCTCTATGTCCCGGCGGCGGTCCTCCTTCTCGCCTGGATCGGCCTCCACCTCCCTCTCGCCGGCTCGCTCGACAGCGTCCGTCTCCTGGGGCTGGTCGGAACCCTGGAGAAACTCGACCTCGGCCATTTCGCCTTCTTCACCTTCCTGACCCTGGCCATCATCGGCCACGGGACTCTCCGCCAATCGAGCTTCATCGTCCGCCGCCAACTCAAGTGGATCGTCTACGGCCTGGGTTTCGGGATCGTTCCCTTCACCGTCTTCTACATCCTGCCCTTCGTCGCCGGCTACGCCCCCTCCCAGGCGGCCGAAATGACGATCCTCCTCCAGGCCCTCATCCCCCTTGCCGTCTCCTACTCGATCACCCGCTACAAGCTCATGGATCTCGAAGTCATCATCAAGAAGGCGACGACGCTCGTCGTCTCCTATTTCGTCCTGGCCCTCGTCTATCTCGGCGTCTCCTCCCAGACGAAGATATTCTCCCAGAACCGGTCCAATGCCCTGGTCCTCGGGATCGTGGCCATCCTCCTCGGGGCGACGCTCTTCACCCCGCTGAAATCCCTCTTTCAATCCCTCTTCGACCGGGTTTTCTACCGCCGGAGCTACCAGTACCGCAAGACGCTCCTGGCGATCTCCCAGGAGCTGTCCCGCGAGCGCAACCTCGAGAACCTGGCCCGGCGGCTCCTCGAGCTCATCGCCAACGCCCTCTCTCTCCGGACGATCGCCCTCTATCTGTCCTTCGAGACCGGAGGCCGGAAATTCGCCCTCTTCAGCGCCAAAGGCGATTTCCAAGAGCCCCCGCCGCCGCAGCTCACGTTCGACCCGGCCGTCTACGAGACCCTGGCGGCCAGCGATTCCCTGTCCCTTTATTCCCTGACCGAGGACAAGGTCCTCCAGGCCAGGCTCGAGACCCTCAATGCCTCGGGATTCGAGCACTTTCTCGGCCTCAAGGTCGAAGACAAGCTCATCGGCTGCCTGGCCATGGGCCGCAAGCTCGACGCGACCTTCCTGACGAGCGAGGACTGGGAGCTCCTGACGACGGTCACCTCGCCGGCCGCCCTGGCCGTCGAGAACGCCTCGCTCTACGCCCAGGCCGGCGCCCGGGCGGCCGAGCTCGAGCGGCTCAAGGACTACAGCGAGAACATCATCGAAAGCCTGACCGTCGGCGTCGCCGTCCTCGACAAGAACGGACGGGTCATCGGCTGGAACCGCGTCCTCGAGGGGACGTTCGGCCGGAAGAAGGACGACGTCTTCGGCCTGGATTTCCGGGGGATCATCGGCCCCGAGGCCTTCTCGGCCATCTATCCGCCGGACACCCTCTCCGACTACCAACTCCTCAACGAGATCCCCATCGAGACGCGGGGAGGCGAGAAGCGCGTCTTCGACATCGCCCGGACGCCGCTCCTCGACAACCGTCTGAATCCCTACGGGACGATCATCGTCTTCGAGGACATCACCGACAAGGTCCGGCTCCAGCAGCAGCTCGTGACCTCGGAGAAGCTCGCCTCGATCGGCCTCCTTTCGGCCGGCGTCGCCCACGAGATCAACACCCCCCTGACGGGGATCTCGAGCTATGTCCAGTTGCTGCAGAAGAAGGCCTCGGACGCCCACTTCGCCCAGATCCTCGAGAAGATCGAGGTCCAGACCGAGCGGGTCTCGCGGATCATCAAGAACCTCCTGAGCTTCGCCCGCAATCCGTCCGACCTCGCCTTCCACCGGGTCAACCTCCGCGAGAACCTCCAGGAGATCATCTCCCTCATCGATTACAAGCTCAAGGCCATGGCCATCACCCTGGAGCTCAGCCTCGCCCCCGTCGCCCCGATCTGGGGCCAGGGCGAAAGGCTCCAGCAGGTCTTCATCAACATCATCCTCAACGCCATCGACGCCATGCCGAACGGCGGCCGGCTGTCCCTCGACCTCGGCGAAACGGCCTCCGAGGCCGTCATCGCCATCGCCGACACGGGGACGGGGATCAAGGAGCAGCACCTTCCCCGGATTTTCGACCCCTTCTTCACGACGAAAGGCATCGGCAAGGGGACGGGCCTCGGCCTGTCCATCAGCTACGCCATCATCAAGGAGCACGAGGGCCGGATCGACGTCCAGAGCGAAGCCGGGAAGGGGACCCGGTTCACGATCGTCCTGCCCAAGAACCTCGACCGCCGCAAACCTTCGAAAGAGGCCTCATGATTTCCCCCCATCTCATCCTCATCATCGATGACGAGCCCGTGATCCGCGACGTCCTCAGCCAGCTCCTGACGTCGGAGGGATACGAGGTCGAGGCCGCCGCATCGGGAGAGGAAGGCCTCCAGGCCTACGCCCTCCGGCCCCCGGACCTCGTCCTTCTCGACCTCCTCATGCCCGGCCAGGACGGGATCGAGGTCCTCAAGACCCTGAAGAGGGCCAACCCCCAGGCCCTCGTCATCATCATCACGGCCTACGCCTCCGTCGAATCGGCCATCGAGGCGATGAAGATGGGGGCCTACGACTACGTCCAGAAGCCCTTCAAGCACGAGGAACTCCTCCTGACCATCCGGCGGGCCCTGGAGCACAAGGTCCTCCAGGACGAGAACCTCCGGCTCCGGGACGCCCTCCAGCGGAAGTACAGCTTCAGCAACATCATCGGCCGAAGCCCGGTCATGGAGCAAGTCTTCGAGCTCATCCGGGCCTCGGCCCCGACCCGCTCGACGATCCTCATCGAGGGGGAGAGCGGAACCGGGAAGGAGCTCGCCGCCCGGGCCGTCCATTCGAGCTCGAACCGGTCCCATTTTCCGTTCGTCGTCGTCAACAGCGGCTCCCTGCCGCCCGACCTCCTGGAAAGCCATCTCTTCGGCCACGTCAAGGGCGCCTTTACCGGCGCCGTGAGCGAGAAACAGGGCCTCTTCGAAGCCGCCGACAAGGGGACGATTTTCTTCGACGAGATCTCGTCGATCGGCCTCGAAACCCAGGCCAAGCTCCTCCGGGTCATGCAGGACAAGGAATTCATGCGCCTCGGCGGGACGAAGACGATCCGGGTCGACGTCCGGATCATCGCCGCGACGAACACCGACCTCGAGGAGCTCATCCGCCAGAAGGCGTTCCGGAAGGACCTCTACTACCGGCTCAACGTCATCAAGATCGTTCTTCCGCCCCTCCGCGAGCGGAAGGAGGACATCCCCCTCCTCGTCAAGCATTTCCTCGACCTCTACGCCCAGGAGAACGACAAGGAGTTCGAAGGCGTGACTCCGGACGTCCTGGAAATCCTCGAACGCCACTCCTGGCCGGGCAACGTCCGCGAGCTCGAAAACCTCATCGAGCGGACCGTCGTTTTCGCGAAGAATAAAATCATCGGCCGGGACGACCTCCCGGCGCTCTATCTGTCGCCCGGCGAGCGGGGCGGGGCCAAGCTCCCCCTGGAAGACGAATCCCTCAACCTCCGCGAACAAACCCTGTCCTTCCAGCGGAGGCTCATCGAGGCGATCCTCCAGGAGTCCAAGGGCGTCCAGAAAACGGCCGCGGCGAAGCTGGGGGTCAAGCCGACGACCCTCAACGAAATGATCAAGCGGTTGGGGATCGACATCTCCGAATACTAAATGCTCGGGATCGCCTCCCCGGGAGTCTCCCCTTCCGTCCTCGCCGTCAAAGGCTCGCGAAGCGCTCCCGCGGCTGCGGGCGTGAGGGGAGAGCTCCCTCGCGGCACTCCCGAGCTCAGGATACAAGGATGGGCCGGCGTCCGAGGACGGCCTTCACTCCAGATCGGAAACCTATCCGCTTGCGCGCTTCCCGATTTGCTTCGGCGGTCCGCAACTGCGCACACGAGCCGTTTTGCAACAATATGACCTATGCCCTCATCTCCCCCTCATCATCTTCCCCGCGATGCTCAGACATGCTCCCGCCCGCAAGAGCGGGTGCCCTCGCAACTCGAAGCGCAACGGCGGGGTTTCCTCATCACGTTCCGACCGTCCCCGGACGCCGGTTTTTCGCCGTCACTGTCGGGCCAGCCAAATCGGACATGTCTGCTCGATCCGCCACCCCGCTCCGCTCAAGATGGAAAGGCGATGAAAGAAAAGCCTGTTAATCGTAAAAGCGGCCGGGGACGAATTTGTCGGGATTGTACTTGAATTTCGTCGGCCGGGCCGTGACCGGAAAGACGAAGTCTTTCGTCGGGGCGTCGACCTCGAGGGTTTGGCGGATCGTTTTCCGGCCTTCCTGCCAGGACACGACGAGGGGAAAGACGAAGTTCGTCGTCGGCTGATGGACCCTGATCTTGAGGGACAGCGCCGGGCCGTTTTTCTCGACCTCTTGCTTGACCTGGACCTCGGGAAGGAGGTGGGAATCGAACCACCCCTGGAAAAAGAGCGTCAGGTCGCGTCCGGAAGCCGCTTCCAGGCTCTTGCGGAACTGCGCCGTCCGGGCGGGTTTGAACATCTGGCTTTCGGCGAAAGCCCGGAGGCCCTGGAAGAAGGCCTCGGCCCCGACGAGGTCGCGGAGCAGGTTCAGGACCACGCAGGTCTTGTTGTAGACGATGGCTTGGTAGGCGGCAAAATCGAGAAGGCTGATCCGCGTCCCGAGGGTGATCGGGCCGAAAACGGACTTCTTTTCGGTCCACTGGACGAATTTTCGGCGGATTCCGGCGAAGGTCCGTTCGCCGTATTTTGAGCGGAGATATTCCGCGGCGGCGAACTGGGCCAGCCCCTCGCTCAGCCACTGGTCGCGGTAACTGGCCCCCGTCACGGCCTGTCCCCACCATTGATGGGCGATCTCGTGGGCGACGGTGTACTCCCGGAACCGCGACAGGTCGACGGGGCTGTCCGGATTGATGATCGGCGTCGCGAGGTCGGAAGTCCGGGGAAGCTCGTTGAGGACGACGAAGGAAGCCGGGCTGTGGCCGCCGCTCGTCGGCCAGTACCTCTGGAGGACGGTCATCTTCTCGTAGGGAAACGTCCCGAACCACGGCTCGTAGGCGGCGAGGATCGATAGGACCTCGTCCACGAGCGGCTTTCTCTGAATGCGGATGTCCTCGGAGACGAGAACCTGGACGGAAGGAGAGGAAGTGCCGTTGGCCGCATAAGATTTGTCGAACTTGCCGACGATAAACGACAAGTACTTGACCGGCACCCGGGTCGCAAAAATCCGGTACGGATTTCCGACCTTCTCCAGGGACAGGACCCGGCGCCCGCCGTTGATCTTCCCTTCCTCGACGAGCCGGCCGTTGGCCACGGCCGTGTAGTCCGGGGGGAAGATGAGGCGGATCTTGGCCTGAAAGTACTCGTCCTCGGCCGGCGCCGGGTACCAGAGGGCGGATTGGCTGTAGAGGTAGCTCTCATACTTGGGAAGGATGAGGGAAATCGATTCGTTGAACTGGCCGGGGACGATGTCCGCCGTCTGGACGGGAGGCTCGAGGGAGCCTCGATAGAAAATCTCGACCGAGGCCGTCTGGCCCTTCGCGACGGGCCGGAGGAAATAGACGTACAGAAGCTGGCGTAGCCGGTCCTGGGTGTAGAAAAGCTCCCGGCCGTTCTTGTCGTAAACCCGGACGATCTCCAGTCCGGCGTTGAAGTTGAACTGGAGGTTCTCCAGGGGTCCGACCTGCGAGGTCACGTCCATCTTCGCCCGGGCCGAAAGGTAGGTTCGCACGGGCTGGAAATCGAGGTCGATCTCGTAGCGTTCGACGTCGAACTTCTGGCCGAAGGAAACGAACATCTGCCGTCCCCCGTCCGTCGGCCTCTCGGGCGAATAAAGCGAGATGAGCTCGTTCGGATTCCTCTTCAGGAGATGGACCTCCTCGTCCGAGAAGGGGGAATAGATGTAGGCCAAATCGCCCTTGGACGCCGTCTTGAGCTCGAAGGCGACCTGATCGCTTTGGGGGAGGAAGGTCAGCAGCCCGTTCGTCATCGAGTTCTCGACGGTGAAGGAGGCGGGATAGAGCTTTTCGAAGAGGGCCCGGGCCCGGTCGGCCTCGGCCTTCGGCGGGGCCGCCGGCGCCGGACCGGGGTCGGGATCGATCGTGATCCGGCTTTCGAAAAAAGAAGGAGAGAAGCGAAGGTAGGCCGATTCGACCCGGTCCTCGAGCGCCGGGGATCTGTAGCGGAGCTCGAGCTGATGCCGCTCGACGGCCGAGGACGGGGTGAACCGCAGCCGGCCCTCGCCGAGGACGAGGAGGCCCGTCTCGAGCTCGGGGATGTTGTCGTAGAAGACCCAGGCGTCTTCGAAGACGAGGACGATGTCCTCGTGCCGGATCTCGAGCCGGCGGGCCTTCTTAAAGCGCTCGGAGGGCATCCGGAGCTTGTAGAGGGTTGTGATGTTGCCGGTGACGTTCTTGGATTCGATGACCAGCCCTTCGGGGGACCGCCTCAGGCCGAGCTCCCACGTCTCGAACATGGCCGAGGTCGCATTCTCGTAGAGGACCTGGAGATAGAGGATCAGGGCGCCGTCCTCGTCGAGGAGCGGACTCGCCTTGTGGAATTTGACTCCCGTCATCTTCCAAAGGGTGAGAAACGAGGAGGCCATGTTCCACTCCCGTCCCCGGATTTCCGGGGCGAAGGGAGCGAGATAAGCTTCCTGGTCCGCCGTTTGGAATCCCTTCTGGAGCCGGTCGATGAGGAGATCCTCCTCGCCCGGCGGGAGCGGAGTCTGGGCGAATCCACCCGACACGACCGCCAGAAGGACGGCCAGTCCCCAAAGCCGGTTCATCGCCCTCCCATTATAGCAAAACCTCCGCTTGCGCCGGCTCCGCATTTCCTGGCCTCATCTCCTTAGAAGCACATTTTATGCCAAATTCCGGAAGGCGAGAGTCTGGAGCCGCCAGGCTTCAGAGATACTCGGGAGAGGCAAAAGGGTCGAGGCCGCGTAACTTTTCTTTACACCCTCGGGCGCGGCTACTTGGCCGCCTCGTTTCCGATCCGGCGGCGGAAATTTTCCTCCCACGTCACGGAGCTGTGGTAGAACTTGAGGTCGCCTTCCTCGATGCCGCGGGTGATCTCGGTGATGTGGGAGGTCGTCGCCCCGAAGGAAGCCAGGGCATAGAGAACCGCCTTTTCGGGGTCGACGTGACTGCCGCATGTGTAGATGTCGAGGGCCGCGTATTTCGATTCCGGCCAGGTGTGGGTCGAAATGTGGGATTCGGAAATGACGACGACGCCGCTGACGCCGCTCGGCGGAAACCGGTGGAAAGAAATGGCCCAGACCTTCGCCCCGGCGATCTCGGCCGCCTTGACGAGAATGTCCTGCACCTTCTCCACGCTGTTGATGATCTTCGGATTGCAGCCCGAGGCTTCGGCGATATAGTGATGGCCGACGGGTTCGTGCTTTTTCTTGCTCATCGCTTGACTCCGATATGAACGGTATTATGGCACACTCTCCCCGCCTGTCAATCGAAAAAAGAGGACTGTCCTCTTTTTCTAGACGGGAATCCGGCGCTCGTCCTTGACGGTGTTGAGGACGAGATGGGTCACCGTCCGGTCGACGAAGGGCAGGGCGTTGAGCTTCTTCAGGAAGCCGTTCAAATCGTCGCGGCCCTGGAAGTGGGCGACGACGATCGAATCCCAATCCCCGGTGACGTCAAAGACCGCGGAAACGCGGACGTCCTCGGCGATCCGGCGCTGCGTTTCGAGAAGCTTGCCTTGAGAGATCCGGAGGGCGACGAGGACGCAAAGGTCGAAGCCGAAGCGGGCCGGGTCGACGGCCGGAAAGTAGCCGCGGATGGCTCCCGAGGCCTCCAATTTCCGGACGGCATGACTGACCGCCGTGACCGAAGTCCCGACATCCCTGGCGATCTCCCGGAAGCTTTTGCGGGCGTTGACGTTCATGGCCCTAACAATTTTTTTATCGAGCTCTGCGATCAACGAAAACCTCCATTTGTCATAGATTATAATATATTTTAATACAAATGTATTTATTTAGCAAATATTTCTTGACATGAAATAAAAGAAATTATAAATGAAAGAACAAATGAAACTTTTAAAACGACGAAAGGAAAACCGATGGTGAAAACGCACGGCTACCAGAGCCAGGAGGAAGTCCTCAAGACCGTCCTCGAGCCGGAGAACAAAATCGAGTTCATCAGGGTCATATTTCCCGATATCCTCGGCCGGCCGATGGATTTCTCCTTCCCGAGCGCCGAGCTCGAGAAGGCCTTCCGGGACGGAAAGGGCTTCGACGGCTCGTCGGTCGAGGGCTTCGTCCGGATCGAGGAAAGCGACCTCGTCATCAAGCCCGACCCGGCGACTTTCCGCCTTCTGCCGTGGGACTATCGAGGTTTCGACGCTTCGACGACCTGGCGCGAAGCCGTCATGTTCGGCGACATCTTGACCCCCGAAGGACGCCCGTTCGAGGGCGACTCCCGCGCGGCTTTGAAACGGGCCCTCCGGAAGGCCCGGGACGAGTTCGGCATCGAGGCCTTCAACGTCGGTCCCGAGCTCGAGTTTTTCCTTTTTCCGAGCGACCGCGAAGCCGAGCCCCTCGACGACGGCGGATACTTCTTCGCCGGCCGCCACGGGGAGATCCGGAAGGAGATCCAGATCCTCCTCAAGCGGATGGGCATCCGCTCGGAATACGACCACCACGAGGTCGCCCACGGCCAGCACGAGATCGACCTCGAATACGCCGGCGCCTTGGAGATGGGCGACACCGGGATGCTCTTCCGCTACATGGTCAAAAAGGTCGCCAGGATGCACGGCCTCTACGCTACCTTCATGCCCAAGCCCATCAACGGCCAGAACGGGAGCGGGATGCATGTCCACCAATCGCTCTGGCGCGAGGGCCGGAACCTCTTCTTCGACGCCTCGGGCGAATATCACCTTTCCGCCCTGGCCCGGTCCCACGTCGCCGGGCTGATCCACCACGCCCGCGAGATATCGGCCGTCTTCAGCCAGTGGATCAACTCCTACAAGAGGCTCATCGAAGGCTTCGAGGCGCCGGTCTACGTCGCCTGGGGGCAGAGGAACCGATCGGCCTACATTAGAGTCCCCCGCTATCAGCCCGGCAAGGAAGCGGCGACCCGGATCGAGCTCCGCTCTCCCGACCCCGGCTGCAACCTCTATCTCGCCTTCGCCGTCACGCTGACGGCCGGCCTGGCCGGCGTGCGGGAACGATATCCCCTCCCCGACCCCGTCGAAGAGAACATTTACGACATGAGCAACGCCCGGCAGAAGAAGCTCAAGATCCCGACCCTCCCCCGCGACCTCGAGGAGGCGGTCCAGCTCATGGAAAAAAGCAAAATCGTCCGCGAGGCCCTCGGCGAGGACATCTTCCGCAAATTCGTCGTCAACAAGCGCGAGGAGATCGCCGACTACGCCAAGAACGTCAGCGCGGAATATGACAAGCGGGTCTCGGACTACGAGCTCCAGCGCTACTTGCCGATTTTGTAGAGGTCTTCCCAAGCCCTGAGGGCGCCGGCGAGGAAACCTTCCGGCTCCTCGAGAATTCCCTCCTCAAGGCCGAGGGGAAGCCCTTCCGGCCAGCCCCAAGGCCCGGGGGGAAATTTTTCACCCCGTCTCCGCGTCCGGGCAACGAGATGGTCGATCCCCCGGCCAAGGAGGCCGGCGTGGACGTAGCCCTTCCATTCCGGCCCGGCGTCGGTTTCGACCGCCCCGACGCAAAAAGGAAGCCGGCGGATAGCGTCCTCGATGAACCGGACGGCCGTCGCCGGTTCGAGCCGGTCGAACGTCCGGAGAAAGCGGAGGCCGCTCTTGTCTTCGGCGGCGATGTATAGGTAGGTCATCCGCCTCGAGGCCAAGGGATTCTCGATCGGCCGGACATCGAAGCGAAGGACGCGCTTTTCCTCGGGCGGGGGGACCTCGGCCCTGAGCCGACGCCTCGCTCCGCAACGGCGCTGGAGGCCGAGGCGGCGGAGGACCTTCCAAACGCCGGTCCCGGAAATCCGAAAGCCGGATAGGGATTCGATCTGCCGGCCGATCTTCGCCGGGCCCAGGCCGAAGACCCGGCGGAGATAGACGATCTTGGCCACGACTTCGGACGGCGTCCGCCGGGGATGGCCGTGCGGGCGGCGGGATTTGTCGTCCAGCCCGGCCGGTCCTTCCCTCCTGGAGCGTCGCAGCCACTTATAATAGGTCGTCCGGCTGACCCCGTAGAGTCGGCATGTCTCGGCGGCGTTTCCCGTGAGCCGGGCTTGGCGGAGGATTTCGCTACGCCAGGCCCGCTTTCGTTCGTTCGCCAAAGGCCCCATCGTCTCGTCCGCCGGAGCTCAGAATACCGGAAAACGGGCCGTATGTAAACCATGTTTGTTAATTATTTCTTGCCTTGACAACACGTTTTTTCTCTGTTATAAGGTTTTTTCTCGTTTAATACATCATCCAATAATTTATTAAATTGGAGTCATCCATTCATCGCCTGGCGAAGGGCCGGTATCCTCGGAGAAGATCCGAACGCTTTCGGCCCGTTCTGGCTTCCGCTCCTCATCGCCCTGTCCATAATCCCATTCTGACGGAGGGAAATTCGTGGATGTCCAAATCGACCGCGTGAATGCCGCGATCCTCAAGCACAAGAGCCGGAAGAAGGCCCTCATCGCGATCCTCCAGGACATCCAGGCGGAGCACAACTATCTTCCGCCCGACGCCCTCCGCGCCGTGGCCCGATCCTTGGGCGTCCCCCTCATCGACGTGATCGGCGTAGCGACGTTCTACCGCGCCTTCAGCCTGAAGCCGCGGGGCCGCCACATCGTCACCGTCTGTTTGGGGACGGCCTGCCACATCCGCGGGGGTCCGAAAATCCTGGAGGAATTCGAGCGCAAGCTGGCCGTCAAGCCCGGGGAGACGACCCCCGACGGACAGTTCACCCTCGAGACCGTGGCCTGTCTCGGCTGCTGCGCCATCGGCCCGGTCGTCGTCGTCGACCGCGATTACCACGCCCATACGACGACCCGGAAGGTGGACGGGATCCTCAAAAGGTACCGGAAGCCGGGGAGGCCCTCATGAAAAACCTCCCCCGTCTCCAATCCGTCCGCGACCTCAAGAAAGCCGTCGCCGACGCCAAGCGGCGCCGGGCCGAGGACAAGCGCCCCGTCCTGACCGTCTCGGCGGGCACGTGCGGCCGGGCCAGGGGATCCCTCAAGGTCATCTCCGCCCTCGAGAAATCCCTGAAAACGGCCAAGCTGGAGAAGAAAGTCCGGATTCGGGTGACCGGCTGCCACGGCTTCTGCGAGGCCGAGCCCAACATCATCATCCAGCCCCAGGACCTCTTCTACCAGAAAGTCGACCCCAAAAGGGCCGACGAGATCATCGGCCAGACGATCAAGAAGAAGAAGGTCCTCGAGGACCTGCTGTACAAGGACCCGGCGACGGGGGCGACGGCCTGTGAGGAGCACGAAATCCCCTTTTACAAGAAGCAGAACCGGCTCGTCCTCGGCGACAACGCCCTCATCGATCCGACCCGGATCGACGATTACTTCTCGATCGGCGGCTACGGGGCCCTTCTCAAGGCTCTCACCAAGATGAGCCCCGAGGAGGTCATCGGGGAAGTCAAGACCTCGGGCCTTCGGGGGCGGGGCGGCGCCGGCTTCCCGACGGGAAGGAAGTGGGAGGTCGCCCGGGCCCAAAAGGCGACCCCCAAGTCCATCATCTGCAACGCCGACGAGGGCGATCCCGGGGCGTACATGGACCGCAGCCTTCTCGAAGGCAATCCCCACCGCGTCCTCGAGGGGATGATGATCGGCGCCTTCGCCATCGGCGCCCGCGAAGGGGTCATCTACGTCCGCGACGAGTACCCCCTGGCCGTGGAGAACGTCACGATCGCCATCGAAGCCCTCCGGCGCGTCGGCCTCGTCGGGGAGAACATCCTCGGGACGGGCTTCGACTTCGACTTCAAGATCGCCAAGGGCGCCGGGGCGTTCGTCTGCGGCGAGGAAACGGCCATGATCGCCTCGATCGAAGGCCGGGTCGGCGAGCCGCGCCAGCGGCCGCCCTACCCCGCCATGAAAGGCCTGGGCGGCAAGCCCACGATCATCAACAACGTCGAAACCTGGGGAAACATCCCTCTCATCATCACCAAGGGCGGGGCGGCCTTCGCCTCGATCGGCACGGCCGGAAGCAAGGGGACCAAGATCTTTTCCCTCGTCGGCAAGATCAACAACACCGGCCTCGTCGAGGTCCCCATGGGGATCACCCTTCGGGAGATCATCTACGACATCGGCGGGGGAATCCCGGGCGACAAGAAATTCAAGGCCGTCCAGACCGGAGGGCCGGCCGGCGGTTGCCTGCCCGCGTCGAAGATCGACCTCCCGATCGATTATGAGAGCCTGGCCGCGGCCGGGTCGATCATGGGCTCGGGGGGGATGATCGTCATGGACGAGTCGACCTGCATGGTCGACGTGGCCAAATACTTCCTCAATTTCCTCAGGGACGAATCCTGCGGAAAGTGCGTCTCCTGCCGCGAGGGGACCCAGCGGCTCTGGGAGATCGTCAAACGGATCTCCGAGGGCCAGGGAAAGGACGACGACCTCGTTCTTCTTGAAGAGCTGGCCGAATCGGTCAAGGACGCTTCGATGTGCGGGCTCGGCCAGAACGCGGCCAATCCCGTCCTCTCGACGCTCAAGTACTTCAAGGCCGAATACCGCCAGCACATCCGGCGCAAGAAGTGCCCGGCCCTGGTCTGCAAGGAGATCGTCTCTTCCCCCTGCCATTACGTCTGTCCGATCGGCCAGGAGGCTTCGACCTACATCGCCCTGGTCGCCCAAGGCCGGTACGAGGAGGCCTACCGGGTCATCCTCAAGGACAATCCTCTGCCCTCGATCTGCGCCCGGGTCTGCCACCACCCGTGCGAGACGGCCTGCCGGGCCGGCGAATCGGGCGATCCGATCTCGATCCGGGCCATCAAGCGCTTCGTCCTCGACTGGGCCGAGGCCAACGGGGTCCGCTATGTCCCCGAACCCGTCCGCCAGAACAAGGAAAAGATCGCCATCATCGGCGGCGGGCCGGCCGGCCTGACGGCCGGATATTTCCTCGCCCGGAAGGGTTACCGGCCGACGATCTACGAGGCCCTGTCCGTCGCCGGGGGGATGACGGCCGTCGGGATTCCCGACCACCGGCTCCCCAAGGAGGTCGTCGCCCGCGAAGTCGAATTCATCAAAGCCTCGGGGGTGACAATCCGGACCGGCCAGGTCCTCGGCCACGACATCACCATCGACGGCCTGTTCCGCGACGGCTACAAGGCCGTCTTCTGCTCCACGGGAGCCGGGAAATCCCTGGCCATGGGCATTCCCGGCGAGGAGGCCGAGGGCGTCCTCCACTCCCTGGAATATCTCCGGGAAATCAACCTCGGCCAGACCGTTCCCGTCGGCAAGCGGGTCTGCGTCGTCGGCGGAGGAAACTCGGCGATCGACGCCGCCCGGGCTGCCCACCGGCAGCCGGGCTGCGAGAAGGTCTCGATCCTCTACCGCCGGACCAAGGCCGAAATGCCGGCCCTGGCCGAGGAAGTCGACGCGGCCATCGAGGAAGGGATCGACATCCAGTTCCTCGTCGCCCCGATTCGGGTCATCACCGAATACGGGAAGGCGACGGCCATCGAGTGCGTCCGGATGAGGCTCGGCGACAAGGACGCGAGCGGACGGCGTAGGCCGGTGCCCATCGAGGGCTCGAACTTCACGATGCCCCTCGAGACGCTCATCCTGGCGATCAGCGAACGTCCCGACACATCCTACATTGGAGAAGGCGACGAAATCCGCCGGGTCGAGGAGAACATCCACATCGACGAAGAGACGGCCATGACGACCCGGGCGGGCGTTTTCGCCGGAGGCGACGCCGTGACCGGTCCGAACATGGTCGTCGAGGCCATGGCCGCGGGCAAGCTCGCGGCGGAGATGATCGAGAAGTACGTCCGCGGCCTGCCGATGCAGCGCGATTACTGGCTGACAAGGCCCTCGATGTACGTTCCTCCCGTTTCCGTTTCCGAAGCCGAGGCGGCCCGGGCGGAGCGGCCGAAGATCCCCCATCTCTCTCCGGCCCAGCGGCGGAAGAATTTCCGGGAGGTCGAAATGACCCTCTCCGAGGAGGCAGCCTGCCGCGAGGCGCGGCGCTGCCTGCGCTGCGACTTGGAGACGCAGGACGGCAAAGCGGCCGTAGGAGCAAAGCCATGATCAAACTCTTCATGAACGGCATGGAAGTCCAGGCCGAGGAGGGCTGGACCCTCCTCGAGACGGCCAAATTCTACGGCCTGGAGATCCCGACCCTCTGCCACAACGACGGCCTGACCCCCTGGGGCGGGTGCCGGCTGTGCGTCGTCGAGATCGGCGTGACGCCCAAGACCCGGCTCGTTTCCTCCTGCACCTACCCCGCCGAGGAAGGCCTGGTCGTCCACACGGACACCAAAAGGGTCATCCGGGCACGGCGGATGATGATCGAGCTCATGCTCTCGACCGCGCCCATGTCGAAGAAGATCCAGGACTTGGCCTCGAAGTTCGGCGTCACACAACAGCGCTTCCCGCCGCGCAACGAAGAATGCGTTTATTGCGGCCTTTGCGTCCGGATCTGCGACGAGCAGATGAACGCCCGGGCGATCGGCTTCCAGAACCGCGGCTACAAGCGGAAGATCTCGACGCCCTTCGATATCAAGTCCGAGGAGTGCCGGCTCTGCGGGGCCTGCATCTACATCTGCCCGGCCTGCTCGGCCCGATGCCAGGGCCCGAACGCCGAGACGGATATCTGCAACGCCTGCCTGCAGGTCGAGCCGACCTGCCTCGAAGAGTATGGCGAGCTGACCTGCTGGATGTACGACGCCGGCCGATGCGGCACCTGCGTCCAGGACAAATCCAGATAATTTTCCGACAAGGAGGAAACGAACATGTCTTATACGAAACTCAACCGGAGCGCGGCGACCCTGACCAAGAACCGGACCGAAGGCTCGATCAGCCCCTTCAGCGGGATGTGCGTGACCTGCGTCGACGGCTGCATTGGGATGTGCGAGATCGGCAAATCCGCCTACCGAGGAGCCGAGGTCCTCTATCCCCAGCCGTTCGGGATCATCACCGCCGGTTCGGAGAAGGAATACCCCTACGACCTGTCCCACTTCACCATCATGGGGACGGCCGTCGGGGCTCACGGCGTCGAGGCCGACAGCGACAAGGCGACGTTCGAGAAAGTCTCGGTCGAGACGGCCGTGGGAAAGGACAAGTCGATCAAGCTAAAAGTGCCCTTCGTCCTGGGCGGCATGGGTTCGACCAATGTCGCCAAGCAGAATTGGGAGGGTCTGGCCATCGGGGCGGCCATCTCGGGGACGATCCTGACCGTCGGCGAGAACGTCGGCGGCATGGACGACGACTCCGAGATCAAGAACGGCCGGATCGTCCGCTCCAAGGATTTGGAAACACGGATCAAGCTCTACAAGGACTGGCAGGACGGCTACGGGACGGTCGTCGTCCAGGCCAACGTCGAGGACACCCGCCTCGGGATCCAGGAGTACGCCATTCAGAAGCTCAAGGTCGACACCGTCGAGCTGAAATGGGGCCAGGGGGCCAAGGACATCGGCGGCGAAGTCAAGATCAAGAACCTCAAGAAGGCCCAGGAGCTCCGGAAGCGCGGCTACATCGTCCTTCCCGATCCCGAGGACCCGAACGTCATCGCCGCCTTCGAGAAGGGCAGCTTCAAGGAGTTCGAGCGGCATTCCCGGTTGGGGATGGTCGAGGAAGAGAGCTTCATGAAGCGGGTCGAGGAGCTCCGCAAGGCCGGGGCGAAGCACGTCTTCCTGAAAACGGGCGCCTACCGGCCCGCCGACCTCGCCCGGGCGGTCAAGTTCGCCTCCAAGGCCAAGCTCGACATGCTGACCGTGGACGGAGCGGGCGGCGGGACGGGAATGAGCCCCTGGCGGATGATGAACGAGTGGGGCATCCCGAGCGTCGAAATCTGGAGCCTGACTTATCAGTATGCGAATATCCTGGCCAAGCGGGGTGAGTACCTCCCCGACATCGTCTTCGCCGGCGGGATCACCTTCGAGGACCAGATCTTCAAGGCCCTGGCCCTGGGCGCGCCCTACGTCAAGGCCGTGACCATGGCCCGCAGCCCCCTGGCCGCGGCCATGGTCGGCAAGACGATCGGCAAGCGGATCGACGAAGGCCAAATCCCGGTCTATGTCGAGCGGTTCGGCAGCACCCGGGAGGAGATCTTCGTCACCGCCCCCGAGCTCAAGCGGAAGTACGGCAAGCGGTTCGAGAACCTCCCGGCCGGGGCGATGGGTGTGTACAGCTACTTCAAGCGCCTCGACCAGGGCCTCCGCCAGCTCATGGCCGGGAACCGCAAGTTCGCCCTGAGCTACATCACCCGGGACGACATCGCCACCCTGACCAAGGAGGCCTCCGACATCAGCGGGATCCCCTACGTCCTCGACGTCGACAAGGACGAGGTGGCGAAGATCCTCAAGGGCTGAGCCCGGCCGAATAGAAAAGGGGACGGTTCTCTTTTCGCAAGAAAAGAGCCTCGTCCCCCTTTTCTTTTTGGTAGAATAGGCCCCCGATGAAACACCGAGGGGCCGTCTTCGTCCTCCTCCTGGCCGTCACCGTCTTCGGCGTCTATTTCCGGACTCTCTCCTACGAACCCGTTTGGGACGACGCCGATTTCCTCAGGGAGGACAATCCCTTCTTCTCCTCCCACGAGACCTGGGAGGCGTTCAAGCTGGGATACTTCGTCGAACCCGGAAAAGAGTCGGTCCGCTTTCTCTATTATCGGCCCGTCGTCACGGCTTCGTTCCTTCTCGAGCGCGACCTCTGGGGCCTTCGGCCTTGGAGCATGCGGCTCGTCAATCTCGCCCTCTACGTCCTCGGCCTGATCGCCCTCTACGCCTTCCTCCGCAAGCAATCCGAGAAGGGTTCATTCGCCGAGGTCACGACCCTCCTCTTCGCCCTGAATCCCCTGAACGCGGACAACGTCGTCTGGATCGTCGGCCGCTGCGACCTCTTCCTCCTTCTCTGGGGAAGCCTGGCTCTCCTCGCTCTCGCCCGGCACGTCGAGCGGCCTGGAGGCGGGCGCTGGCTCCTGTCCTCCGCGGCCTTCGCTCTCGGCCTGTTCTCCAAGGAAAGCTTCCTTTTCTTCCTCCCCGCCCTGGTCGTCTTCGAGCTCATCCGCCGGAAGCGTCTAACCCTGGCTTATCATCTCGCTAATCTGGCGGTCGTCGCGGGATTCTTCGTCCTCAAAGTCGGCGTCCTGGGGATCGGCAATCCGGCGATGCGGTTCCTGCCCGGACTGGGGAAAAACATCCTCAAGCTCGTCGCCGCGGCGGGATACTATGGCCGGTCGATCGTCTTCCCGGTCGTCTATGACCGGTTCCTTCCGGACGTTGAGTTGGCCAAGCCTCAATATCTCGTCTTCGGGATCGCCTTCGGCCTGGCCACCCTCGGCCTCCTCTTTCTCGCTTGGCGCCGGAAGGCTTTCGCCACGCCGGCGGCCCTCCTCGGGGGATTCGTCGCCGGCTCTCTCGGCCTCGGCTTCGCCGGATTCGTCAGCTATCACCTTTACGCCCGGTACATGATGATTCCCGCCCTGGCCGCGACCTGGATTCTCGTTCGCGCCCTGGGGCGCCTCAAGGAGCTGCAGCGGAACGCCGTCGCCTTCGGGATTTTTCTCCTTTTCATCCCCTCGGTCGTTCTCAACGCCTACGACTACCGGACGAACCTCGGCTTCTTCGAGAAGGCCGCGCGCCGCTTTCCGGAGGAGGGCTTTCTCTCCTACCAGGCGGCGACGGCGTATCACGCCCGGGGAGACCTCCTGAACGCCGAATTGGCCCTTCAGAAAGCCCTCCGGACGCCGCTCGACGTCAAGATGGTCATCAGCGGACGGTTGATCCTGGCCCAGGTCGAATTCCTCCGGGCGGATTATCCGAAATCGCGCCGCTGGCTCGAAAGCGTGGCCGGCTTTTCCCCCGACGCCTTCACCCCCCTCCTCCGCTATCAAGAGGCGCATCAAAGAGGCCAGCTGGCCCTCGCCCAGGGCGACGTCGAGTCCGCCGAGCGGATTTTCGCCGGCAATATCGCATTCCTTCCCGACCGTCTCGACGGCTACCGCGAACTCGCCCATCTCCACCTCGGCCGCGAGGAATGGGCCGAGGCCGATGGAGTCGAGCGGCTAATGAGGGGCCGCTTCGGGGCGGACGTCGTCCTTGATACGGAAAAAATCCGGGCGGAATTCGAAACGATGGCCCCGGCCGAAAAGGCCGACTTCTACTTCCGCCACCGGAATTACGGCCGGGCGGTCGAGATTCTGGAGGACCTGCCTTCGAGGACGACCGAGCAAGACATTGGGCTCGTCCGCGTTTATCTCCGGGCCGGACGGCCGTCCGAGGCGAGGGAGACGGCCGACCGGCTGACATTAGGCGGTTCGGCCGACGTCAAGGTCTGGAACGCCCTGGGGACGCTCTATCTCCGGGAGTTTCTCCGGATCGACGACGCCCTCGCCTGCTTCAAGGAGTCCTTCGCCCGCGACCGGAACCAGCCGGAAATCGCCTCCCTGATCGTCCAGCTCGCGGGTTATCTCCAGTCCGCCCGCCCCCTCGACCCCCCTGCCCGCTAAACGTTGGCGGGCCGCGGGCCGCTCGGCGGGCTTATTTCGCGGCCTTGATTTCGTCCCAGACCGCGACCCAGAGGCCGTTCTTGTCGCCCAGGTCGGCGAAAATTTCGCATTTGGCCTGAATCTCGGGGGCCAGGAAGACGCCGGGATTCGACCGGATCTTGTCGCTGAGGAGCGGATAGGCATCCTTGTTGGGGCAGAGATACTGGATGAACTCCGTGTTTTCCGCCGCGACCTGGGGGTCGTGAAGGAAGTTGATGAAGGCGTGGGCCAGTTTGACTTCCTTGGCCGTCGCGGGAATGACGAGGTCGTCGCAGGAGATCGCTCCCCCTTCCCGCGGCATGGCGAAGACGATGTCCCCGTTCTCGGCCTGGACCTGGAGGATGTCGCCGCTGTAGCCGTGGACGAGGAGGAACTCGCCCGAGGCGATCCCCGTTTTGTACTGCTCGTTCTCGAATTTGGCCAGGTTCTTTTTCCAGCCGATGACGACGGCCTTGGCCTTCTCGAGCTCCTCGGGATTCGTCGAGTTCAGGCTGTAGCCCAGGAACTTGAGGGCGGCGCCGATCGTCTCCCGCATGTCGTTGAGCATGACCATCCGTCCCTTGAGGTCGGCCCGGTCGAACATCCCCCAGGTCGGCTCGAAGTCCGCGACCTTGCTCGCCAGGTAGGCGATCCCCGTGTTCGTGATCATGTAGGGGACGGAGTGGTCCATCGTCTTGTCGATGGCGATCGCCAGGTAGTCGGGATCGACCCGGGCGGCGTTCGGGAGGAGGATTTTGTCGAGCGGCTGAAGCATCCCCTGGCCGTGCATGAGGCTGACCATGTAGCTCGTCGGGGTGATGAGGTCGTAGCCGGTCGCCCCGGCCTTGAGCTTGGCGTACATCGCTTCGTTGGAATCGAAGGTGTCGATGACGACCTTGCAGGCGTTCTCCCCCTCGAACCGCGAGACGAGCTCCGGCTTGACGTAATCCGCCCAGGTGTAGAAATGGAGCGTCGCCTCGGCCTTTTTCTCGCCGCAGGCGGCCGTCGCGGCGAGGACCGCCGCGAGGATGATGATTCGGACTCTCATGGTCATGACCCTCCTTCGAGAAGCTTATTTTTCGACAGCCGTTGGCTCGCGCCGACGGTCAGAAAGGTCAAAGTCAGGAGAAGCGTCGACAGGGCGTTGATGAGCGGCGTCGCCCCGTGCTTGATCATGCTGTAGATGCGGATGGGGAGCGTCGTCGCCCCCGGCCCGGCGACGAAAAAGGTGATGACGAAGTCGTCGACCGAAAGGGTGAAGGCCAGGAGCGCCCCCGCCGCCAGGCCGGGGGCCAGCATGGGGAGGAGGACGCGCCGGGCCGTCGTCCACCAGCCGGCGCCGAGGTCCTGGGCCGCCTCGACGACGGCGTAGTCGAAATCCTGGAGCCGCCCGAGGACGACGAGGGCAACGTAGCTCACACAGAAGGTCACGTGGGCCAGGAAGATCGTCGTCAGGCCGAGGGGGACGCCGGCCGAGACGAAGGCCATGAGGAGGCTGATCCCCATGAGGATCTCGGGAACGACGAGGGGCGTGTAGATGAGGGTGTAGTGGAAGCGCTGGAGCCTCGTTTTGGCGAACCGGTGGAGGGCCAGGGCCGAGGTCGTCCCCAGGACGAGAGAGACCAGGGTCACGGAGACGGCGATGACCAGGGTGTTCCGGGCGGCCTGCCAGATCTCGGCTTCCTGGAAGAGCCGGACGTACCAGCGGAGGGAGAAACCCTGCCAGCCGCTCCCGAAGCGGGAGGCGTTGAAGGAGTTGACGACCAGGATGAGGATCGGGAGGTAGAAAAAGACGAGGACCAGGGTCAAGACGATGAACGGCAGGCGGCTCCGCCTCATCCCCCTTCCTCCAGGATGATTTCCGGCTTCTCCTTCTTCCGCTGGAGGAAGAGGATCGCCAGGAGCGGCGCCAGGACGGCCAGGATGAGGACGACGGACAGGGCGCTGGCGTGGGGGAGGTTGCGGTCGACGAAGACGCGCTGGGCGATCTTGTTGCCCAGCATCTCGCTCGACGGGCCGCCGACGAGGTCGGGGACGACGTAGGAGCCCAGGGCCGGAATGAGGACGATGAGGACGGCCGTGACGACCCCCTGGCGGATGCCGGGGAGGAAAACCTTGCGAAAGGCCTGGAAGGGGCGGGCTCCTAGATCGCGGGCCGCCTCGACGAGGCGGAAATCGAACTTCTCGGCGGCGGCGTAGATCGGCAGGATGGCGAAGGGGAGGAACGTGTAGGTCATGACCAGGATCACCGCGGCGTTGTTGTAGAGGAGCGGCGTCTGGGGCGAGGCCAACCCGAGGAGGACGAGGATTTTCTTGACCGGACCTTCGGGATGGAGGAGCGACCGCCAGGCGAAGACGCGGATGAGGAAGCTCGTCCAGAAGGGGACGATGACCATCATGAGGAGGAGGTTCCGGCGCCGGGGCGAGGCGCGGGCGACGGCGTAGCCGGTCGGAAGGGCCAGGGCGAGGCAGATCGCCGTCGTCACGGCGCTCGCCCAGAGCGTCCGCCAGGCGATGACCCAATATTGGTGGCGGGCCAGCTCCCGGATCGTCGCCGTCGTCCACCCCGCCCCGATCCCTCCGAAGGGGTCGGGCGGCCGGAAAGCGAGGATGAAGACGAGGAGTGTCGGGACGAGGAAAAAGAGGAGAAGCCAAACGAAGGAGGGTATCGTGAGGACGATTTCCTGCAGCTTCTTCTTCATTCTTCGCCGACTTTTTGCGGAGGGGCGGCGACGAGCTTCTCGTCGCCCTTCCGGAACCCCTCGAGCATGAATCCGTCGTCGCCGTGCCACCAGATCCAGACGTCGTCCTTCCAGCGGATCGGCTTCTCGTCGAGGAAAAAGCGGAAATGCTGGCGGAGGACGAGGACGCGGTGATCGCCGGCCCGGACCCAATACTTCGTCGTCGGCCCGAGATAGATGACGTCCTCGACCTTGGCCGGGGCGATGTTCATCCGCGGATCGGCCTGGGGCCGGTCGCGGGAAATCCGGATCTTCTCCGGCCGGACGCTCAAAAAGACGGGCTGGCCGGGCCGGATCCCCTTGTCGTTATAGGCGACGACGTCGGGAAAACCGGAGATCCGGAGCCGGCAGTACTCGCCGTCGACGCAGTCGGCGACCTCACTTTCCAGGAAGTTCGTGTCCCCGATGAAGGCGGCGACGAAGCTCGTCCGCGGGGCTTCGTAGATCTCGGCCGACGTCCCGATCTGCTCGATCCGCCCCTGGTCCATGACCGCGATCCGGTCGCTGAGGCTCATGGCCTCGCCCTGGTCGTGGGTGACGTAGAGGAACGTGATCCCGACCTCGTCGTGGATCATGTCGAGCTCGATGAGCATCCGCTGCCGGAGCTTGAGGTCGAGGGCCGCCAGGGGCTCGTCGAGGAGGAGAACTTGGGGCTTGTTGACGAGGGCCCGGGCGACGGCGACCCGCTGCTTCTGCCCGCCCGAGAGCTGGCCGGGCTTCTTGCCGGCCTGGTCCTCCATCTGGATGAGGCGGAGCATGGCCCCGACATCGCGCCGGATCTCGTCCTTGGGGCGCTTGGCGATCTCCAGGCCGAAGGCGATGTTGTCCCGGACGGAGAGGTGGGGAAAGAGGGCGTAGCTCTGGAAGATCGTATTGACCCGGCGCCGGTTGGGGGGGAGGTCGGTGATGTCCTGCCCGTCGAGAAAGACGCGCCCCCGGTCCGGCGTCTCGAAGCCGGCGGCGATCCGGAGCATCGTCGTCTTGCCGCAGCCGCTGGGGCCGAGGAGGGAGTAGAACTCTCCTTTCCTGATCTCGAGGGTCACCCCGTCGACGGCCTGGATGCGGCCGAAGGCCTTGGCCACGTCCCGGAACTCGAGAAATTCGCCCAACTCCGCTCGTCCTTCCGAATCTTCATATTATAGGAAAAATCCGCGGTCAAACCACTACTTTTTCGTGCGGATTCCGACAGCCACCTCGTCAACGACACCCCTGATAGAATCGATAAGTGAATATCCGCGGAATTCGAGAACGGCCGGAACGAGATGATGGTTTGCCGGCTCGAAGACGTTCCTTGAAGGAACCGGCGTGTCACGCGGCGGCATGACCGTCCTCGTGACCCCGTAGCGGAGGGGGGTCCCATCGGCATGGCCGATGGGGGGAACCGACGGGACTGGTTCCCCGGGGCCGGGGTTAGAGGATGGTCATGTCGCCGCGACACGCCCCAAAAAAAGGCTGGGAGGCCACGAGCGTCTGAAAAGAGGAGCGAAACGGCCGAGGCGCCGGACGCGTGGTTTGACCGCGTGTTTTCCCTATGTTATAACTACGCCCGGCGCAAACCATGGTCATTACGATAGTTATCCAGCTTTTCGTCCTCCTTTTCGCCATCACGGTCCACGAGGCCGCGCACGGCTGGGCGGCCTATAAATTCGGCGATCCGACGGCCTACAACATGGGCCGGGTGACCCTCAACCCCCTGGCCCACATCGACCCCTTCGGCACGATCCTCCTGCCGATTCTTCTCTCCTTAGCCCGGATGCCCGCCTTCGGCTGGGCCAAGCCCGTCCCCGTCAATCCCTACAATTTCCGCCACCCCCGCCGCGACAACCTCTGGATCTCCTTCGCCGGCCCGGCGGCGAATCTGACCGTGGCCGCCTCGGCCTTCGTCGTCCTCCTTATCCTGAAGCTCACCAACGACCGGGTCGGGCTGTTCATCAAAGTCATCGTCAACGGCTTCTTCCGGCAGATGGGATTCGCCCTCCCCGTTCTTCAACCCGGCTTCTATCCCCTCGAGGGCCTGGCCCTCATCCTTTTGATCATGATCCTCCTCAACGCCTATCTCGCCCTGTTCAACCTCATCCCCGTCCCGCCGCTCGACGGCAGCGGGATCCTGATGGGCCTTCTCTCCGAAAGCGCGGCGGCCCGCTTCGATCGCCTCCGCCCCTTCGGCTTCATCATCGTCCTGATGCTGATCTACATGAGGGTCCTCGAGATCATCATGTTCCCGGTCCAACTCTTCATCGTGATAACCCTCGGATGAGCGCCTCAATCCCGACCTCCCCTCCGGCCCGGAAACGCGTCCTCAGCGGCGTCCGCCCCACCGGCCCCCAGCATCTCGGCAACCTCGTCGGTGCCCTCCGGAACTGGATCCGCCTTCAGGATATCTACGACTGCCATTACACGATCGTCGGGTGGCACGCCCTGAGCTCGGAATACATGAACTCCAAGGTCATCCGGGCGAACACGCTCGAAGTCGCCCTGGATTGGCTGAGCGTCGGACTGGACCCCAAGAAAGCCGTCCTCTTTCTCCAGTCCGAGGTCAAAGAGCACGCCGAGCTCCACCTCCTCCTGTCGATGATCGTCCCCCTCCCCTGGCTCGAGCGCGTCCCGACCTTCAAGGAAATGCAGCAGGAGATCCAGGACAAGGACCTCAACACTTACGGCTTCCTCGGCTATCCCGTCCTCCAGGCCGCCGACATCGTCATCTACAAGGCCGACTTCGTCCCCGTGGGCGAAGACCAGACCGCCCATCTCGAGCTGACCCGGGAGATCGTCCGCCGGTTCAACCGGATCTTCGGCGACATCCTCCCCGAGCCGGAAACCCTCCTGACCGAGGTTCCCCGCCTGGCCGGGACGGACGGGCGGAAGATGAGCAAATCCTTCGGCAACGCCATCTACATCAAGGACGAGCCCGAGGTCATCCGCCGGAAAATCCTGCCCATGGTCACCGATACGCGGCGCGTCCGCCGGACCGATCCCGGCGAGCCGAACGACTGCCCCGTCTTCACGCTCCATAAAGCCTTCGTCCCCAAGGACGCCCAGGACGAGGTCGCCCGGGGATGCCGGACGGCCGGCATCGGGTGCCTGGACTGCAAGAAGGTCGTCCTCGACCATCTCCTTCTCGAGCTCGCCCCCATCCAAGAAAAACGCAATGCCCTCGAGGCAAGACCCCAGGACGTCTGGGACATCCTCGAGGCGGGCAGCGCCCAGGCCCGCCGCGTCGCCCGGGCGACGATGGACGAGGTCCGGGCCGCCCTGGGTTTCTGAAGGCCGCCCCCGATGACCGAAGTCCGCGACCCGAGCCGGGAGGAGGACCAACCCGCCGCGCCCACGGAGCCGGCGGAGCCGCCCGCCGCGCCAGCCGCCGTCGCGGGCCCGGCCGAGGGCCCGCCCGAGGGCTACCAGGTCAAGCTCGAATTCTTCGAGGGACCGCTCGACCTCCTCCTCTTTCTCATCAAGAAAAAAAAGGTCGACATCCACGACATCCCCATCGCCCTGATCACCTGGGAATACCTCGGGTATCTCCGGAGCCGGGACCGGATCAACCTCGACCGCGAGGCCGAGTTCCTCCTCATGGCCGCCCTCCTTATCTTCATCAAATCCCAGTTCCTCCTCCCCCGAGAGCAGCCCCTCGAGCCCGACCTCGACCCGCGCCGCGAGTTGGCCCGTCGCCTCGAGGATTACCGCCGAGTCAAGCTCGTCTCCGCGCGGCTCCGCGACCTCGAGGAAGAGCAGTCCCAGGTCTGGCGCCGGTCCGCCCTGACCGCCCCCCTGCCCGAGGAGGACCTCGACCTCATCGAGGTCTCCCTCTTCGACCTGGCCGAATCGTTTTTCGCCCTCATGAAGCGGAGGCAGGCCGAGCCGCCCAAGATCCTCAAGGGCAAAGAGATCTCCCTGGCCGACAAGATGGACGAGATCGTCGCCGCCCTCGAGGAGCACGGCGTCCTCGATTTCCTGGAATACCTCGAAGCCCAGGAAACCCTCGAGGAGGCCCTCGTCTCCTTTTTCTGCCTCCTCGAGCTCATCAAGGCCCGGCTCGTCATCGCCGTTCAGGAACAGCTCTTCCACACGATCAAAGTCTGGCCCCGCAAGGAGGCCGCGACCAAGGACGAAGCCCCATGAACGAACTCGCTCGGATCCTCGAAGCCCTCATCTTCATCTCGGTCGAGCCCCTGACGATGGACAAGATCGGGGAAGTCCTCCCGGAGCGTTCGGAGGAGGAGATCGGCGCGGCCCTGACGGCGCTGGCGGCCGAATTCGAGTCCGGCCCGCGGGCCATCCGCCTCGTCCAGACGGGCGGGGGCTGGGTCTTCTCGACCAAGCCGGATTTCGACCCCCCCGTCCGGAAGCTCCTCCAGATCGAGCGCCGGAAGAAGCTCTCCCCCGCCGCCCTCGAAACGCTCTCCGCCGTGGCCTACCATCAGCCGGCCACGGCCCCGGAAATCATGTCCATCCGGGGGGTCGACTCGACGACCGCCCTCCACACCCTTCTCGAGAATAAGCTCCTCAAGATCTCGGGCCGCAAGGACGCCCCCGGCCGTCCGCTCCTCTACCGGACGACCGAGAAGTTCCTGGCCTATTTCGGCCTGAATTCGCTCGACGACCTCCCCAAGGAGGAGGAGCTCCGCAAAATCCTCGAGGAGGGCAACGCATGACCCCAGCCAAAATGACCGATGGGTCCTGGCTCAGCTACCTGCGTCCAGAAACGGCCTCCACTCCAGATCGGAAACCTTTCCGCTTGCGCGCTTCCCGATTTGCTTCGGCGGTCCGCAACTGCGCACACGAGATTTTTCGCAACAATATGACCCAGCCTTCATCTCCCTCTCATCGTTTACCCCGCGATGCTCAGACATGCTCCCGCCCGCCAGAGCGGGTTCCCTCGCAACTCAAAGCGCAACGGCGGGGTTTCCTCATGACGTTCCGGCCGTCTCCGGACGCAGGGGCCTTCGCCGTCCGAGTTGGGCTTTTTCTCGTCCTCGGCCTTGCCGTTTCATGCCGGACGACAGAGGTCAAAATTGTAGAGCCGCCGGTAGACCGGCACGCCCCTTACAATTATGTCGTCTCGAACGGGATGGTCGTCGCCGCCCATCCCCTGGCCGCCGAGGCGGGGCGGGACATGCTCCGGCGGGGCGGCAATGCCGTCGACGCGGCCGTCGCCACGACGTTCGCCCTCAACGCCGCCGAGCCGTTCGCCTCGGGCATCGGCGGCGGCGGCTTCATGCTAATCTATCTCGCCCGGGAGAAGAAAATCACGGTCGTAAACTTCCGGGAAAAGGCCCCGGCGGCCTCGACGCCCTCGATGTTCGCCGACAAGGGCGAAACGGTTGACGAATGGCGCCTGGAGAAAGGGACGGCCGTCGGCGTCCCCGGGATGCTGGCGGGCTGGGATTACGCCTTGAGGAAATACGGGACACGGAGCCTGGCCGACTGCGCCGCCAGGGCGATCGAGATCGCGGAGAAAGGATTTCCCGTCAGCGCGACCTTCAGCACGATCAACAAGGATGAATACGAACGGATCCTCAAGAACGCTGGCGAATCGACCTGCTACCTGAACGGGGGGATCCCCTACGAGCCGGGCGACCTCTTCCGCAATCCCGACCTGGCTCGGACGTTGCGGATGATCGGAGAAAGGGGGATCCGAGAATTCTACAGGGGGTCGATCGCCCCCAAGATCGTCGAGGCCGTCCGGGCGCACGGCGGCGAAATGACACTCGAGGATCTGGCCGCTTACGAAGCCAAGGAGGTCGCCCCTCTCCGGGGAACCTACAAAGGGAACGTCATCTATACCGTCCCGCCGCCCGCCTCGGGGGGGATGCACATCCTCCAGCTCCTCAACGTCCTCGAGAACTGGCCGGTCAAGACCTGGGGATTCAACTCGCCCTCCTACATCCACCACGTCAGCGAAGCCCTGCGTTATATCTTCGCCGATCACGACCGCTACGTCGGCGATCCCGATTTCGTCCAAATCCCGATGGACGGGCTTCTTTCCAAGGATTACGCCAAGGCCGTTGCCGCGAAGGTCAAGCCCGACAAGACGGCGGCCTCGTATCCGGCGGCGGAATTCGACGCGGCCGAGGAACCGGGGGGCAACACGACCCACCTCGGAGTCGTCGACCGCGAGGGCAATGTCGTCGCCCTCACCCAATCGATCAACGACTTCTTCGCCACGGCCATCGTCCCGGAGGGGACGGGCTTCCTCCTCAACAACCACATGCGGGATTTCGACATCGACCCCAAGTCCCCCAACGCCCCGGGGCCGGGCAAGCGCCCGGTCAGCAACATGGGGCCGATGATCCTCCTGAAGGACGGCGCGCCGTATCTCGTCCTCGGCTCGCCGGGCGGGACGCGGATCTTCTCCTCCCTGACCCAGATCGCCGCCAACGTCCTCGAATTCGGGATGGACCTCGACGCGGCCATCGAGGCCCCGCGGTTTTTTTCCTACTCCGTGAACGGCAAGCCCCGGCCAATCCATGTCGAATCGCGGATTCCGGCCGAAGTCCAAAAAGCCCTCGAGGCCCTAGGCCACGAGATCCAGGTCCGCGAGGATTACGACAAGTACTTCGGGGGCGCCCAGGCCCTGATGATTCTCCGCTCGCCGCGCCGGATCCTCGGGGGCGCCGACTCCCGGCGGGACGGCGTCGGGGCGGGATACTGAAATCTATCAGCGGCCGGGCCGGATGAGCCGCAGGCCCGGAATCTTCTCATAATCCCGCGCGTTCAAGGCCAAGGGCAGGTTGAAATAGGGCCCGCGAGCCGATATAATCGGCCTTCCGGACGGCTCGTCCGTTCGGGATAGGAAGGAGAAAAACGTTCATGCGGAGATTCTTCAACTTAGGCGCGGGAATCGTTTTCGCGGCCGGCCTCGTCGGAATGGGATTCACCGTTCAGAGCGACGCGCCGACCTTCGCCCCGCCCGTCCTCATCACCTCGGCCGGCCAGAGCGGCGACGCCCCGATCGCGACGATGCTCTTCAAGAAGGCCGAAATCCCCGCGACCTACGAGAAGTTGGCCACGGAGAAAAATCTGGAAGGGACGAAGACCCTCGTCCTCGTCCTCGGGGCAAGCATGAAAGGGCTCGGGGCGGCCGGGCTGGACGCGGCTAAGGAGAAGGCCCGGGTTTCCGGACTCATCGCCGAGGCCCAGAAGAAGGGAATCGCCGTCCTCTGCCTTCACGTCGGAGGCGAGTCCCGGCGGGGCGACTTGACCGACGAGATGATCGCCTCGTATCTCCCGGCCGCCAAAACGGCGATCGTCGTGAAATCGGGAAACAAGGACGGGATTTTCACGAAAATCTGCAAAGAGAAGAACATCCCGCTCCAGGAAGTCGAGAAGACGCTCGAGGCCGTCGAGCCGCTGAAAAAGCTCTTTTCGAAGTGAAGAGAGACCGTTTCTAGAAACGGTCTCTCTTGATCTTGCGATGGCCGACGGACTGATCCTCCTCTTGATGGTGGCCGTCTTCGCCGCCCTGGCCGTCGGCTTCAAACTTCCCTTGGGTCTGGCCATCGCCCTGGCCGCCGTCGCCGGCTCCCTCGCCGGGGGGGAGGGCCTGGCCCTCCGCCATCTCGTCGAGGGGGCGTTCGGCTTTTTCGACATCATCCTCATCATCGCCGCGGCGATGATTTTCATGAAATTCCTCCAGGAGAGCGGGGCCCTGGACGGTCTCGTGGCCTCGATCCTCCGGACGTTCCACCGGCGCAAGGTCGCCCTCCTCCTGACGGTCATGCTCCTTCTCATGTTTCCGGGGATGATCACCGGCTCCTCGCTCGCCGCCGTCCTGAGCACCGGACCGCTCATCGCTCCCGTCCTCATGAAGCTCGGCCTGCCGCGGGCCCGGACCGGGGCCTTCGTGGCGATGGGAGCCATCCTGGGGATGATCGCCCCTCCGGTCAACATCCTCGTCATGATCATGGGCGCCGGCGTGGACATGCCCTACGTCGGCCTGACCGGGCCGCTCTTCCTGGCCACCGTCCCGGCGGCGATCATCATCGCCCTCGGCCTTGGAAAAGGCCATGTCCGGGCGATCAACGCCGACGACTTGAAATCCCTCCTCCCCGCCGCGGCTCCCGCCCGGGGCATCGTCCTTTATCTCCCCATCCTCTTCGTTCTCGGACTGATGATTCTCCAAAACCTCGACGTCCCATTTTTCCCGTCTCTCGGTCTGCCGGCGATCTTCGTCCTCGGCAGCCTCATGGCCCTCTTCTGCGGCCGCCGGTTCAAGATCCTCCCCGCGACCCAGGCCGCGGTGGCGGATGCGGTCCCGATTCTTTCCATCCTGGCCGGGGTCGGGATGTTCATCCAGGTCATGACCTTGACCGGCGGCCGGGGCTGGCTGGTGACGATGTTCCTCTCCGTTCCGCCGGCCCTCCTCTACGCCGGCATGGCCACGGGCATGCCCCTCTTCGGCGGCGTCTCGGCCTACGGTTCGGCCTCGGTCCTGGGAGTCCCCTTCCTTCTGGCCCTCGTCGGCAAGAATGCCCTCATCACCGCCTCGGCCCTTTCGGCCCTCGTCGGCCTCGGCGACCTCATGCCGCCGGCGGCCATGGCCGCCCGATTCTCGGCTCAGGTCGTCGGCGAACCGAACCTGTTTAAAGTTCTCCGCCACTGCCTTTGGCCGGCTTTCGTCGTCCTGGCGGCAGGCCTCGGAATGTTGTTGGCCTCGCCGTATCTGGATAAGATCTTCTAATGAGCCGCCTCCCATGAAATACGCCTATCTTCTGATCGTCGCCTACCTGACGGCTCATCTGGGCTGGTACGTCTTCCGGGAAAAGTTCTTCTGGAAGCAGGCCGGCGCGGCCCTGGTCCTCATTCTCTTCGTCCTGCGGCTTCTCCTCATACAATGAATATGAAGAAAGCGGGGACTATCGTTATTTTCGGAATCGTCGCGGCGGTCGGCTATTTCGCCGGGCGGGACTTCATCGCCCAGGGAGCCCCTGAGGCGATCTATCCGGGCGATGGCCTGACGGCGGAAAAGAAGCTCAGCGACTATTTTCCGCCGCTCCGCGGCACGGCCGGAGACACCGAGGTCTACGTCTTCGAGGGAAAAGAATCGGGAGGGAACATCCTCGTCCTGGGCGGGACGCACCCCAACGAGCCCGCGGGATACGTTTCGGCCATCCTCCTCGTCGAAAATATCCGCGTCTCGCGGGGGCGGGTATTCATCCTCCCCCGGGTCAATGCCAGCGGCTTCACCCATTGCGACCCGCAGGAAGGGGCGCCGCAGCGTTTCGGGATCGAGACTCCCGGAGGGACGCGCTTTTTCCGGTTGGGCTCCCGCGTCGCCAATCCCGTCCATCAGTGGCCCGATCCGACCCTGTATGTCACGCCGACCGGCCAGAAGCTTGCCGGGATCGAGGCCCGCAACCTCAACCGCGCCTATCCCGGCCTTCCCCGGGGGTATCTGACCGAGCGCGTCGCCTTCGCCGTCATGGAGCTCATCCGGAAGGAAGGGATCGACCTCGGGATCGACCTCCACGAGTCGGCGCCCGAATATCCGGTCATCAACGCCATCGTCTTCCACGAGAACTCGAGCGAGATCGCCGCCCTGGCCCAGATGTCGCTCCAGGAAGAGGGCTACGAGTTCCGGCTCGAAGCTTCGCCCCCCAACCTCCGCGGCCTGTCCCACCGGGAGTGGGGCGACGCGGCGGGGATCAAGGCCGTCCTCCTCGAAACGCCAAACGCCTCCCACGGCCGCATCAAAGGCCGTCCTTCCGCCTCGCTCGTCGTCGACGGCCGGGATCCCTACTACGTCAAGGCGGCCCGCCTCGGCCGTCTGTTCGTCCCCTTCGGGCCCGAGGGCATTCCCCTCCGCCACCGGGTCGCCCGCCATCTGGCCGGCGTCGGGGCCGTCCTCGTCGCCCTGTCCGAACTCGAGCCGGAGAAAGCGGTGAGCCTCGAGGGCCTGCCCTCGGGGGCGGCCGTCGAGGCCAAGGGCCTCGGCGCCTTTCTCCGTCCCCCGCACCTGTAAGTTCAATTTTCATTTACAGTTAGCATTGACAAATCGGCGCCGATCGACTAGACTAGGTCTTCGTTTTTCCGTTTCCAAGGTAATCCTCAAGGTGAACCGTATCGTGCCTCTCCTGCTCCCCGGAGCAGCCATCATTGGGAACCCGGAAGGGGCCTCCGCCCCGACCGAGGCCACGGAAGCGGTCGAATCCCCGAAGGAGAATCGTGCCCCATGACAGAAGTTCCCAAACCCAAGGACGCACCGCTCACGTCCGAAGACTATGAGCAGCTGCTGGACCAGTACCAGTTCAGCGCCAAGGAGGTCGGCCCCGGCAAGATCGTCAAAGGCCGGGTCATCAAGGTCACGCCGACCCATGTCCTCGTCGACATCGGGATGAAGAGCGAAGGCGTTATCCCGATCGAGGACTTCACCGAGGCCGTCGAAGGCCGCCTGCCCAAGGCCGGCGACGAGGTCGACGCCGTCCTCGAGAAGACCGACCGCAAGGAAGGCTACATCATCCTGAGCAAGAAGCTGGCCGACACCCAGAAAGCCGTCGAAACCCTGGAACAGGCCTTCGCCCACGGCCACGTCCTCCCGGGAAGGGTCGTGGAAAAGATCAAAACCGGCTACACGGTCAACGTCGGCCTGAACGCCTTCATGCCCGACTCCCACGCCGACCTCCGGCCGGTCAAGGACCCGGCCAAGCTCGTCGGCCAGACGGTCAAGGTCAAGGTCATCAAGTTCGACCGGAAGACCGAGAACGCCGTCGTCAGCCACAAGCTCTACCAGCAGGAAGAGCGGGAAAAGAAGAAGAAGAACGTCTTCAGCCAGATCCAGAAAGGCCAGAAGGTCAAGGGGATCGTCAAGTCCCTGACGAGCTTCGGGGCCTTCGTCGACATCGGGGGAGTCGAAGGGCTCCTCCACGTCTCGGACATGAGCTGGGGCAAGATCGCCCATCCCCACGACCTCTTCAAACCCGGCCAGGAAGTCGAAGTCCTCGTCCTGGACTTCAACGAGAAGGACGAGAAGATCTCCCTCGGGACCAAGCAGCTGACTCCGGATCCCTGGACGAACATCGCCGAGAAGTACAAGGCCGGCGACAAGATCACCGGCAAGGTCACGAGCCTGACCGATTTCGGGGCTTTCGTCGAGCTCGAGCCCGGCGTCGAGGGCCTCGTCCACATCTCCGACCTGACCTGGTCCCGGAAGATGATCCATCCCAAGAAGCTCCTCAGCCTCGGGACCGAGGTCACGGTTTCGATTCTCGACGTCAATCCCGTCTCGAAGAGGATCTCCCTCGGCCTCAAGCAGGCCCAGCCCCACCCCCTCGAGCTCTTCAAGCAAAAAACCCATCCCGGGACGCACCTCAAGGGCAAGATCACCTCGATCACCGACTTCGGGGCCTTCCTCGAGGTCGAGCCCGGGATCGAGGGCCTGATCCACATCTCCGACATCTCCTGGGAGAAGATCAAGCACCCCTCGGCCAAGCTCAAGGTCGGGCAGGAGGCCGAGGCCGTCCTCCTCAACGTCGACGTCGAGAGGCAGAAAGTCTCCCTCGGGATCAAGCAGCTCGAGGGCGACATTTGGGAGGACTTCTTCAACCGCCAGAAGGTCGGCGACCTCGTCACGGTCAAGATCGTCCGGATCGCCGACTTCGGCGTCTTCGTCGAGATCCTGCCCGGGATCGAGGGCGTCGTCTTCAACTCCGAGATCGACGAGAAGAAGGTCGAGAATCCGGCCGACGTCGTCAAGGTCGGGGAGGCCAAGACGGCCAAGATCATCAAGCTCAACGCCCGGGACAAGAAGATTTCCCTGAGCTTCCGGCAGGCCCTCGCGGACCTCCAGAAGCAGGACTACCAGCGCTACGTCGAAAGCCAGGACGACCGGCTGACCTTCGGCGACCTCATCCGGGACCAGCTCCGCCAGCTCCAGAACGCCAAGAAGCCGGCCGCCGCCGACGAGGAGAAGAGCCATGATTAAGGCCGACCTCATCGCCAAAATCTCCAAGGAGCTCAGCGTCCCGAAACAGGACGCCGAAACGGGCGTCAACCTCTTCTTCGACACGATCAAGGACGCCCTCTTGGCCGGGGAGGAAATCGAGATCCGGGGCTTCGGCAGCTTCCGTTTTCGGAGCCGCCCCCCCCGGGCCGGCCGCAATCCCCGGACCGGAGACCCGGTCCAGGTTCCGCCCAAGAGGGTCCTCTACTTCAAGCCGTCGAAACTCCTCAAGGAGCTGATCAACAAATAATGGACTACATCGCCGCGCCCTGGCGGGAGGCCTACGTCCGGACCTGCCACCGCGAACGGGGCTGCGTCCTCTGCCGGGCCCACCGCAGCGGAGACGACCGAACGGCCCGCATCCTCCACCGCGGCCGGCAGGCCTTCGTCATCCTCAACAAGTTCCCCTATCTCCCGGGGCACCTTCTGGTCGCCCCCTACCGCCACCTGGCCGCCTACGAACGGGCCCCCAAGCCCTTGAGCGACGAAATGGCCGACCTGGCGAAGTTGAGCCTCCGCGTCCTCCGGGCCCGCTACCACCCCCACGGATTCAACACGGGGATGAACCTGGGGCGGAGCGCGGGGGCCGGCGTCACCGGTCATTTCCATCTCCACATCGTCCCCCGCTGGACGGGCGACTCGAACTTCATGCCCATCGTCGGCCGGACCAGGATCATCATCGAGGACCTCGACACGACCTTCGACCGGCTCTTCGAACTCTTCCGGAAGTCGAGCCGCCCGGCCCGGAAGCGCGGCTAACGCCATCCCGAGGTAATCCCATGCTGAAAACCATGCGCAAGAACGTCAAGGCCCTGAAACCGGCCCTGTGGTTCGTCGTCGCGGCCTTCGTCGTCTCGATTTTCGTCATCTGGGGCGGCGCCGGCCGCCTGGGCGAGGCCGAGAAGGCAAGCTCCATCGCCTCGATCGGCAAGGAACGGATCTCGTCCGAGGCGTATTTCAACGCCCTCCGGAACCGGATCGAGGGGCTGAAACGGGAGTTCAAGGAGATCAACCGGCAGTTCATCGAACAGCTCAACATCCCCCAGCAGGTCCTCGAGCAGATGGTCGAGCAAGCCCTCCTCGCGGACTTGGCCAAGGGGATGAGGATCCGGGCCTCCGACGAGGAGGTCCGGGACCGGATCGTCGGGCTTCCCGGCCTCCAGCGGGACGGGAAGTTCATCGGCTACGACGAATACCGGCGGATCCTCAGCTACAACCGCCTGTCCGTCGGCGACTTCGAGAACAGCCTCCGCCGCGAGATCGTCCTCAATAAGGTCATCCAGCTCTTGACGGCGGGGGTGACGGCGACACCCGACGAGGTCTGGGAAAACTACAAGAAAAACAAGGACTCGGCCAAAATCGAATACCTGGTCCTCGAAAAATCCAAGGTCGAGCCGGGCCGGAATCCCGAGCCGGCGGAGGTCCAGGCGTACTTCGAGGCCCACAAGGACGACTATCAAATCCCGGAAAAGCGCGAGGCCCTGGTGGTCTTCCTGAAAAACGAAGACTTGAAGAAGGAAGTCGAGCTTTCCGATTCCCAAATCGAGAAGTACTACAACGACAACAAGGCCCAGTTCCAGGTCCCCGAAAAGATCAAGGTCAGCCGAATTTGGCTCCCCTTCGCCGGGAAAGAAAAGGCCCAGGTCGAGGCCGAAGCCCAAAACGTCCTCGAGCGGCTCCGCAAGGGGGAGGACTTCACCGCCCTGGCCAAGACGTTCTCCAAGGACGACAAAGCCGCGACCGGCGGCGATTGGGGCCTCTACGACTGGCAGTCGCTCCCGGCCGCGGAGCAGGAGGAGATCCAAAAGCTCGAAGCCGGGCGGACCTCGGGATCGATCTCCGGAGACGACGGCCTGGCCATCATCCGGGTCACGGAAAAAACGCCGGAAGCGACGACCCCGCTGTCCGAGGCCCGGCCCCAGATCCGGAATATCCTCATGGACCAGCAGGCCCGCCAAATCGCCGCCGAACGGATCTCCCGGATCGAAAAGGAAGCCAAGAAGGGGCGGGGCCTGGAAGCCGCGGCCGGGACCCTCAACCTCAAGGCCGAACCGACCGGCCTCCTCAAGAGCGGCGAGGCCTTCGGCGAGGCCGATCCCTCGGGAGCCGTGAGCGGAGCGCTTTTTTCCCTCAAGGAAAAAGAGATTTCGGCCCCCATCTACACGTACGGCGGAGTCGGCCTTGCGGAGCTTCGGAAAATCGAGCCCCCGCGGCCGGCCCAATTCGAGGAAGTCAAGGACGACGTCGAGAAGGACGTCACCGAGGAGAATAAGAAGGAAAAAGCCCTGGCGACGATGAAAGAGGTCCGGGCCAAGCTCACCGACAAGAACTGGGAAGACCTCGCGGCGAAATACAAGCTCGAACTAAAAACCGTCGACGAACACAAGAAGGAGCAGTATCTCGCCCTCGTCGGCGAAAGCAAGACCGTGGACGACCTCGCCTTCACTCTCCCCCTCAAGGCCGTCAGCGAGCCCGTCGCCTTCGAGACGGGGTACGCCCTCCTTCGCGTCCTCGAGCGCAAGGAAGGGACGCGGGAGGAATTCGAGAAGGAGAAGGAAACCGAGACGGGCAACGTCTTCGAGGTCAAGAAAAATAAGTTTCTCCAGGCCTATCTGGCCAAGCGGCGGGTCGAGAAGAACGTCAAGGTCAACTACGAACCCTTCCTCAGCGTCAGCCAGGACGTCCTTTCGCGGTACGAGCCGGTGAAATAAAAAAACCCTTAGAACTTCATTCTCAAGCCGGCCCGGAGGGAGAGGCCGCTCAAGTCGATACTCGCCTTGCGGACGGCCCGGAAGTCGAAGCCGGCCGGCTCCTCGGCCTGGAGCCGGAGCTTGGTCTGCCAGAATTCCAGGGTGGAATCATATTCCTGATAGTAATAGAGCACGCCCGTCGTCTCGTCCCCGAGATCTCCTTCGAAGGGGCTGACTTTGGCCATGATGTAGCCGGCTTCGACAAAAAGGCTCAAGGCCGTATCGACGGGAAAGCGGACGCCCGTCCCGGCTAAAAGAAAAGCGCCGCTGGCCGAGGCCAGCTCGGAGAGCGACACGCCGGGATTCGCGGCCTGGATGTCGCGGAACTTCTCCCTGTGGACGTACCTGACCGGGACGAATCCCATCCCTCCCCGAAGATAGGCTTCCCAGGCTTTCCCGAACGGAAAGGCGTACTCGCCGAAGAGATAGACCGGATAAGCGGCAACCTTGGTCGGCGACGTGTACTCGAACTTCGCGACCGGATTCTCGAGGTAGAGGGGGGCGTCGAGGTCGACGAAATTGGAATAGTAAAGCCCCAGGCCGAGGCCGACGGCCCACCGTCCGCCGAATTTCGCCGAAAGCTCGGCCCCGAAGCTCGTGGATCCCGATTGCCGGAGATTTCCGGTCTGCTCGAATCCCCAGTTGGGTGTCTTGGCGCAGAAGGTCTCCCAGGACGCGGACCAATCCTTGAGGGCCTGATCGATGTCCGCGAACCGGGAGCGGAGGAGGCCGCCCGAAACCTGGAGATGGAGCTCGACGGCCGCGCTCTCCGGGACGCAGGCCAGGAGAGCCGCCAGAGCGAATGCGGCCGGCCGGAGGCTGGACGAAGACATCGTTTTGATCCGCCTCCATGATAGTCCTGTCGCCCCTCTTGTGCAACCCGGAGGCGGGGACGGCAAGATGGGGGACACATTAAAGTGTCCCCCATCCGTTTGAAAAGAGACGAAAAAAAACATATCCTGGAGGAACTCGGCCCGAGGAATCCAAATGACGAGCCGCGAACGCGTCCATCGAGCCCTCAACCACAGGGAGCCGGACCGAATTCCCGTCGATTTCGGAGCGACGGCGGTCACGGGCATGCACGTCAAGGTCGTCATCGCTCTTCGCGGCCATTTCGGCCTGGACAGACGGCCGGTCAAGGTCCATGAACCCTACCAGATGCTCGGCCTCGTCGAAGAGGACCTCCAACGGGCGCTGGGGCTCGACCTCGAGGGCGTCTTCGCCGCCGAAACCCTCTTCGGCTTCCGGAACGAAGGCTGGACGCCGTGGCGGATGGACGACGGGACCGAGGTCCTCGTCTCTCAGCACTTCAGGACGACGAAGGACGCCAACGGCGACACCCTGATCTTCCCCAAGGGCGACATGAGCGCCCCGCCCTCGGGCCGCCTGCCCGAGGGAGGCTTCTTCTTCGACACGATCGTCCGCCAGCCGCCGGTCGATGAAGCCAGGCTCGACCCGGCCGAAAACCTCGAAGAGTTCGGGCCGATCTCCGCGGCCGACCTCGATTATTTCGACGCCGAGACTCGGCGGGCGGCGGCTACGGGGAGGGGCGTCATCGCCACGTTCGGAGGAACGGCCCTCGGCGATATCGCCCTCGTCCCGGCTCCCTTCCTCAAGAATCCCCGGGGAATCCGGGACATCGAGGAATGGTACGTCTCGACCCTGACCCGCCAGCCGTATCTCCATGAAATTTTCGAGCGCCAGACCGAGATCGCGCTGGAAAATCTGGCCAGGATCGCCGCCCGGGTCGGCGACCGCGTCCAGGCCGTGTTCATCTGCGGGACGGACTTCGGGACCCAGTCCTCGACGTTCTGCTCCGAGGAGACTTTCCGCGAGCTCTATTTCCCCTACTACCGAAAAGTCAACGACTGGATCCATGCCCACACATCCTGGAAAACGTTCAAGCATTCCTGCGGGGCCGTGGAGCCGCTCCTCCCGGCGTTCATCGATGCCGGTTTCGACATCCTGAATCCCGTCCAGGTTTCGGCGGCCGGGATGGACGCGGCGAAACTCAAGGCGGAGTATGGGAAGGACCTCGTCTTCTGGGGCGGCGGCGTCGACACCCAGAAGACACTGATGTTCGGCGCGCCCGCCGATGTCAAGGACGAGGTCAAACGCCGCTGCGATGTCTTCGGCCAAGACGGCGGGTTCGTCTTCAACGCCGTCCACAACGTCCAGGCCAACGTCCCCGTCCCAAACGTCACGGCGATGTTCGAGGCTCTCCGGGAATACCACGGGAATCGGTGAGATGAGATCCAAAACCTTCGTCGTCTATCTGACCGTCGTCGCCGCCCTGGGCGGCCTCCTCTTCGGCTTCGACACGGCCATCATCGCCGGGGCCGTCCGCTTTCTCAAGGACCAGTTCGCCCTCGGCGCTTTCGGCGAGGGACTGGCCGTGAGCATCGTCCTCGTCGGCTGCATGTTCGGGGCGGCGATCGCCGGGGCCGTCAGCGACCGGATCGGCCGGCGGCGATTCCTCCTCATCTCGGCCGTCCTCTTCTTCGTTTCCGGCCTGGGCTGCGCCATCCCCCAGAACCTCGTCCAGTTCCTCGTCTTCCGGTTCGTCGGAGGCCTGGCCATCGGCTCGGCCTCGATCGTCTCGCCGCTCTACATCTCCGAAATATCCCCGGCCCGGATGCGGGGGGCCTTGGTCTCGGTCAACCAATTGGCCATCGTCACCGGCATCCTGCTGGCTTACTTCATCAATTGGGTCCTTGTCGGGGCCGGGCCGCACAATTGGCGGTGGATGTTCGCCACGGGGGCCCTTCCGGCCGTCGTTTTCTTCGGCCTTGTCCTCCGCGTCCCCGAAAGCCCCCGCTGGCTGGTCAAGCAAGGGCGGGAGGACGAGGCCCGGGACGTCCTCGCCAGGATCGGAGGCGAGGCCTCGGCGGCGGTCGAGATTCAGGCGATCCGAGAAACTCTGGCCCTCGAGCAAGGCTCGCTTCGCGAACTCTTCAAGCCCGGATTCCGGACGGCCCTCATCATCGGCGTCTTCCTGGCCGTCTTCCAACAAATCACCGGAATCAACGCCGTGATCTACTACGCCCCCCGCTTCTTCGAAAGCGCCGGCCTGGCCCGCTCGTCGGCCATCTTCCAGTCGGCCCTCATCGGCCTGGTCAACGTCGTCTTCACCCTGGTCGCCATCGCCCTCGTCGACCGCCTCGGCCGCAAGCCGCTTCTCCTGGCCGGCTCGGCGGGAATGGGCGTCTCCTTCATCCTCCTCGGCGCGGCCTTCAAGTTCCAATTATTCGGAGGCGGCCTCGTCCTTCTCTTCACCCTTCTCTACATCGCCTTTTTCGCCATGACCCTCGGGCCGATCGTCTGGGTCGTCATCGCCGAGATATTCCCGACCCGGATCCGCGGCCGGGGGATGGCCATCGCCACGGCCTCGCTCTGGGTTGCCGACTTCGCCGTCTCGCTGACTTTCCCGGTCATCGCCGACAACCTCCACGAGTCGTTCGCCTTCTGGCTCTACGCGGCGATGTGCGCCATCAATTTCATCTTTATCGCCGCCTTCCTCCCGGAAACCA
>Ga0163210_1000018_pt1 | contig 48941 bp, 51 predicted proteins | sample Kivu_220m_FD_113536 | JGI IMG/M metagenome (GOLD analysis project Ga0163210, IMG submission 113536) | Freshwater microbial communities from Lake Kivu, Western Province, Rwanda to study Microbial Dark Matter (Phase II) - Kivu_220m | ecosystem: Environmental > Aquatic > Freshwater > Lake ...
GAAATATGTATTTTACTCTATGGCGTTAAAGTATAATAAGTTAGAATTAATTTTACTTTAGATAAAATTAACCCAGGATAATGTTGTCAATGAGGCGGGGTTTGCCGATGCGGACGGCGAGGGAGACGAGGATTTTACCGGCTATCTGATCAACTTCCTGGAGGGTGTCTATATCGGAGGTGCTGATGTAGTCTATCTGCGCGCCGGGAACGGTAGTGATTAATTCAGCCATAGCCGCCTTAATCCTGGCAGCGTCGCGCTCGCCCTTTTCGTACATCTCTTTTGCCAGGCAGAGCGATTTATACAGCACCACGGCGGACTGCCTTTCCTCCGGCATTAAATAAGTATTGCGGCTGCTCATGGCCAGGCCGTCGCTTTCCCGCACAGTCGGCGCCACGACGATCTCCAGGTTCATATCAAGGTCGGCCACCATCTTCTGAATCACCAGCACCTGCTGGGCGTCCTTCTGCCCGAAATAGGCTTTGTCCGGCTCCACGATGTTGAAGAGCTTATTGCAGACAGTGGTGACGCCCTGGAAATGCGTGGGACGCGAGCGGCCTTCCAGCGTCTCCGTGATGCCCTTCAGCACAACCCATGAGTTGTAACCTTCGGGGTACATCTCCGCCTCGGACGGTATAAATACGATATCGGTCTTCACGCTTTTGAGCAGCGAAAGGTCGCGGTCCAGATCGCGCGGGTAGGCCTTGAAGTCCTCGCTGGGGGCGAACTGCGTGGGATTGACAAAGATGCTGACGGCAACAACCAAATTAGCTTTTTTAGCCACCCTGACCAGCTCGAGGTGGCCTTCGTGGAGGTAGCCCATGGTGGGGACGAAGCCGACAGTGCCCCTGCACTTCCTGCGCAGGCGCTTCATATCGGCTATAGTGCGGGCTATCTGCATTTGAAATAAATTCAGAGCCCTTCCAGCAGGCTCTCATCAATGGACGAGCCGTGCTCCGGGCCTGGGAACTGGACGGATTTAACTTCCTCGAAGTAAGTATCCACTGCGTACTTGATATCCGCGGCCAGCTTGGCATACTGCCTGGCGTGTTTGGGCACGAAATCGGTGTACAGCCCCAGCATGTCGTTGATCACCTGCACCTGGCCGTCGCAATAAGGGCCCGCGCCGATGCCGATGGTCGGCACCTTCAGCCTCTTCGAGATAAGCCCGGCAAGCTCGGCGGGGACGAGCTCCAGCACGACGGCGAACGCTCCAGCCTGCTCCAGCGCCAGTGCGTCATTGAGCAACCTGGAAGCCGCCTCGGGCGTCTTTCCCTGCACGCGGTGGCCGCTGAGCTGGTAGATGGACTGCGGGGTAAGCCCGATGTGCCCCATGACCGGTATGCCGCACTCCACGATGCGCCTGACGGTTTCGGCGACGGTCACTCCGCCTTCGAGCTTGACGGCTTGGCAGCCGGCTTCCTGCATGAACCTGCCCGCATTGTGCAGGGCTTCCGAGACACTGACGTGGTAGCTCATAAAGGGCATATCGCCGATCACCATACACTGCCTGGTACCCCTGACCACCGCCTTTATATGGCAGAGCATGTCTTCCATGGTGACGGAAAGCGTGGTCTCATATCCCAGCACCACCATGCCCAGCGTGTCGCCCACCAGTATCAGGGGAACGCCGGCTTCATCGACGATTTTGGCCGTGGAATAGTCGTAGGCCGTGAGCATGGCGATCTTTTCCCCGGCCTGCTTCATTTCCAGAAGCTTATTTATGGTGATTCTCATCGGTTTATAACGCTTCTACCTGGAGTTGATAAGGTCGTCCATCCACGCATCTATGTTTTTAGTGGATGTGATGCGGTTCTTCCCGTCCACGTACACCATCCTGGGTTTGACGTGCGTGGCGTCATCGTGCGAAACATCCTGGTAAGTTAAAATAATGACGATGTCCCCGATGGATACCATCCTGGCCGCAGCGCCGTTGAGGCAGATCTCGCCGGAGCCTTCCTCGCCCTCTATGGCATAGGTGGTGAACCTGGCGCTGTTATTGACGTTTAAAATCTCAACCCTCTCATAAGGCAGTATGTCGGCCGCCTTCATCAGGCCGGCGTCGATGGTGACGCTGCCTTCATAGTCCACATTACATTCCGTGACCCTCGCCCGGTGGATTTTACTTTTAAGCATGGTCCTGAATGACATGTTCTTAATCTCCTTTCGAAACTCGGTCAGGGGGCTGCAAGGGTTTCTCCAGTGATGCGTGGTTGGATATATCAGCTTCGGCCATGATGCCGATGAGCTCCTCATAAAATTCTGCTGGCAGCTCGGGAGCGGGGGACTGCCGTCCTTCCAGCAGGGCCTGTATCTCGCCGGCGGTCTCGAGGCTGATCCTGCCCTTGGCCAGGGCCACCGACAGTGTCTTGAGTCCCAGCATGCGGTACATCTCCAGCGTGGCGGGATGCTCCCGATGAAGCGCGTCCAGGTGCCTGCGGACGGTGAGGATATCACCGCGCGCGATGGGCCCTGCCAGGCAGCCGGGTATGCCCACGTTCTCGATGTTGCGGACGGTGCCTTTGAGCAGGGGAAGCAATGACCTCACGGCTTCTTCCTGGGATACGCCGAAGCTTGCCCAGAGGTCGGCGGCCGTTTTCATCAGCGTGACCAGGTAGTTGGAAACGGTAACGGCGGCTGCATGATACAGCGCTTTATCTCCGGCTTTGAGGATAATGGTATTGCCGTTGAGCGCGGAAGCCATGTCTTTCAACATGGTGAGGACTTCAGCGTCGCCTTCGAGGCCGAAGGTCGACCCTTCGATGTTGCAGATGGCCTGCTCCAGACCGGCGAAGGCCTGCAGGGGATGCAGGCAGCAGATATGGGCGCCGAATTTACAGGCAGGCTCGAGGATATCTATGGAATGGACGCCGCTGCAGTGGATGACCGTCCGGCCTTCATGCCAGGTAAGGCTGGCGGCGATGTCGGCGATGATGTCGTCGGGGGTGGTGATGAAGACCGCCTGCGCCAGGTCGGCGACTTCCTGCGCCGTGTCACAGACACGGCAACCGGATACCCTTGAGGCAAGGCTTTCCGAGGAGGACCTGTTCCTGCTGTTGGTGGCGACTATGCGGTAGCCGTTCAGCGACAGCTGTACGGCCAGGGCAGTGCCGGTGATGCCTGCTCCGATGAAACCCAGTGTCGGTCTCGTATCTTTCATTACTTCAGCCTGAAAAAGTAATAAAAAAACCTTCTCAGCATGCCGAGAAGGTTAATTAACTAACCTAAATATACGCCGTCTCGGTCGAGCTTGATCCAAGCGGACTTTGTATTCAGTTCTAAGTGCTTTTTTGCCTCACCGCCCCTGCGGGGTCGATGGACAATATAATATTAAGTCCTTTTCAAAGTGTTGTCAATTTAACAGGGTAAACAGCGGACGCGCCAGATCGCCCCAGCTATATTTATCCCCAGCATACACGGACGCTTTTTCCATGGTTACCTTTTTGCCCATGACGGCCATGGTGACCTCCTCCGGTTTGACACCGCCGAGGTTGCCCATGATCCAGGGGCCTTCCTCAAGCTCTACAAGCACTATGATGTAAGGGACCTCCGGCTCCCTGTTCTCGGGCGCCACTTTGATCACGGTATAGGTCTGTATGGTGCCGCTGCCCTTGAGCTCGCAGGTATCCAGTTCGGACGAGCCGCATTTGCAGCAGACCACGCAGGGCGGGACGTTGACGTTGCCGCAGCTGCCGCATTTAAGGCCGAGTATCTTGTTCTGCTTGAGCGCCTCGTTATAATCTTTGAAGGTGAGTTTGTACTGCATCTTATTTCTCCTCTCAATCTGCCTTATGCCGGAAGCCTACCAGCCCCTCTTCAGGATGATGTTGCAGAGGGTGCCGCCGTCGCCTCCCAGGCAGTCCGTCATGCCCGTCTTTGCGCCCTCGACCTGGCGCTCACCGCACTCGCCCCTGATCTGCTTGACTATCTCGTAAACCTGCGCCGCCCCGGTGGCCCCGATGGGATGCCCCTTGGCCTTCAGCCCGCCGGAGACATTGACGGGGATTTTGCCGCCGATCCTGGTCTCGCCCTTTTCCACGGCCTCGCCGGATTTGCCGTATTCGAAGAAGCCCAGGCTTTCCAGGGCGATCAAAGTGGCGATGCTGAAGCAGTCGTGCAGCTCTATGACGTCGATATCCTTCGGCTTCAGCCCCGACATATCGTAGGACTGTTTGGCCGCCAGCTCGCGGGAGCGGATGCGCGGCAGGTAGTCCTTCTGAGTAAGCAGGTTGCCCGCCGAAGCCTGGCCGACGCCTGCTATGTAAACGGGTTTGGAGGTGAGCTTTTTGGCGACCTTCTCCGAGGCAAGCACCACCGCCGCCGCGCCGTCGGTGAAGGGGCAGCAGTCCTGTAGCTGGATGGGCGTGGCCACCATGAAGCTGTTCAATACGTCATCGACGGTGATCTCCTTCTGGAACTGCGCCCTGGGATTGCGCGCGCCGTAGTAATGGGAGTTGACGGATACCTGCGCCATCTGGTGTTTGAGCTTATCGATGGGCACGCCGTATTTTTTTGAGTAGAGGTGGCTGAGCAGGGCGAAGACACCCGGGAAGGTGATGCCCGCGGAGAATTCATAGCGGCCGTCGCTGGCCATGGCGAAGGTCCGGGTGGCGAGGGGAGTGCCCATCTTGGCGGCAGTCTCGGTGCCGCCTGCTATCACCAGGTCGTAGAAACCGCCGGCCACCGATATAAAGGCGTCCCTGACCGCTGCGGAGGCCGAGGCGCAGGCGTTTTCATACCTGTTGGCGGGTATCCCGGCAGCGCCGATGCTCTCGGCGCAGAAGGCCTGGATGTGCATCTGTCCCTCAGCAAAATCGCTGAGGCAGTTGCCCAGGAAAAGGGCCTGGAGGTCACCGGGCTTGATGTTGGACTCGCTGATGGCGTCCGTGGCCGCCTCCGTAAAAAGCTCCACGGCGGTCTTGTTCTGCTTGCCGCTGAATTTGGTCATGCCGACACCGACAATAGCTACTTTACGCATCTTATCTCTCCTTTACGCGGTTTACTGGGGCGGGTCTTGAGAATTATAGCATCAATTGGGGCTGGCAGCGTCGGCAGAAGAGGGAGTTCTTGAAATCGGTATCGGAAAGGCTGTTGGAGAAACTCATGACGCATGACGGGTCGGTGCAATGCCCCATGCCGAAGGTATGCCCCAGCTCATGGACGGCTTCCTTGACGGTTCTCTCCATGAACAGATCATTATCCGGAGGCAAACCGTAATATTCCTGCCTGAGCAGGTGCAGGGATATCACCGCGACGCCGAAGGACTGGTCGGCCTGGCCGAAGACGAAATTCAGACCGCGGGTGAAAAGCTCGGCCTCGGTGACACCCAGCAGCTTGTGGCCTTTTTTGTTGAGCGGCTTGAGCTTATCCAGGAACACGTCGGAGAGGTACTGGTCCCTGAGCTTGATATAGGCTTCTTCGGGAATGGGGATGGGCTGGTTAATGCGTACGGGGCAACCGAAGATGGAGTGAAGGCGGGTTTTGAGGGTATTCAGGATATCGCTGTCGATCCCGCCTACGGGCTGAAGTTTGATTTCCATGCGGCAGCTATTTCAACCATGCCAGTATCTCGGCGAGGATGGGACGCTGGTTATTGCGGGTGAGCTCGGCCAGCCGGATGAACCTGCTCTGCTTGATGGTATCGGCCAGCGGGTGCGGCTTGAGCGTTATGGTGCCCAGTATCTTTTTATTGCTGGTGAGGGCGTCCTGTACGGCCTTGATGAACCTGGGCGAAAAGAGCTCCATCTTGCCGATCTCGTCGATCACCACGACATCCTTGCTTTCCAGGGCGCTGTAGATGGCGTTTACCCCGATATCATCGAGGACGCTGACATCGACGGCGTATTTGCCCACGTGGAAAGGGCTGTCGATGCCGATGTGGGCAAGCATGCCCTCTTTACCGTCCAGCGTTACGATCTGGAACCCTTCCCGCACCCCTACATTGCGGATTTCCTGTGTAAAGAAACCCCCGGCATTACATTTCGACTGCGTCAGTGCCTGCCGTATTAAACTTGTTTTGCCCGTACCGGGCATGCCTGTAAGTAAATAAGCCTGCGCCATCAGCCTTCTTCGCTGGATTCCGCCTTCTTCTTGCGGACGGGAGCCTTTTTAGCCGGCTCGGCCTTGGCCGTTTTAGCCGGTTCAGCGGCAGATTCGACTTTCTTCTTCCTTACGACCGGTTTTTTAACCTTTTCAGCTGCTACCTCAACCTTTTTCTCGGGCTCTGCCTTTTCTTTTTTGGGCGCGGCCTTCTTTACAGGAGCCTCAGCCTCTTTGGACTTCAATATATCGGTCAGCGCCTTGACCGGCTTGGGTACTTCCTTCTCCTTCTTGGGGACGGCCTTGACCGCCGGCTTTATAGCGCCGCCTGAAGCAAGCACTAAAGCCTTTTTCTTAAATTCCAGCTTCTTCCTCTTGCGACGGTGCTTCATTATTGCCATTCTTCTGCTTTTATTCATCTATATCCACCTGTTAATTTTGAGTCTAAAAAAGAAATACGTGATGTATTATCTCTAAAGTAGCCCCCGATTTCAAATCGGGCCCGGTACCGTTACGTATATTTTGCCCTGAATTTTTCCGAGAGGCCGGCCAGCAGCCTGAAAACCTCCTCTGCAGCATCCGGCGACAGGGAGTCGAGCCCGCAGGACGGTGTGACCAGGCTGCGGGAGACAAGCTCCTTAAAAGAGATGCCGTCGCTGCTGAAAAAGGCGATGGCCGCCTCCAGCCTGTCGCTGAGGGAGGGCAATGATTCCTTTTGGAGGACCTCCTCATCGTTGGGAACGATGCCCCAGGCAATTGCGCCGCCGCGTTTGATAAAGGCGTGCACCTCATCCGGATAGCAGGCCAGCGATTCGAAGTAGTTGTAGGCATCGAAGTTTAGCACGTCTATGGATGATTTCAGCAGCAGCGTCCAGTCCGTGCCGCCGCAGCAGTGGATCCCTTTAATACCACTGAGGCCGGAGAGCACTTCTTCCAGTAATAGCGAGACCTGCTCGCTGGATATCGAGATAAACGCCGAACCCAGCGAAGCCAGGTAGGGCTCGTCGATAAATATAACCGTCTGCGGGGCCAGCTTGCGCAGGAATTTCTCCTGCCAGGCGGCTTTGAGCCTGAGGAATTTGGCGGCGGCATCCGCCAGCAGGTCGTCATACAATATTCCGCGACCGGAAGCATCCGTGACGCAGAGGCCCCAGCTAACGGGACCCGTGACCTGGCCCTTAACAGCGCCGTGTTTTACCTGCCCGGAGCCTGCCAGCGCATATAATCCCGCTGCGTAATCCGGGCTGACGGCGTATCTGTCCACATTGTTGTCTGCATGGGCCAGGTACAGCAGCGCCAGCTCATCATCGAATTCGGGGCCGGGCTTAACCGTGACTTTACCGTCAGCGATTACTGCGCCCGGGAAACCCTCGCTGTACTGCACGTACATGTTTTCCAGGCTGGACCTGGCGGGCAGTTGCGGCCATGCCGGGAGGCCGGGAAGATATTTAATCACCTGTCTGCAGGCAGACTCCGCATCGGCGGAGGGCAGGCTGCCGATCATGGTTGCCTTACAGTTGTATTCGAACTCTGCCTTCATCCTTCAAGATTACTTGATATATTTCCCGATGATGATATCCAGGTCCTTTTTGGCTTTTTCCGGGATAATCTCGGGGGCGGTTATTATGGCATTTTCCAGCGCTGTAGCGCAACAGCATTCCCTCCCGGCGGGCAGGTTGGTGATGGCATGCCTGAGTATTCTCTTGGCTGTGGCTATGCTCTTTTTAAGGTTGGAGATGACCATCTCCGCCGTTACCGTTTCGCTCAACTCATTCCAGCAGTCGTAGTCGGTGACAATCGCCATCATGCCGTAGCAGATCTCCGCTTCCCGCGCCAGCTTGGCCTCAGGCAGGGCGGTCATCAGGATCACATCGGCGCCCCAGGAACGGTAAAGCTCGGATTCCGCCCTTGTGGAGAACTGCGGGCCTTCCATTACTATTACGATACCGCCGTCGTGCACACGCGCATCCGTCGTCCTGTGGCCTGCGTCAAACAGCACATCGCTGAGCACGGGGCAGTAAGGGTCAGCAAAGGCTACATGCCCCACGATGCCGTTGCCGAAAAAGGTATTCGGCCGCAGGGTCGACCTGTCGATGATCTGGTCCGGGATCACGATATCCATGGGCTTGATTTTCTCTTTGAGGCTGCCTACCGTGGAGATGGCGATGATGAACTCCACCCCCAGCGATTTAAGCGCGTAGATATTGGCCCTGGCCGGAATCTCGGTGGGGCTGAGGCGATGGCCCACTCCGTGGCGGGGAAGGAAGGCCGCGTGAACGCCTTCTATATTTCCCAGTGTGATGGCATCGCTGGGATCGCCGAAGGGGGTTTTGATTCTGACATGTTCCACCTTGGTCATACCCTCGAGCTCGTACAGGCCGCTGCCGCCGATAATACCTACCCTGGCTTGCTGCATTAAATTTCCTCCTCGAATAATTTGGATATGTTAAGTTTGTAGGGTTTTCTCAGTATACTTTTTTCCGTGATGATGGCGCTGATATATTTGTGGGGCGTGACGTCGAAGGCGGGATTCATGACCTGAACGCCCTCCGGCGCAATCCTGATCCCCTTTATGGAGGTAACCTCGTCGGGGTTCCTGTCTTCGATGACAATATCCGCTCCGCTGCGGATGTTTTTGTCGATGCTGCTGAGCGGAGCCGCCACATAAAAGGGGACATGGTTTTCTTTACATAACACTGCCACAGAATAGGTGCCGATTTTATTGGCGGTGTCGCCGTTGGCGGCAATGCGGTCGGCGCCGACGATGGCGCAATCGATCATGCCTTTTGCCATCAAGTACCCGGCCATATTATCGGTGATCAGGGTGACGGGTATGCCTTCCTGTATCAACTCCCATGTAGTAAGCCTGGCGCCCTGCAGTACCGGCCGGGTTTCATCGGCAAAGACGCGGATTTTCTTACCCTGCTCTCCGGCTGCCTTGATCACGCCCAGCGCTGTGCCGTACGTGGTGCCTGTGGCAAGCGACCCGGTGTTGCAGTGGGTGATGATGGTCCAGCCGTCCTTGATAAGGGCAGAGCCGTTTTTGCTTAGCCTGCGCATGGCGGATTCCTCATGCTTTCGGATCGCTTCCGCCGCCTGGAGCAGCTTCTTTTTAACCCCGGCCGCGCTTGCAGCGCTGTCTGCAGCCTGCCTCATTTTATCGATGGCGTAAAACAGGTTGACCGCCGTGGGCCTGGAGGCGGCAAATTCCCCTAAAATGCGGTCGAATTCCCTGCGGAATTGCTTCAGGCCTGTGCTATTAAGGGACATGGCGCCGAGGGCGATCCCATAGGCGGCGGCGATGCCGATGGCCGGCGCCCCGCGGACTTTCAATTCCACAATAGCGGAGATTACACTGCGGTAATTTTTTAGCTCCAGGTATACGACTTTGTCAGGCAGCCTGGACTGGTCGATGATTTTCAGACGGTCGCCGAGCCACTCTACAGGTTTCATAATATTTTCCTGCCCTGGTCCCGCCAGTTTTTAAAGGCCTTATCGAAATTATCCAGGAAGGCATCCCTGTCACCCGGAGTGATGATCACGGACATACGCCTTTTTCGCAATATTTCCACTATACTATCCTGTATTAAGTTTGTAGGCAGGCTTATGCCCAGGGACGGCCCTTTCGAGGTCGTGATCTTATCGATGTGATCGAAGGGGATGTTGAAAGCAAAAGGCCCGCGGAAGAGTATTTTTATTTTATCGTCATAGATACAGTAAGCTATGGGAAGGATAAAGAAATTGAGCAGTCCGAGAAGGAAGGCGAAAGCCAGCACCGTCAGGGCTTCATTCAAATTCGAAGCCAGCAGTGACACGGCGAGAACGACCAGCGCAACCGGCGGAATATTCAAAATCAGCAATATCCAGATATCGGGTTTGGGGTTATCTTTGTAAATAATATATTCCACTTGATATAAACCGCAACAGCACTGATATAGAAAATAATAAAGGGCAAATTGGCTGCCCTTTATTATAGCGTAATTGCCGGTATTTATAACGGATCACTTGGCGGCTTTTTTGGCTTTACTCCTGCGCCTGGCGACGAAGATGATCACCAGTATGATTATCCAGACCGGGGCAAATACCAGGACCCAGATCAACAGCCCCGTAAGGAATTTGCCGAAGACGATCAGGCCGTCGACCGCCGACTTAAAGATTCCCGGAACGTCCCATGTGCTTTCGCCGATCGGCCTGGTTTTCTTCAGGGATATTTCAATCACCGACATGTCCGAGGTTCGTTCCAGGTACTGCATGCGGCCCTTGATCCTTTCGATATTGCCCCTCACGTTGGAAAGCTCTCGCTGGACTTCAAGTATGTCCTTGACATTCTCGGCTTTCTTAAGCAGTTCAAGGTACTGGGCTTCGGTGGCCTCCAGGTTGCGAAGCTGGGCGCTCAGGTCGGAGTACTGTTCCGTGACGTCCTGGCTATTGGTATTCTCATTTAGCACCTTCACGCCGAGAGCGCGCAGTTTCTGCATGGCCTCGTCGAACTTTTCCACGGGGATCCTGATCGATATCCAGCCGGTGGGCTCAGCTTCATCGGCGCGCTGGGTGGACGAAACCACATATCCGTTCAACTGGCTTGCCAGCGAGGAAATATCGGCCAGCGTAACATCGATGTCCTTAACTTCGATCCAGAGGCTTCCCGTACGGACGATTTTACGGTCGGCTGCATTATCACCGCCACTACCAGCGGAATCCTCAACATATACACCTTTGCTGTAATATTGCTCAGAACTTCCACCGGGTTCCATGGGCGCCGGGGGCGCAGGCACTGTAGACGGATAGCTCATTGTAGTGCGCTGGTCAGGCACGGACTGTTTTACACCGCCCCAGTTGACTGCAGAGCAGGCAAGCGATGAAAAAAGGATGGCTACAACTACCAGCAAAATAAAGGATTTGGGTAACCGGTTCATTTCAACCTCCTGTCAATAAAAGCTGATAAACAGCTACTTAATTATAGTATTAGTATCCTGAATTATCCTGGATCCGGATGTCGATGTGGATGTGGATGTAGACGGTTTGATAGCGGAAGGGACGAGTTTCGGTCTGTCGGGAAGAACCGTGGGTACGGAGCCGCCTGTGGACTTCTGTGCATCCCTGGTGGTTGTGTTTACCGAGCCCGACGAAGTTGTAGGCTTGTCTGTCGATGGAATCAGCCTCGGTTTATTCGGCGGAATTACGGGGGTGGAGCCGGTATAAGGCTTCCGCGTTACATTATCGGTGATATTATCTTTTCCCCGGTTGATATTGATGTTGGGCAGGATGGTTTTGGAATCTGTAGATTTTGTTGAAGGCGTCTGTACCTGCTCGTTGGCTTTACGTGCCCGCTCGATGGCGGCTTTAATCGTGGGTTTGACAGAATCCGGGGCGTTCTGCAGCGCATTTTGCAGGACAGCAATGCTTTTGGCAGTATTCGTATTTATGGACCTGGCTTTGTTGGTATCGATGACGGCCTTATTGGCGCCGGTAACGGTTTTAGGAGGTAACTGCTGGGAAAACTTGCTATCCCTGGTGGCGTTATCAGCTGCACCTTTACCTGCAGGGGTGGTTATTTGGGGAGTAACAACTGTCGTAGAAGGAACCGGCGTCTGAGTAGTATCCGCAGGAGTGGTGGTTGTCCCAGGAATAGTTTCCTGAGGTGTAACCGCCGGAGGTGTAATGGTTGGTTGGGGAGCTACGATGGACGGTGCGATAGTTGCCGGGGGAGTAACTTCGGTGGGTGCAACGGGTGTTGGGGGAGTAATCACCGGAGGAGTAACGACGGATGGTGTGGTAGTAGAAGGTACAGGCGTAACTTCGGTGGGTGCAACGGGCGCCGGCGGAGTAATCACCGGGGGAGTAACGACGGAGGGTGTGGTAGTAGAAGGTACAGGCGCCACCATTGTGGCAGTACCGGCTTTGCCGGCATCGGTTGCAGCTACTTTCTGAAGTGAATTCTCCAGGTCTTCCAGGTGGCGGTTCATATTGGCCATAGTCGTGACGATCTTATCGGTTTTACCCTGGTTGGCCATCACGGCAACTTCCTGCGCCCTTTTTTCAGCAAGCTGGGCATGTAGTTCAGCTTTATCAACATCCGAAAAGGTCAGCGCTACCTGGGCCTGCTCTACGGCCATTTTTACACCGTACAGCGGCTGATCCGGCATAGCCTGGGAAGAGGCTGCCGCAGTTCCGCCGGTGGCCAGGACGAAAGCCATCATGGCAGATAGCGCTACCGCCCAGCTGCGGCGCCAGTGGAAGATGCTCGGGCCGGATGATGCTACAGGTTGCCTGCCCAGATAGTCCTGAACGCCGTGCATTCTCACCCGTGCCCAGTATTTAAACTCCGGCCTCGGCTGAATGGGATAAGCCCTTCTTTTAACATCGAAGGCCATCCTCAGCATCTGGTCGAGATCGGCTGCATACTGGGGATAGCGCTTGAGACAGCTGTCCAGGCTCTCACCGGAGAGCAGGCGCTCAAAGCATTCGTTAAAAATTTCTTCCAGTTGGTTAGCCATTGATCTTTCCGTATAAAAGCTTTCTCAGCGAGGCGATAGCGTTAAACTGCAGCGCTTTGACCGTGCCCTCGCTTTTACCGAGGGTCACGGCGACTTCAGCTATGGAGAGCTCCGCAATAAAACGCAGGGTAGCTACCTCCCGCTGCGCATCCGGCAACTTCGTCAGCGCATCCTTAAGCTGATAAATTTCAAAATTCTGTTCCGTCATGTAAACCGGGTCACCCGAAGCTATAGCCCCGGCCTCGTCGAGGCTGGTTTTCTTCTCCTTCGCTGTTTTTCTCACGTGATCAATCACCCTGTTATGAGCGATTTTAAATAGCCATGCCGTGAACGGCAGGTCACGCCACTTGTAAGACTTGATAGCTTCGTAAGCCTTAATAAATACATCCTGGGTCAAGTCCTCAGCTTCGGCCTGGCTGCGTACCTTGACATAAATGTAGCGATAAATCTTGTCAAAGTGCCTATCGTAAAGCGCTGTGAATGCTTCTCGATCGCCATTAACCGCTCTCTGTACAATTTGTTCTTCTATTAACACCAGGATACCTCAAACACCTGGTGTCTATTATATATAAACGTGAGTTGGTATAAAAAGTTTATGCGTATAGTTCAGGAGTTGTTTATAACGAGCAACGAATATCTTTGAATCGGGTGCCGCAAGCCGTTAAAATAATATCGATTATGACATCTCACAATTTATCCGGCTGCCGTATGGAGGGGAAGATATGCATGGTGACCGGAGCAAGTTCCGGAATAGGAAAAGAAATCGCCCTGGGGCTGGCGAAATTGGGCGCCACGGTAGTCCTGGTTTGCCGTGACGCCGGCAGAGGACAGGCGGCGCTGGAGGAAATTCAAAGCGCAAGCGGTAACAGTTCTCTTGATTTGCTTTTAGCCGATCTTTCATCTCAAACGCAAATACATAAGCTTGTGGAAGAGTTCAAGCATAAATACAGGGTCCTGCATGTGCTGGTCAACAATGCAGGTGTCATAACACAAAGGCGGTGCCTCAGCGAAGACGGCATCGAGATGATGTTTGCCGTCAATTACCTGGCCTGTTTCATGCTTTCCAATCTTTTACTCGATGCGCTCAAAGAAGGGGCGCCATCGCGCATAGTTAATATAACATCATCAGTACACAGGGCTGTCCGGCTCGATTTTACCAACTTACAGGGCGAGAAGCTGTTTAATAAAGACCTTATCTATGCGCAGACAAAGCTGGCTGCCATCATTTTTACTTATGAACTGGCGCGCAGGCTGGAGAATACGGGTGTAACGGTAACCTGCGCCTGCCCCGGCGCTACTGCCACTCGTGTTTGGGAACGCTCGAGCCGGTTCATGGATACTCTGTTCAAAACCTTTATGAAAGAACCTGCGGAAGGAGCGAGGATACCGCTGTTTTTAGCTGCATCGCCTGAAGTCGAAGGCGTATCGTGCAAGTATTATCAGACAAGACAGCATCTGAAACGTTCCAGGGTCAATCCGGCCAATTCCATGGCGAAATCATCGCCGGAAACCTACGATAGAGACATAGCCAACAGGCTCTGGCAGATAAGCGAAAAGCTAACCGGACTTTCTGTATAGCAACCGGCTGGCTACCGGTGATTGACTCAGTCCATTTTCCTGGGAAGAAAACCTGATTTCTTTATCCACAGGAACGAAAGAGCGGTGGCTACCAGCGTAGATACCACCAGAAGTGTAATATACCAGCCGACGTCCTGCGGGCCCATGGCAAAAGCTGAATTGCCGAAAATAGTTGCCAGAGTATTGGGGACCAGGACTGCGGTGCCCAATACCGTAAGATAAGTCATCAATAGTGCCATCCTGTTGTTCATCAGTTGTAGCTGGTTGTTATAGATCGATTGCAGGACTTCCAGTCCCGAAGCCAGCACTTCCGATAGATGCTCGGCCAGGCCGATCTGGTTATTGACGTCCTCCGCGAGCAGCCCCACCCTACCCAGTAAAGCAGGCTCGTTGGTTAACAGGTTGGCGTCGCCGTAGCGCAGGTCGTGTAATACGTCTATGGTTTCCCAGAGCGCATCAAGATAGGTCATGAGAGCGTGCTTCATATGATAAATCCGCGGCCCGAGCTCGGTGCGGGGAGTGGTTGGATCCATCAGGCTTTTATTCAGATCGTCACCGCTTTCCTCAATCTGGCGGAGGTGCTCGAAATTCCGGTCGTTGTTCTGATCGATGATGCGGATCAGCAGTGTAGTAAGTTTATCCTCGGCCGAAAGGTCCAGGGGTATTTTTCTCAGTATGGTATCGGAGTAACGGCGCAGGCGTGTAAAACGACGGTCGACGAGGAGGCGATGAATAGTTAATATGAAGTTCCTTCTGAGAAATAGGAGGGTGGGGTAAGATTGCACGTCGATATGCTCATTTATCCTGATCTGGATGGACGGGAGTTTTATTCCCATCTCGGTATCATAGTCGTCATAAAGCAGCCTGGGATTGTCTACCAGGGAATTGACCAGGGCATCGCTGAATCCCAGGCCTGTAGCTCCGGACCGGGCGTCGGTATCGAAATTAGCCGTGCGGTAGTCTACCCAGGCAACGATCGAATTCTTGAGTATATCGGAAAATGCGGTGGGAGAATCGGAGTCTTCCATGTGCACAGTGCCGTCTTTACAGACGGCAACGCAGAACCAGTGCTTCTGGAATTCATTATTCTGAATTGCCGTTGAGTTATCGTGGCAATGATTTTCTGCCTGTTCTACCGTTTCGGACACGATCGCACCTCGGATTTCATTCTCATGATAACAACGAATTTGAACGTAATATCAGGTTTCTACTGAGGACGCCGCATTATCGCAGATGGGATAGCCTGAGTCAATGGAAAAATGAGATATATTTTTAAAAAATTAAGTAACTTATATATCCGTTGATATCATTTTAATTGGCCATTAGGGTATATGCTCCGGCAGGCAGAAAGTATGATAATTTATAGAAAATTAGCTTTTATATTCAATTGTCGTTGCAGTTGCGCGGCAAGGGGATTATTATGTCCACCGGCACCCTGACACACGTAATCAGTAAAATTGAACGGGGACGGGCTTCATGAGCTTAAACCTCAGAACTTTCATCATTGTTGTCATTGTTATTCTCATCGGATATGTCGTTATCGATTCGGTTGCCCGCAGTGTAGTATTCAAGGGTTTCGGCGAACTTGAAACGGAATATACCCGAAAAGATGTGCAGAGCGCGGTTAATTCTTTATCCTCACGTACTAAGTCTCTGGAAGCTACCAGCCATGATTGGGCAGAGTGGGACGATACTTATAATTTCGTGACCGATCGCAACCAAAAATATATCGATGACAATATGATGGACACATCCTTCAAGAATTTGAAGCTGAACCTGATGGCTATAGTGGATGGAAAAGGAAATGTGCTGTTCGCCAAGGCATTCGATCTAACACATAATTCATCTCTTGCAGTGCCCGACAAATTTGTCAACAAGCTGCCCCCGGATGACTTACTGACATCATCAACACCAGGGAAACCTCATTCGAGCGGCATTCTTATGCTGTCGGGAAAACCGGTGCTTGTTGCGGCCTGCCCGATCAAAGACAGCATGGGGGTACAACCGCCTAACGGGACGTTAATCATCGGCCGCTTTTTGGACGACAATGAAATCGACCAGCTCCGCGCCATGACAGGTGAAAACATCGGAATTAAGTATTTATCCGATAGTAGCTCAATAGAGGCAGCTGTTGGCACAAGCGCTGACAGGAACTCGATATCGGTCAAAATAATTGATGATGATTACATTGCAGGCTACGCCATCATTAACGATATTTATGGTTCTCCCTGCCTGATTCTGGAGCTGACTGAATCCAGGGATATCTTTAACCAGGGGAAGCAAACCTATGCGTATGCCATGGTTGGAGGTTTGGCGGGAGTCATCGTCATGCCGATCCTGGGTGCACTATTAATATACCTTATGCTGGTCCGTCCCATGCGCAAGTTAAATGCCGATGTCAGGGAGATAGCTCGTGCGGGTGACCATACCAGGAGGTTAACCGTGGACGGCAAAGATGAAATAGCCAGCGTTTCCAGGGAGATTAATACGATGCTGGAGTCACTGGAATCGGTTCACAGTAAGATTAATCAACAGGAAACAGCTTACCGCCTGCTTGTGGAGAATGTTCATGACACGGTGTGGACCATGGATATGAACTTAAATGTTACTTTCGCCAGCCCCTCGGCTATCGAGGAAAGGGGCTTTACTGTGGAAGAGATGATGACAATGCCGCTGAATAAGCAAATGACACCGGATTCACTGATTGCAACAATGAATGCATATCAGGAAGTGCTGGAGCAGGAGATCAGGAATCCCGGAAGCTTCGAGTCTCGAATTTTTGAGCTTGAATTGTATCGCAAAGACGGCTCTACTTTCTGGAGTGAAAACCAGCTATCTATGTTGCGGGATGCCGGCGGCAAGCCTTATGGGTTCCTCGGGGTCGGGCGTGATATAAGTGAAAGAAAACAAGCTGAAAACATATTACGCATCCAGCGCGACCTGGCTATGGAGTTAAGCACTTCAACATCCATGGAAAAGACCCTCAAACTATTCACTGAAAAGGCCATTGAAGTGTCCGGCATGGATAGTGGAGCCATATATCTGACTGATGTCAGGGGTCAGGTCTATGTGGATTTTGAGACCGGTTTCTCACCGGGATATGCCGCCAATGTATTAAATAACCATAAAGCCCATGACAATTCCGAATTACAGACAGTACAGGGCCCGGTATACTATGGCGCTCATGAAAACGCTGCAATAATGGATAACCTGGACCTGCAGGAGGGCTTGAAATGCAAAGCTGTGATTCATTTTTACGATCAGAAAGGCTTTGTAGGATGTCTTTATATTGGTTCACACACAGCGGGGCAGGTACCTGTAGCAAGCCGGGAGTTCCTGGAATTGATGGCCAATCAATTGAGCGAGGTCATAGCTAAGCTGAAGGCCGAGAAAGAACTGAGGGAAACGGAATCCAAATATGAGACGCTGGTGGAATCGGCGGCCGATGGGGTTGGAATTATACAGGACGGCGTCTTTAAATACGTAAACAGGTCTGCATGCGAGATATTCGGTTATACAAAAGAGCAAGCACTGGGGCAAAAATTCCTACCGGTTGTTGCGCCGGAAATGCGTGAAGTTGCTACACAAAGACACAAGCTGCGTATGTCGGGGCAAGGCCACCTGAGTAAATATCAAATCAAGCTCAATCACAGGGATGGCTCCATAATAATCTGCGAGCTCTCAAGCGGATTGATCAGCTACGAGGGCAGGCCGGCCATCATGGTGGTTGTTCGCGATATTACCGAACAGAAGCGGTGGGAAGAAAGGCAAATGATAGCCCAGAAGCTGGAGTCAATCGGCATACTGGCGGGAGGCATAGCGCATGATTTTAACAATATGCTGGCAGCCATACTGGGGAATATCTCGCTGGCCAAAATGAATGCCTCGGATGATGAAGAGATTACTTCACAGCTGACCTATGCGGAAAATGCCTGTGTTCGGGCTAAGGACCTGACACATCAACTGTTGACCTTTGCCAAAGGGGGCGCGCCCGTCAAGGCCACTAAGTCCGTAGCGGATATTCTGAAAAATACCGCCCATTTTGCCCTCAGCGGCTCTAATGTAAAATCGGAGTTTAACATACAGCCGGACCTCTGGTTTGCCGAGATAGATGAAGGCCAGATCAGCCAGGTAGTGCACAACCTGGTTGTAAATGCCAATCAGGCCATGCCGCAGGGTGGAACCATTGGAATAAGTGCGTCCAATATAGTCCTGGATGCCGGCAACGATCTGTCCTTACGCGGAGGTAAGTATATCAAAATATCGGTTTCAGACCAGGGAATAGGCATACCCGATACTTATCTTAAGAACATATTCGACCCCTACTTTACCACCAAGCAGAAGGGCACAGGCCTGGGCCTGGCAACATCATATTCCATCATTAGAAATCACGGCGGTTTGATCAGTGTGGAATCCACTCTCGGCGAAGGCACGACTTTCTATATCTATCTTCCCGCATCAACCAACAAAGCAATTGACAAAACGTCCCCTGATAAACCTGTTGTGCGTGTGAAAGGAAAACAAGTCCTGCTGGTAGATGACGAGGAGATGATCCTCGATGTTACCAGCCGCATCCTCAAGCGCATGGGCTTCGACCGGATATTAACCGCTGAAGACGGCGCCAGGGCGTTGGAAATATATCGGGAAGCCATAGATAACGGTAAGCCCATCGATGTCGTGATCATGGACCTGACCATTCCGGGCGGCATGGGTGGCAAGGAGACTATCAGGGAACTGCTGAAAATGGACCCGGCTGTTAAGGCGATTGTATCCAGCGGCTATGCCAACGACCCCATAATGTCGAATTACAAGAAATACGGCTTCTGCGGAGTAATCGTCAAGCCGTATAAGATAGGGGACCTGAACAAAGTACTGCAGGATGTCCTGGGAACTGCGGAATAGCCGCCTGCTTCAGATTCCTTTTTCGATCATCATTATGGCAAGGTCCGCCATGCGGCAGCTATAGCCCCACTCATTGTCATACCAGGCGATGATTTTGGCCATGTTGCCGCCGATCACCATGGTCTGCAATGAATCTAAGATGGAGCTGTTCTGGTTGCCCCTGAAATCGGTGCTCACCAGCGGCTCGGTGCAGTATTCAAGTATCCCCTTTAATTTACCTTCGCTGGCATCTTTAAATACCGAGTTTATCTGTTCCACGGTGACGTCTTTACCGAGATCACATACAAGGTCGCACATGGAAACCGTAGGGACCGGCACCCTCAGGGCGATGCCATGAAGTTTGCCCTTGACCTCGGGCAGCACCAGGGCTACCGCCTTGGCCGCGCCTGTCGTTGTAGGTATCATGTTGAGAGCTGCCGACCGGGCGCGTCGCAGGTCTTTGTGGTACATATCGAGCAGCCTCTGGTCATTGGTGTAGGCATGCACAGTAGTCAATAGACCTTTTACAATGCCGAAATTGTCGTTCAGCACTTTCACCACCGGGGCGATGCAGTTGGTGGTACAGGAGGCGTTGGAGACGATATTGTGCTGCCTGGGATCGTATTTATCATCGTTGACTCCGAGTACGATGGTAAGGTCTTCGTTGGTAGACGGGGCTGAGATAATGACCTTTTTGGCGCCGCCCTGCAGGTGTGCAGCGGCTTTGGTAGCATCCGTAAACAGCCCGGTAGATTCAATGACGATGCCCACGCCGTAGTCTTTCCAGGGGATTTTAGCCGGGTCGCGCTCCGCTATGACTGCGGTCTTTTCACCGTCGACCATGATGGCGTCTGCTGTTGCTTCGACTTTGCCGGGATAGATGCCGTAGGTGCTGTCATATTTAAGTAAATGGGCGTTGGTTTTGGCATCGGTCAGGTCGTTGATTGCTACTACGTCCAGTTTATCCCCGTAATGCTGCGTTATGGCCCTGAAGACCAGCCGCCCGATGCGGCCGAATCCGTTAATACCTATCTTCGCTGTCATTTTGAACCTCCTTTACGCGCTATCTTTTTATTGTATTCGGCGGTGATCCTGGTAGACATGCCGCCCCTGATATTCCAGTCTGAGATAATCTGCATTGACCTCGGTTTGAGGACTTTCACAAGGTCGTTGAGTATCTGGTTGGTGGAAGCTTCGTAAAAAATCGATACGGTGCGGTAGCTTGTCAGATAGAGCTTCAATGATTTGAACTCGATGATATATTTATCAGGCACATATTTAATGGTTATGGTAGCGAAGTCGGGCTGCGCCGGATTCACCGGGCAGAGCGCAGTGAACTCGGTAGATATCACCTGTACTTCGTAATCCCTGTCGGGTTGCGGATTCGGCATGGGGATCAGCAGCTCAGGTTGGGGGTGGTCCTTGTATTCGAGTTTCAGCGACTGTATTTTCTTGAATACGCCGTTCAAAAGCTATCCTCCCGTCCAGTAGAGTGTTTTTTCTCCCTCGTTGACCTTTTTGCCGTTGTTTTCCGCTACCATGTACTGGAGATGCGCCAGTGTATCCAGTAACGAAAGCCGCCTGTCGATGGCATCCAGTTTATTATAGGGCAACGGTTCCCCATTGACTATCCAGGGTATTTCCCTGGCTACATCGAAGCCGCTCTTCATCTCGACTCCCATGGCCTTTTCGATTTTCATCATCCTGTCCTTGTGGTGTCCCATGATGGCGTCAATCTTGGGCGCTACGCCGCTGAATACCGGCCCATGTCCCGGAAGTATGAAGCGGATATCCAGCTCGGCGACTTTATTCAGCGAGTCGATATATTCACCCAGCGGGTTTTCACCCGATTGCGGGTGGTAGGTGATGTTCGGTGCGGATTCCATTAACAGGTGGTCTCCCGAAAACAGGTATTTCTTATTCGGCTCGTACAGGCAGATGTGGCCGGGTGAATGGCCGGGGGTGACCAAAACCTCGAATTCGTAGGGGTCCATCTGTATTTTATCTCCCGCCTGAAGCAGCGAGGCAGGCGTCACCGGAGTCACATTGTTGCGGATGTTCATGGAAGCTTCGGCGAGCATTTTCAGCTCATAGTCGGGCACGCCGTGGGACTTGAGGAAGGCGCTTGTCTCCTTGAGAAATTCCTCCGGATGATTGTAGCGGGATTCCATAAAGTTGTTTTCAATGGCGCTGAAGGATACAGCTGCGCCGGCAAGTCCGGCGATTTTGCCCGCCAGGCCGAAGTGGTCGGGATGCAGGTGCGTTACCACGATTTGCGTGATATCCTTCATGGCAAAGCCGCTGTTCTTCATCTCCTGTGCCAGCGCATTGAAGGCTTCCGTCGTATTCCAGCCGGTATCAATCATGAGGTTGCCGTTGCTGCCTTCGACGATATAGACGTTGATGCTGTCCTGCCCTGCCCTGGGCAGCGGCACCTTGATCTGGTTGATACCTTTAAAAAGCTCCATACGGTATTTACCTCCTAAATGAGTAACGCGTTACGTCCAAGGTATTTTGCTTTGCTGCCCAGCTCTGACTCTATTTTTAGCAGCCGATTGTACTTGGTTACTCTTTCACTGCGACAGGGAGCGCCCGTCTTGATCTGTCCCGAGTTGACCGCTACCGCAAGGTCGGCGATGGCCGTGTCCTCGGTTTCTCCCGATCGATGGCTGACGACAGCGGTCCAGCCGGCTTTGCGCGCCATATCGATGGCCGCCAGGGTTTCCGTCAGCGTCCCGATCTGGTTGACCTTGATCAGGATGGAATTCGATGCCTTGCTGTCGATGCCCTGTTTCAGCCTTTTCACATTGGTGGTGTAAAGGTCGTCGCCTACAAGCTGTACTTTCTGCCCCAGCCTCTTTGTGAGCAGTACCCAGCTGTCCCAGTCATCCTCATCCAGGCCGTCCTCGATGCTGATAATGGGATACCGGGATAGCCAATCGGCGTAAAAATCAACCATTTCCGCGCCTGAAAGCGTCCTGCCCTCACTGGCAAGAACATATTTGCCGTCCTTGTAGAAGCTGCTGGCGGCAGCGTCGATACCTATGCAGCAGTCTTTGCCCGGTTTGTAGCCGGCGCTTTCGATCGCCGCCAGGATAACTTCAATTGCATCTTTATTTGAGGGCAGCGACGGCGCAAAACCACCTTCATCACCGACATTGGTATTCAGCTTTTTGCCCTTGATTACTTTTTTCAGGGAGTGATAGACCTCGCAGCCCATCTGCATGGCCTTGCTGAAGCTGTCGGCGCCCGTGGGCATGACCATGAACTCCTGGAGGTCTGTGGAGTTCTCGGCATGTTTGCCTCCGTTGAGTATGTTCATCATCGGCACGGGGAGCGTTATCCCCTTCCCTTTGCCGATATACTGGTAGAGCTGCAGGCTGTTTGACTTTGCGGCGGCGCATGCCGCGGCCAGAGATACGCCGATGATTGCATTGGCGCCGAGGTTGGATTTATCGGGCGTGCCGTCCAGCTCGATCAATTTGTTATCCAGCTTCTCCTGTTCATCGGCGCTGAAGCCTGTCAGGGCTGGGGCAATTATCTTGTTAACATTATTTACCGCTTTCAGGACTCCCAGGCCGCCGTAGCGCTTCGGGTCGCCGTCGCGCAGTTCCAGAGCCTCGTATTTACCTGTGCTTGCACCCGATGGGACGCCGGCGATCCCCGTTGAGCCGTCATTGAGAATAACCCGGACTTCAACGGTGGGATTGCCGCGGGAATCGAGTATCTCCCTTGCAATAATGTTCTTAATCTGCATGGTGTTCTTAGCGCTCATCCTTTTTCTTCCTTCTTTACTTTTAAGGCATGCTTTATGGCTTCAGCAACGGCATCTGCGGCGTCATCGGCAAGAATTATCGAATTATCCATTTTACCTTTTTTCACCAGCGACCATGTGTTCAGGCCTATCACCGGGATATGCAGCTTTAAGGCTATGGCGATCTCGCTCAGCGTGCCGTATTCTCCCCCGATGGCTATAACCGCCTGTGCGGCCTGCACAACCATAAAATTGCGGGCATGACCCAGTCCCGTGGCAACGGACAGCTTAACGTCTTTATTCGCAGCCGTCGGCTCGCTGCCAGGCAGTATGCCTATGGTCATGCCGCCCTCTGCATTGGCGCCCCTGCAGGCTGCCGCCATGATGCCGCCGAGCCCGCCGCAGACCAGAGTCGCTCCGCGACCGGCGATCTCCCTGCCGACCTGCTCGGCGAGGGCAGCCTCTTCGGTGCAGCACTCGCTCCCACCTATAACTGCTATGGTTAATTTATTCCTACGGTGGGCTTTATCGATGGCCAAAATAAATGATCTCCCTGCGAGGCCGTGTCATTATACCACCCGATTTTTAAGGGGGGCAATGTGGTTTAAATTAATGCTAACTTGGTATTGGTACTTATATGCTCCATCTATCATTGATATAATATGAACATGCAAGATTATCGGCAAAGCTTTATTCTAAAATTAGAGGGGTACCCTCTTCTCAAAACACATTTTGGTGAGTCTTTGGTTCAGAGAATGCATTCATCTAATTGGTTCGAAAATGGACTGATTTTAGCAATCTTGAGGAATAGTGATGCGCCAAGTTATTATGAGAATATTCTGCAAAAGGGGAATATCAGACAGATAGAAAACTCGAAAGAAATTTTCAGTGTTCTACGGGGTGATGATCGCTACTATGACTTGAAGATATTCGACGTTCTCGCAGAAATATGTTTATTACAATGGGCAAATGCTAATGGCTATACAAATATTAAGAAATTAACAATTAACAAAGATAATAAATTTAACTCAGTTAAAACTCCTGATTTTGAAATGCAAATTGATAGAAAGATATGAATTGCAGAGGCAAAACATTTTCGTGGACGAGATTATCTACCCGATTTTATTTTTGACAGGTTAAAAGGACTCGCATGGATTGCTAGCTGTTTTACTAAATTTGGGATAAATGTTGATACTACTGACAAATATGGGCAAAATCGGGAATTCATTCTGCATACCCGCAAGCATTGCGAACTTGCATATCATGATGATATTCGAAACGAATTAACAGAAGAATGGTTAAATAAACTTGAAGCTCGGCTTTCCAAAAACCCTCAGCATGAGGTTACACTCTTTCATGATCTTTTTGTTGTCAGACGAAGTGAGATCCCCACTGTGACTGTGGGACTAGATGGGCCGCATAAGATTGAAACAGAAGCTGCTGAATTAATGCTTGAAAAACTTAGTGGTAATTTGATGAACGCACTGGTGCAGATGAAGTCTTTCATCGACCAGCATCAGTGTATGGCGATTTCAAAAACACTGGTTTTTCTTTCAGGTACGAGTTCATGGAGCATGGAATGGAATGATATGTGGGAAGCATTGAGAGATAAGGACAATAAAATTTGGGGGAAAGTTAAGAAAATTCAACTTGAAGCAAGCAACATAATCAAATTACCGTTTGAATTGATTGTCGAGCAAAACGAGGAAGAAGAAACTATTTTTGGGGGTGAAAAGGCAATGAAAATAATACCTGAATATAAACGTTTTCCATTCCAATCTGTGTAAATTTATGGTTTGGTCTCGGTTGCCAAATTGAGTTTGAACTTTATAGATTGAGTGAACCTATTAAGTTGACAATTATGATAGGACAGTTTAATTAAGATCGGAGCAGTAAAATATAGGCCCGATCTACTACCAGTTTATTGTTGTGCTTCATCGTTACTCCAGCCTTTTTTCTAAATCGAAATAGTTTACGATTTTTTGGATAAGTCCCATAGCAAAAGCAGCTTCTTTCTGAGCTACTCGAAAATGGTTATTGTATACATAACACTTTTCATGGACTACTTCCTTTCGTGCACCTTGAAATTGAATGCAGTCATCCAAGATCGCCTTATCTTCACAGCCTAGCAATTCCAGTTTATCTTTATAAGATTTATAATCGTACTTTATAAAAGTTGCATGCCCTTTCTGTTCAACTATTAAACGATGAAGCAATGATTCGAGAAAAATTCCACAGAAAACAATCGTGATAAAAGCGTTTTTATAGGTTTTTTGTTGAGCGTCATAAGTAATAACAGATCCAAATTCGTCGCAAGATTTTGGCTTCTTTCCTAATTTAAGGGTTTTGTTCATTTCTGAATAGGCTTCACGGGCAATATGGTAAAAAACGCGGATATTCGTAGGAACAAAATTGCGCGAGTTATTTATCATTTTATTGCCGCTTATTATTGAACTTGTTCATCGCTGTCTCTATCCCCTCCGCAATAATGCATTCGATGGCTTCCGCAGCAGTGGATATTGCAGAATCTATAACCTTCTCCTCTTCATCCGTGAAATCACTTAAAACGTATTCCACGATTTCATCTTCGTCCCTGCTGCGGACGTTTTCTGAAGTAGGCCTGGAAATGCCGATCCTGACGCGATGGAAATCCTGTGTGCCGAGGCAGGCGATTATTGAATTTACGCCCCTGTGGCCACCTGACCTGCCGCCCAGTTTCAACCTGATCCTGCCGGTAGCCAGGTCCAGATCATCGTGTATTACGATAAGATCATCGGCATCAGCTTTATATTTATCCAACAAGCATGAGACGGCGTTGCCGCTGAGATTAACGAATGTCCTGGGCTTTGCTAGGATAACCTGATGGCCTGCTATAGTGCCCTGCCCGATATCAGACTGGCAGGTCCGCTTTTTAAGCGGAATGGAATATTTTTCCGCCATGTAGTCTATGCAGCAGAAGCCCGCATTATGGCGGTTGTCCCTGTACTTCCTGCCGGGATTGCCCAGTCCAACGATGATTTTCATACTACGGCTCATTACAGCAGCTTCAGTTTTCCTTCGGCAGTATTCAGCATGCCGAGGAATTCATTCTCATCAATAATTTTAGTGCCCAGGGACTGCGCGCGTGCAAGCTTGGAGCCCGGATCGGCGCCCACAACCAGGTAAGATGTCTTTTTGGTTACATCCGATGATGCTTTACCTCCCAACGTTCTGATCCTGGACTCGGCTTCCTGTCTTCCTGTCGCCTCGAGCTTTCCTGTAATGACAAACTCGACCCCATTCAGCGGCAGGTCCTTGCGCAGGGGCTCTGTTGATTCCAATTTAACGCCTGCCTTCCTCAGCTTTTCAATGATATCTATATTCTGCGGCTGGCGGAAGAATGCAAGTATGCCGTCGGACACCTTGGGACCGATAGAGGGGATGCCCATCAACTGCTCACGGGTTGCCCTGGAAAGCGCGTCTATACTGGAATAATGCTGCGACAGGATGGAGGCTGTCTCTTCACCGATATTGGGGATGCCCAGGGCAAAAATAAGCTGCGGCAGGGGACGTTCCTTGCTGTTTTCGATAGACTCCAGAACCTTGTTTACACTCTTCTCCCCCATCCGTTCCATGCCCAGGAGCTGCTCTCGCTTGAGATAATAAAGGTCGGCGGAGTCTTTGATCAATCTCTTTTCAAACAATGTCTGGCACAACTTTTCGCCCACTCCGTCGATATCCATGGCGCCCTTGGAGGCAAAGTGCTTGATGGCCTCCAGCGCCTGCGCCGGACAGGCAGTATTGGTGCAGCGGTGCATAGCCTCGCCCTCAGGCCTGATGACCTCAGCTCCGCAAACCGGGCACATTTTGGGCATGTGAAAAACCTTCTCGGAACCAGTGCGACGGCTCACGATAGGCTCCACGATCTCAGGGATAACCTCGCCGGCACGCTGTATCAGTACCCAGTCACCGACGCGTATATCCTTGCGATGGATATCGTCCTCGTTATGCAGGGTGGCCCTACTGATGGTTACACCGCCGACGTTGACAGGCTCGAGCACAGCATAGGGATTGAGGCTTCCGGTACGGCCTACATTGATTTCGATTTTAAGCAGGCGGGTGGTTGCCTGGACGGCAGGGAATTTATAGGCTATGGCCCAGCGGGGATCGTGACCTACGTATCCAAGCTCGTCCTGCTGGGCTATGGAATTGACCTTGATTACAACGCCGTCGGCGTCATAGGGCAACTGCTCCCTCTTCTCCACCCAGCGGTGATAAAATGCCTTGACTTCGTCAATATCACGGCAATGCGCCATCTCAGGGTTAATCTTAAAACCAAGCTTTTTCAAATACTGCATGATCTCCCAGTGGGTGGCAGGCATGGCCCTGCCCTCAGACCAGCCCAGCGCATAGATGAAGATATCCAGAGGACGTCCTGCTGTGATCCTGGGATCGAGCTGCCTCACAGAGCCCGCGGCGGCATTGCGCGGATTGGCAAACAGCGGCAGACCTTCATCTTCCCTTTCCATGTTGAGCTTTTTCAGCCCTTCCTTCGGTAGATAAGCTTCCCCCCTTACTTCAAAGCGTCCGGGCGCCTCTTCGGGAACGGAGAGGGGAATGCTGCGTATGGTCTTGAGGTTCTGCGTGATATTCTCGCCCTGGTAGCCATTGCCGCGCGTGGCCCCGACCGTGAGAATCCGGTTTTCATACGTCAGCGCCACAGCCAGGCCGTCAATCTTCAATTCGCAGACAAAGTCGAGCTTCTGGCCAGGCAGCAGGCCGGAGATCCTCTTGAACCAGGCGTCGATGTCATCATCGTCAAAGGCGTTGGCAAGGCTGAGCAGGGGACGGGGATGAGTGACTATGCCGAAGGCCTCCACCGGTTCCGCGCCTACCCGCTGCGTGGGTGAATCGGGAGTGACCAGCCCGGGATGCGCGTCCTCAAGCTTCTTGAGCTCCTGCAGGAGCGCGTCATATTCCGAATCGCTGATCTCGGGACTGTCCAGCACGTAGTAACGGTGGCTGTGGTAGTTCAGCTGGTCCCTGAGCTCGTTGATCCTCTTTTGAGATGCTTGCGGTTCAGACATATTAATGAATATCTGTGTTTTCCAGCATTATATCACTGTTTGCCAGTGTATCTGTACAGGTATTAGAGTAGAATAATGGCAATAAAAGTAAAAGGCCTGAAATGGATTTGGTTAAAAGGAAATCGGCGCGCTGGCACACAATTTATTCAATTATCAGCGCGGTAATTGAAGAGCTGGCTATTGTGGCCCTGGTACTATTTGTATTACCCCTGTTCAATATCAATATCCCGCTATGGGGGTTGATAATAATACTGGTCTGCTTTGCCGCTTATTGCTACGTAATGTACCGGATCGGGCATCCTACAATATCTTTCAGGGAAGTCAGCGACCCCGATTCGATAGTGGGCAGTACGGGCATAGCGGAGAATGAACTGAATCCTGAGGGACTGATCAGGATACATGGTGAACTGTGGAAAGCAGTATCTGAGGCGGAGAGATTGGAGAAAGGCAGCCGGGTGATCGTCACCGGCATAGACGGTTTGAGATTATTCGTTAGAAAAACGGACTGACGGCTTATTTCGCCATGCCGAAAAATCCCAGTTATTCAGTTCAACCACAGATGTTTTTACTTTATCTGCTGAAGACCTGATGCGGATCATTGAATCTTTATAGGCCAGCACCTCTTTTCGCGTATCCCAGCACCATGAATTGGGTAAGAAGTAGGTCTTCTCCAGAAAATCCGCCCACGCTATGGCCGCGCTGGCATCGCTGTGCAGAAAATCCAGGCGCTCATCCAAAGAAGCCAGCAGCCCGCGAAAAGTCGTAATAGTTTCGTTGTCTGAAGGGGAGGTGGACTTATAGGGATTAGCCTTGATAAGATCGGCAGTTATCTCCCCGAGACGATAGTTTTTCGGTTGTCCGGGGAAGACGGGCGGGCTTTTTATCAGGTTTAGAGAATGGGTCGCTTTGAGATCTGAGCATGAACCGCTGGCGAGCACGAAGGTCTCGGTGTGTTCATCAAATACCATGTAACGATCGGGTTTCAAACCGCATGGCACCCCAATATTGTAAACAGGGAAAGGGCTTCTCAGGGGCACACCCAGGTAGCAACCCAGCAGATTGGGATCATGTGGTAACTGCGTGCACTCGATATACCAGGTTTTGGGGATCATAGGTTCAAATGGTATTTCCTGCGGGTATGAAAGTTGCGACACAGTGCGGTCGAGCTCACTCAGCCTGTCTCCTAAAGCGGCCGCTGCCACGGTAAAATCCGGAGATTCGACAGCGGGTCGGCATGACAGGGACAGGCAAATGAACGAGACTGCTATCAGCGATACCGTTATGCGGGATAATATGGAAACCAATTCTATGAGATTATTGTATTCTATTGACTGTAACCGGGCAAAATGGGCATATACCTGACGGCACCTTTGAACTCAATCTTGTTAGCAATATTCTGCATTTCAATAACTTCCCTCATCGGGGCGATCAGCCAGAGCAATCTTACCTGTTTATTCTGTGTCAGTTTCCTGATCAGAGGCTCGTAGTTATAGGAACCCGGGGTGTAATACTCGACCGGGCCAATGGTCATGTTGTCCGCAACTGATTGCAATTTCATTTTCTCCAGGGCGCTCTTGCCGCTCTCTGTATTAATTACCAGAAAAGTAGCGTAATACCTGGTGGGATCATAATTAAACGAATCGGACATCCCTGTACAGGCGAGAAACTGTAATCCTATAGTTAATATAAATACGGCTGTTAAAGTAAGTTTACGGTAATTCATTCCAAGCTCCATAATCAATACAAAATTCTGCAAAATCAAATAAATTAGCAGGCACAATTGTACTTGCAGGGTAAATGGTGAGTCAAAGACACTTAACATAATATTGAACAAATATATTTAAGAGGCTATGCATGATCATATCTGCTTCCAATCTGCTTACGGGTTACAGGCATAAAGCTTACACTTGATAGTTAGCAATTATGGATATAGAATAAATACGATGCGATTAACTGTGGGTATTTTAATAGCTGCAATTTTCTCGGTGATTTTCCCTGCGGAAGCAGCCGCCTGGGGAAATCCTATCGACTCGCAGTGCGGAATCTGGAATGTGAAGAAACCCTATAATTCCGGATGGGGTCATTGCGCCTGCAGCGGCGGTGTATGCCCATTAAATTACGCTTCCAGTGCTACTACTAATTCAGGCTCTGACAGCCTTCAAGTTTCGGCTGCAGTTTGTCAGCAAACGGATTGTTCAGCGGGCAAGGTATCCGTAGCCTATCTGGTACCTACGGGTATAATTGACTGTACCAAAGATACGACAACGAAAATAAAGACTATAGACTGCACCAATTCCACTGCCTCGGTTTCGACGGGATATTCACCCGTTTATGCCCCGGTGACTTCCACATGCCGCACACGCGGGACCTGTACACGCTGAGTTTCAGCGTTGGATCTTGACCTTTCTTTTGACAGGAATAGTGGCCTTTCCGTTGGTATTACCGTTTACCTGGGTCAGCGCTTCCTTTATTGCCTTATTGAAGACAGGTAAATCCGCCGGTTTGCGTGATGTGATGATGTTCCTGTCTATGACGACAGGCTCGTTGACCCAATGAGCGCCTGCATTCCTCAAGTCAATTGTTATGGAAGGCCATGACGTGAGACGGCGTCCCCTGACAATCCCCGCCGAGATAAGCAGCTGCGGCCCGTGGCAGATTGCAGCGATTATCTTTCCCAGCCTGTGTGCTTTATTTACCAGGGCAATCATCGGTTGGTGCAGCCGCATTCTATCCGGCGCATAACCGCCGGGAACAATGATGGCATCGAACTGATCAGCTCTAACCCTATCAGCAGTGATATCAGCCTTTATTTCGGCATTGCCTCGCTTTCCCTGATACAATTGCTTGAGATCGTTACCTATTACTACGACACGAGCCCCGGCTTTTTTCATAGCTTCCAGAGGGACCATCAACTCTGAATCTTCAAATCCCGCTTCCACCAGGATGCCAATTTTCTTCCCTTCGAGTGTCATCGCCCGTGCCTCCTCATAAATATTATTAACGAATTTAATAAAAATCGGTCATCAGCTTTTGTATCCTGGCGGGCTCTACAGGTTGTTTAACCAGGGCGATGTTGCGCAGTGCTTTAAGGCTTTTTTCAAACACGGGCCGTTCTTTATGGTAAAAGATCCCTATGGGGATGCGGTCTCCCCATTCCATCGATTTATTAAAAGCCATAATCTTATCGGCAGGGTTATACTTTTTTTCTTCATCGAGTTTATAAACCCGTTTGCTGTACCACTCATATGTATTGACGTGATTGAAGGATACGCACGGTTGAAGTATGTCCAGCAGCGCGAATCCTTTGTGGGTTATAGCCTGTTTGATTAAGCCCGCCAGGTGGTCAACATCCCCGGCAAAACCTCTAGCTACGAAAGAGGCGTCACTGGCGATGGCCAGCGCCAGGGGATTGATCTGCGGGGGAGAGCCTTCAGGAGTAGTTTTGGTAATAAATCCGGTATCACTGGTAGGAGATGCCTGCCCCTTGGTAAGCGCATAAATTTGGTTGTTATGCACCATATACGTGATGTCATGGTTACGCCGCATCGCGTGAATCCAGTGGTTGCCGCCCTCGGCGTAACCATCGCCATCGCCACCGACGGCGATTACAGTCAGGTCATGGTTGGCTATTTTGGCCCCGATGGCAACCGGCACCGCACGGCCATGCAGTGAATTGAACGTATTGCATTTCATATAGTGGGGCAGTTTACCCGCCTGTCCTATACCCGAGACTACAAGCAGGTTATACGGCGGTATGTTTAGATCAACAAGAGCTTTTTTCAAAGCGGAAAGGATGCCGAAGTTACCGCAGCCGGGGCACCATGCGGGCTGCAGGCCTGCATAATCCTGAGGATTTACCACCGTCATGGCAGCATACCTTTCAGCCTTTCAATGATATATTGGGGAGTAAAGGGACGGCCGTCATATTTCAGGATATTGCCGCTGATCTTAATACCGGTCTCGGAATTTAATAGACGTGCGAATTGCCCTGTGGCATTATTCTCAGCAACGTATATTTTGCGGTCGACGCCCAGCAAATCGGCAGTTTCCTGAGCAGGCAAAGGCCATATCTCAGTGAAATGAACCAGGTTGATGCTCAATCCCTGCTGACGCAGCAGTCCCATAGCTTCGTGCAAAGCACCGAAACTGCTACCCCAGCCGACCAGAGAAATAGCGGAAGTTTTCGGGCCGTAGACATGGGGAAGCGCCATATCTTTACGCAGTGCGTCGAGCTTCTTAAGCCGTTTGGCAACCATGCGGGACCTGGTTTCAGCGTCCTCAATAATATGTCCTGCTTCGTTATGTTCATCCGAGTCTGTTACCACCAGCGCGTGGCTTTGCATGGGCAGGGCGCGCGGGGATATTCCCGACGGGGTTATCCTGTGCCTTTTATACTCGGATAGTTTCCCCATCTCGTCCTCCGCCATAGGCAGCCCGCGGTCGATATACACTCCGGTCAAATCGAATTTCTCAGTAGTGAAATAGGATGTAGCCAAATAATGATCCGTTAAGATTATGACGGGAATCTGATATTTTTCAGCCATATTGAATGCCTTTATCGTTAGCCAGAAGCAATCTTCTGCAGCGGAGGGGGCAAAGACGGCACGGGGGAATTCACCGTGGGAGGCATTCACTGCAAATAAAAGGTCTCCCTGCTCCGTCCTGGTTGGCAAACCTATGGCTGGTCCCGCCCTCTGCCCTTCCACAATCACTACCGGGGTCTCGGTCATACCGGATAAACCTACAGCCTCCACCATCAGAGAGAATCCTCCGCCGGAGGTTACCGTCATTGACCTGACGCCCGAATAGGCGGCGCCGATGGCCATATGTATGGCCGCTATCTCGTCCTCGGGTTGGATAACGACAGTGGCGAAATCCCCTGCATTGGCGGCCATATACTCAATGATTGGCGTTGAAGGGGTCATGGGATAAGCCGAGAGAAATTTACATCCTGCGGCCATAGCGCCCAGCGCTACAGATTCATTGCCGTTGAGCAGCATGCGCTCAATTCTCATTATGGAACCCAGGTCGTAGTTCGGGCTTCTGTCGTAACGCTGCCTGGCATAATCGTATCCCGCCCTTGCTGCTTTAACATTGCCTTCCACTTTAGCAGGAGATTCAAAAAAGTCCTTGATCACGCCAGCCAGTATTTCGAAATCGAATCCCAGCATGCCCATAACTGCGCCAATAGCTACTGAATTTGCCATTAATTTATTACCGGCTTTCTCAGCAGCCAGATCGTTCAATGGCACGGCCAGAACCGTGTATTGCCGAACAAGTTCCGGATCCATATTGATGTCGGCGATAGCGACGCCTTTACCGTCAAGCTTCGGAGCATGCAGGGTCAGGCTCTCTTTATTCAGTGCGACAAGAATATCGATAACTTCAGAAACCGCGCATACCTGGGAATCCCTTACCCTGATGCGGAAAAAATTGTGCCCGCCCCTGATCCTCGATTCATAATCCTGGTCGGCGAATACGTGGCATCCCAGCCGCGCGAACGCTTTGGCAAGTATGAAGCCTATGGTCTGGACGCCCTGTCCGGCCTCGCCGCCTACAACAATCCTCAGATCTAACGCCATAATCTCATCCCGAATAATACCACAGCCGTCTATTCGGCGCCCTTGAAAATACCCCTGGAAAGCGGTTTATAAAATATATGCAACAACAGTAAAATGATAAATGGAAATACCAGGTTATTGTGTATTTGAAAGGCGATGGGCTTGGTGACCAAACCGAATGTGAGTGTTTCAACAGTGCGGAACTCAGTAATCCCGTACCCGGTAATGCCATAGGCAACAAGAGTGATCAATAACATGGCCTGCACTGCAATCCTGACTGATTTGAATATTTTTTTGCGCATAGAGCTTATCTCTCATAAAAAGGATAGTTGATGCTGGCGTCGTTGGAATAGCCGGCCCGCTCCCAGTATCCCAGGTAGTTGATATCATCTGAAAGCTCCAGCCCGGTTACCCATTTTATCCACTTGTAACCCCATTTGTTCTCTGCAACGAGCTGGAAGGGAAATCCTCTTTCCGGAGGCAGTACCACGCCATTCATTTTATATGCAAGCAGAAGGTTATTATCGCTAATATAGGACAGGGGCAGCGCCGTAGTATATCCGTCATATGCATGAAAGATAATGACCCTGGCAGCAGGCAATACTCCGGCTTTCTCTACAATGTCTTTAATACGGATACCTTCCCAGAGAATCTTCACTGACCAGCCTTCGACGCAATCGAGGCCTACGACTTTTTGATAACTCTGAAACCCGCTGAGCACCTCAGTATAAGTATAGGAAGCCGGCTTCTCCACCAGGCCACCTACCTTGAGCATATAGTCATCCGGTTTGACATACTGGGGTCCGGCGATGGAATTCTCACGAAAATCAGTAATTGAAGAGAGCTTTTCCCCCTGGTACTCCTTTACCTGCACCGCCTCGAGCTCTTTGGCCTGTTCCGGGGGAATCCCACCTGTGCAACCTGCGGAGTAGCCTGCCAACAGCAGCAGCCCGAATACTGAAAACCATAAAAATCTATACATTTTCATAATACTATGTTAAAACGGTATGCCGGCAAAACCGATGGCAAAGACAGCATGAATGGTTACCGATATCAGGAAAAGCAGCCAGATATAGCAATGGAACCTGTAGAACTTGAGATACGATTTATTCTGCATCAGCCTGTGGGCGAATTTAAAACCAGGCAGGCAGCGGCAGGACATGAAAACAAGCACTCCGAGAATCAGATTGAATATAGCGAAAATAAAAATTATCCTGGCTGCAATAAGAGAATGAAAAAAAACATCCATTAAATTACTCCTGTAATACTGTGTTGCCTGATCCGCTATAAATCTATTTCGCCTGCGCCCCTGACAGTGTGTTTCTTAGTCGACTGGTCGTCTGCCCCGAAAGCCCAGATGATTTTATTGGCGCCTTTTACCAGCGGTTTATCGAATTTGTCTCCGGTATCCAGCTTTCTTTTACATTCAATGACCGTAGTCCCGCCTTCCCTCTTGCCGCCGAACTGGAGGATGTCATCCGTCCCCCCCTGTTGAACATCCGCAGGATGCGGCCCGAATTCACCGGTACTGAACATATCTGCGACCGCTGCCTTACCGTCGCCGATATACCCTTCGAGGATATCTGCATTTTTCATAAACTGTTCCGCGCCGAAGCCCACGGCTACCCATCCATCTGTTTTTGCTTTCATCCCGATATAAACAAACTCACTATCGGCGGACCAGTTTATCTCGTAATCACCGTAGCTCTTGCTCTTCTGGTATTCGCCCTGCGTGATTGTACCGTCGGGCACCCATGCAGCCGATGTACCGGCGCTTCCGGCAGCAGGCTGTGATACCGGTGGACTTGGTTGCGCCGGTGCTGCAGGAGGCGTTGCCGGCAATTGTGCAGGAGGAGTAGCAGGAGGTACAGGCTGGCAGGACAGAAGAAAAGTCGAAAATATCAGCAATGCTGAAATAAAAACTGGCATAACCATTGACCTGGATTCGAGCCGGATTAATGCATTTGCCATTAATTCCTCCTTAACTAATAGGGCTTCTCATACTACCAGGCAGGACTTTAATTGGAGGTTAACTCATTTCCCCTCACGTTTATTCTATTTCCACCAATACAGTATCGCTCTCAATCTTTACCGGGTATTTCCTTGCATCTTGAGGCGCCTTTAAAGTTTTCCCTATGGAAGATAGTACTCCGGAACCCTTAAGCCAACGGATAACCTTACCGGTGGAAACATCGAATTGTGATCCGTGTAAAGGACACGTAACAATAGATCCTTCAAGCTTGCCTTTAGAAAGGTTGCCGCCCATATGCGGGCATTTATTGCTTATCGCATAGAAATCACCATCTATATTGGCCACTAAAATGTCCAGGCCTTCTAATTTTACCGATCGCATATTTCCAGGCGGCAATTCCGATGTTTTAACTACCTCAACAAACCTGCCCATTGTGGATTTCCTCGCCAAACAAGTTATCGGATGCGGGCTTCGACCGCTGCCCAGTTTATATTCTTGAGGAATGCCTCGATATAATCCGCGCGTTTCAACCCGTAGTCGGTCATAAATGCGTGTTCGAAGACATCCAGGATGAGCAATGGGTTGCAGCCCGCCGGATGTCCCACGTCATGCTCGTTGATCCACTGGTTGAAAAGCCTGCCCCCGATCACATCCTGGTAAAGTATGGTCCAGCCGATGCCGCGCATGGTGGCCGTTCCCTTGAAGTCCTGCAGCCATGAATCGTAACCACTGAAATTCCCGGTGATCAATTTGCCGAGCTTCCCTTCCTTATCCAGCGCAGCCTTGCCGCCCAGGTTTTCAAAATATAATTCGTGCAGCCGCATACCGTTGAATTCCCAGCCGAACCGCCTTTTTAATTCAGCGTACTCCGGGGTGGCGGTTTTACCTTCTTTAAGCATGGCAGCCAGTGTATCAAGCAGCTTGTTGGTATTGGCGACATATCCCTTGTAAAGTGTGAAATGGTTGTTCAGCAAAGTGTCGCTGAAGCCTTCCATGCCCAGGATTTTTGAATAGTCTTGTGCTTCGTATGCCATATTAATTCCTCCTGTGGATTATTTTTCCAGGTCTTTCTTAAGATCGCCGAATACTTTTACATGGTACAGTTCATGGTCGCGGATCCTGTTGAGCAGTTTCTTTAGCTTGGGATCTTTGACTATTTTCGCAGCCCGATCGTATTCCGCCGCCACCTCTTTCTCAATTTTGATATCGGCCTTCAGCATATCAACGGCTTTTTTCGATTTGTCGATCCCGGTATGTTCGATCCTGGGATTTCCTCCGCCGCCGACCAGTTCCTCCGCCAGCCAGCCCAGGTGCTGCATCTCATTGATGGCCTGGTCCTGCATCTCCTTCTTCATCTCCTCATTGGGAGCAAGATAGGAGTGGAGCAGGTATTGAATCACCACGGTGTATTCATGCTCGATTCCCCAGTTCAGAATGACCGCTACTTTGTCTTTTTTACCGCCCCGCAGGTCTTTCAAGCCTTCTTTAGCTACCTTGGTGACGAAATGGACGAAGTCGCCGTGATGTGATTGCTCATCGGAGAGGATACGTTCCAGCAGGCGCTTGATCTTCGTGTCCTTGATAATCTTAATATGGTCCTTGTACATTGTAATGGCATCCTCTTCAGCCAGCACATCATTCTTCATCCACTGCGCCACAGTCTTACCGCCGGTGCGCATCTTGCCCCTGGTGAAACCGGGTTTTCCACCCAGTTCAACCACCTTTTCCGCCAGCCAGTCCAGATGCCTCATCTCCTCACGGGCAATGGCCTCTATTTCACAGGCTATTTCCCCCTCGCCCATGGCATAGGCATGCAGCAGGTACTGGATGATGGCAGCGTGCTCACCCTCGATGTCTTTGTTGAGCAGACTTACAATCTCTGAGTTTTTCAATTTCTCCCCCCGTTATTTATTGCCGAGATTGGCGAAATGTTAGCATCACCATCGCCTGTTGTATGTGACAAGGTTATTTTTACGGATTCAGGTATTTTTCCGGATTTGCGTCGAATGCCTTTTTGCATCCCACAGAGCAAAAGTAGTATTTCTTACCTTTATATTCGGATGTAGCCGCCGCCTTTTTCTCATCCACCTCCATTTTGCATACAGGATCAATAGCCATGTTCAATCCTCCTTCTGGTGATACTTTGAATCTAACCGGTTTAAAAGCTCTCAACCTCAAAGAATTGGACACCACGGTTATAGAGCTTGCCGCCATAGCCAGGGCGGCCAGCATGGGATTGAGGAAACCATAGTGACCGAATATGAATTGCAGTGAAGCAGGCACACCGCTGTTGACAAAGAAGGGGTACAGGATACCCGCTGCTACAGGAATTAAAATCACATTATAGGCAAAAGCCCAGAAAAGGTTTTGCTTGACGGTACGCACCGTGCTTTTGCTGAGCATGATGGCTGTCACCATGCCGTCAAGGTCTCCCCTGATGAGGGTGATATCTGCCGTCTCCATGGCTATGTCTGTGCCCGTGCCTATGGCAATGCCCACATCAGCCTGCGCCAGGGCCGGAGCATCATTGATGCCGTCGCCAACCATAGCAGTGATGTATCCCTCTTCCTGCAGCCTTGCCACCTCCATAGCCTTGTTTTCCGGCAGCACTTCTGCTATGACATTATCGATGCCCGCCTGCTCGGCGATGAACCTGGCAGCGCGCTGGTTGTCCCCGGTTATCATCGCCACCCGAATGCCCATCCTTTTCAATGCATCCATCGCCTGCATGGCATCAGGTTTGAGCGTATCGGCCAGGGCCACCAGTCCGCTGACTTTGTTTTCCTGCGCCAGGAAGAGCACGGTTTTTCCTTCATTCCACAACCTTACAGCTTCCAGCTCGGAACCTTTAAGGTCAACTGTTTTCTCCTGCATCAGAGCCAGGTTGCCCATCAACAGATCGCGGCCGTCAATTTTAACTTCGACGCCCAGCCCCGGCAGGGCATTGAAGTCCTCCGCCTGCTTGAGCGGCAGCCCCTTTTCCATTGCAGCGCGGTAGACTGCCTGGGCCAGAGGGTGCTCCGAGCTGCGTTCCACAGAAGCAGCAATCGAAAGTATGGAATCCCCGGTATGCGGCGCAATCGGAAAAATGTCGGTAACCACAGGCTCACCGCGTGTAAGGGTCCCCGTCTTATCCAGCAGGATGTAGTTGACCTTGTGCGCGCGCTCCAGGGATTCACCGCTTCGGATGAGTATACCGTTTTCAGCCCCTTTCCCTGTGCCGACGATGATGGCGGTAGGGGTTGCCAGCCCCAGCGCACAGGGGCAGGCTATGATCAGAACCGCGACAAAGTTCAGCAGGGCGTAGGTAAATCTCGGCTGCGGCCCGATCAGCATCCAGATGATAAAAGTTACTATGGCGATGATGATTACTGCAGGAACGAAGTAGCTGGCAATGACATCCGCCATGCGTTGTATGGGCGCCTTGCTGCTCTGCGCCTCGTCCACCATGCGGATAATCTGGGAAAGCAGTGTATCCTTACCCACCCGCGTGGCTTCAAATCTGAAGCTGCCCGTCTTGTTGATGGCGGCGCCTATCACAGTATCGCCGGATTTCTTCTCCACGGGGATGCTTTCACCCGTTATCATGGACTCGTCCACGGTGGAATATCCCTCTTTCACCGTGCCGTCAACCGGTATCTTCTCACCGGGTTTGACCAGGAGCAGGTCGCCGACCTGTACATCCTCAATGGGAATCTCGGTATCCTTCCCATCACGGACGACCGTGGCAACGGCGGGACGCAGCCCGATGAGCTTTTTCATGGCGTCGGATGTCTGACCCTTGGCCCTCGATTCGAGGAAGCGTCCCATTAAAATAAGGGCAATGATCATGGCTGACGTGTCGAAGTAAAGCCCGTGCCCCATGCCTGCCTGCATAAAGAATTCGGGGAAAAGCACGACTGCAACGCTGAAAAAATAGGCGGCGGTGGTGCCCACCGCTATCAGCGTATTCATATCGGCGGTCCTATGCCTGGTGGCTCCCCAGGCGCCTTTATAGAAGCGCAGGCCCGCCCAGAACTGCACCGGTGTGGCCAGTGCCCACAGCAGATAGGGCTTATAGGGGAAGTCCAGCGCTGTGGCCATGCTGAGGATCATGACGATGACCGCTGTAACCAGCGAGAACACGAACTTATTCCTTAGATCCGCTGTTTCACGGTTTGCAGCAAGTGCGATTTCATCAATGCCGGCCGCTTCCTCACCCAGCCCGTAACCAGCCTCCGCTACAGCCCGCCGCATATCGGAAATTCCGGCATCGTCCGTATACTCCACACTCGCTTTCTCCGAAGCCAGGTTGACGCTGGCGGAGACCACTCCCGGCACACTGAGCAGGGCATGTTCCACCCTGGAAACACACGAGGCGCAGGTCATACCACTCACAGGGAAGATAGATATATGGTTGCGTGTGCTGTACCCCACCTCGTGAATTGCATGGTTGATCTGGGACAGATCGATTTTGGTGGGATCGTATTCAACAGAAGCTTTCTCTGAGGCGAATGAGATAGAGGCGTTCTCGACACCAGGCAGTTCAGAGAGCGTTTTCTCAATAGTCAGGGCACAGGTTGCGCAGGTCATCCCACCCACATTGATTGTGGCCTTGAGCGTTTTCTTTGACGGCGCACCTTCTGCCATTTTACATACACTCTGTAAACAATTACGCAGCGGGTATCAGCTGAGCAAATCTATCCCGCGCTCTGCAAGTACATATTTCTCACCATCACGGCGGATTAGCTTGACGCGCTCGAGGTCTTTTAATCCGCTTTTCACTGTGAATAGCGCCAGGCTGGTAATATAGGCGATCTCATCAGGCAGGGCGTAACCGCTTTTTACCGCCAGCAGTATTTTTGAACCCGATTCCGTTGGCGTTCCATCCGATCCTACGACGGCCATATAATCACCCCCTCCGGGTATTCGATCCTTAGATTTCCAGGTGCTGCTCCCACACGCCGTGTTTGTTGCAGTAGCTGAATGCGAAAAGGTGTTTGAACTCGGATGAGTCTATTTCAAATGAATACACCGGTTTATCCACACCGGGTTTGAAAATCGCCCTGCCCAGATCCAGAACCTGGCCGTCTTTCCTGGCCCCGAACGCCTGGATCCACACAATATGATGCTCTTCCGTATTGGGATGGGCGACTTCCCTGCCGACAACAACCTCAACCCTGTCCTTGCCCTTCTTGCCGTGGATTTTACTCAGTTCAATGGCAGGGATATGTTTTTCCTTGCCTTCAGAGGTACGGCCCCTGATCAGGTCGCTGAAACGCACGATCTTGCCTGACCGCTCCTTTTTCATCACGCGCTGGGCAACCAGCCTTGAGTCCAGGCTGCCCACGCCGCCGTACTCAGGAGTATATGATGTCACATCGGTGAAAACACACTTGATGTGGCAGCTGGGGCAGGGTTCGGGCGGTTTGGCGGTTTCAATAACAAAGTTACATTTTTCGCACATCCAGTAAGTCATGAGCTAATCCCCCGTATAAAATGTTTATTTATAACCGTTCTGGCGGTGTTTCTGGGCTATGGTATCTGCCAGTTTGTCCAGAGCTTTATAATCTTCCTCTCTGGGATGTCCCTTTATATAAACAGGCTCCAGCAGTTCCACTTTCAGGCTGGTTAATGACCCTGTCAGCTGCTCCACGGCGCGGGAACCCCACCCGTACGAGCCTATGATGCTGGCAAACTTCAGGTTGGGCCTGAGCGCATTGGCCACGAAGGCGGCATTAGCTGCAAAGGGATGGGCCCCGCCCAGAACGGTACAGGCGCCGACCACCAGGGTTGCCGCGTCAACCAGCGCAATAGCCAGCTTGCCCAGGTCCGTAACGGTGAGATCGAACTGCTTCACATTTACGCCGCGCTGTATCAGTGCCTCCACGAAATGGTTTACCATGTCCCTGGTGCTGCCGTGCATGGATACATAAGGGAGCAGCACGATATTCCTGGGCTCGTCATAAACCCAGCTGTGATAGGCATTCAAAATGTATTCAGGCTTGTTATGCACGGGCCCGTGGCTCGGCGCTATGATATCGATCTGATAGTCCTTGAGCTTTTCCAGGTTCTTCTGGATATTCACGCGGAAGGGTATCATGATCTCGCCGAAATAGCGCTTGGCGGATTCATAAATCTGCCCGCCGTCCTCCACATACAGGGCCGATTGAGCCAGGTGCGCGCCGAAGAAGTCACAGGAAAACAGTATCTTATCCTCGCGGAGGTAGGTCACCATCGTCTCCGGCCAGTGGACCCACGGCGCATGAATGAATTCGAACGTCCTGTCACCCAGCGACAGCGTCGCCTTGTCCTCAACCGTGATAAACACGCTTTCATCCAGGCGGAGCAAATCAATGAGCATTCCCTTGCATTTGGGAGTGCAGACAACCCTGGCTTCCGGATACAGCTCCAGCATCATGGGAATGCTGCCCGAATGGTCCTGCTCGGCATGGTTGCAGATAATATAATCGAGCTGGTCTACTTTGAGCTGGTCCAGGTTGTTGATCAGGACGTAGTCCATGGCCGGGTCGACGGTATCAATCAGGGCTGTTTTTTCGTTCCCGCGCACAAGGTAGGAGTTGTAGCTGGTGCCGTCGGGCAGCGGGATCAGCGAGTCGAAAAGCCGCCGGTCCCAGTCGATTGCGCCCACGGCATCGATGCCGGGCCTAATATCAAGCCTGTTCATATTTACCTCCGTTAGATCGGTTTAAACTGGTCTTTGCTGGCGCCGCAAACGGGGCAGGTCCAGTCATCAGGCAGGTCCTCGAACCTGGTACCCGGTTTGATGCCGCCATCGGGATCGCCTTTTTCGGGATCGTATATATAGCCACAGACGCTGCATTGATACTTATCCATTTTGGGTTTTTCCTCCTTTTTTTCCTGGTAGCTCGGGGCGGATTTGGGTGTGGTGCCTCGCTTCACCTGTTGATAGTAAGCATAAGTAAGGGGTTCCCCTTCGCGGATAACATCAGCGTCGATGAGTTTGCCGGCGAAGATGGTGTGGGTATGGACGTCCGTCCGGCTGATGACCTCCGCCTCGAGATATGCCAGTGAATTATCCGTGACCACTGGCGCCCCGGTTTGACCTGTCTTGAAGTTGACGCCTGCGAATTTATCAACGTCCCTGCCGCTCTTAAAGCCGAAGCCTCCGATGAAATTCAGCGGCGTGTCTTTGGCGAGTATGGAAACCGTGAACACATTGCTGGCGGTGATATACTCGTGTGTCAGGTTATTGCGGTTGATTGTCACCGCTATAACCTGCGGCTCGGAGCAGATCTGGATGGCCGTATTGGCGATCTGCCCGTTGATCTTGCCGTCTTTCTTTGAGGAAACGATGTATAAACCGTAGGTGAGGGAATACAGCGCTTTACTGTTCATGACAACTCCTCTCCTTAACGCTACATCAGGTCTTTCTCGGCTGTCTCGACCGCCTGCTTGATCTGCGCTGTCAGCTCCGGTGGAAGCCCCTCGATTTCAACCCTGAGGAAGCCGCGGACGATGGTGGCAGTCGCCTCGTCACGGGTCAAACCCCGCATCATCAGGTACTCGACCTCCTCCTCCGCTATTTTACCAACCGCAGCCTCATGTGATAAGTCTATGCCCGCCAGGTTGCCCTTAAGCTCGGGAATGGCATGGATATGGCCGTCTCCCTTTAAAATCAGGCCGCGGCATTCCAGGTGCCCTTTAACATCCGGCGCGTTGCCCTCGATGTAACCACGGGCCATGATATTGCCTCCGGTTGTGATGGCGCGGGAGATAATCTCCGTCCTGGAACCGGCGCCGTTTAAAATAACCTGTGATCCAAGGTCCATATTGGAGCCGGGAGGGCAGAGGATGATGCTGTTGAACCTGGTAATGGTGTTTTTGCCGTTGCACCGTGCTATGGGATTAGCCTGCAACGACTTGACCGGTTTCATAATAATATAGTTGCTCAGGTAGATGCCGCCCTCCTCCATGATAACGCCTGTACGGGGGCGGACCTCCGTCTCCGGCGACCAGTTATGGATCATGGTGAAGCTGATCTTGGCGTCTTTTTTGATATAAAACTCCGATACTCCCAGGTGCATGGCCGGCTCCTCCCTTGGCGCTGTGGTACAGCCGGTGATGATGTGGAGCTCCGACCCTTCTTCAGCAATTATGATGTTGTGCACGCTCTGCGCCAGGTTTTTCTTGCCGATATACAGGCACGCCTGCACGGGATAGACTGTTTTGCTGCCCGGCAGTGCCCTGATGAAGTAACCGTTCCCGGGGTTGAGCTCGACATGTGCGGTGTATTTATCCGCATCCACGGCCACCGCCTTCCACATGTACTCCGCGAGCCAGTCGTATTTTTCCAGCGCCTTCCTGGTTGACATAACTTCTATGTCGGACTGCTGGGTCATGCTGTGGATCACCGAATGGTCCATCTGGATAATGGTGCCCGAGCGCTGGCTGGTGTCGTCCACAACCACTCCTGTCTGCAGCATCTGACTTTTAGCATCTTCTGAAATAACCGATAGATCTTCCTGGTAGGGCAGTTCCGCGGCGGCATGCTCGTATTTGGCGAGTTCGATATCTTCACCGAACCGCGCTTTTTTGGCGGCTGCGGCGCGGGCCTTTTCTTTGGATTCTTTGGAGGTATCTAGGCTATGCATTTGCGGCACTCCTCGTAACCTTTCTTAACGATGGTCTTTAAAATTTCATGCGGATCGCCCTCACAGATAATGGTGCCGCCCAGCATCACATAGCCGGTCCGCGCGTCGACATAGTCCAGTATGTGTCCCGTGTGCGTGATGATGAGGCCGCTGCGCATCCTTTCCCTGATGGGATGTTTTTTCTGCAGCAACTGGTTGATCAGGTGCCCTATCAGTGCAATGTTTACCAGGTCCACGCCTGATTCCGGCTCATCCAGCAGCACCAGGTCGGGTTTTTGCGCTAGCAGTTGCGCCAGCTCCGACCTCTTGATCTCACCGCCGGAAAAACCGTAGTTGATGTCCCTGTCCACCAGCTCGTTGAGGTTGGTGGACAGGAAAATGGAGTTAAGCTCTTCTTCGCTCTCCCGCCCCCTGGCGCAGGCGGTTACCATGTCCCTGGTTTTCACACCCCTGACCACCGGAGGCCTCTGCATAGACATGCCTATCCCCATCCGCGCCCTCTCGTCCATGGGCAGGTTGGTGATATCCGTCCCTTTCAGGATAATATTGCCCCTGGTAACTTTGTATTTGGGCGAGCCCATAATGGTCATCAGCAGCGTGGTCTTGCCGTTGCCGTTAGGGCCGAAAAGTACATGCGTTTCGCCGGTTTTGATAGCAAAGTTGATATCGTGCAGTATCTGCCGCCCCTCGACTTCAACGCTGAGGTCTTTGATTTCCAGAGTCGTATCGCTCATTCCGCTCGCTCCTTAGTTAAGAAATTGGCTATGCCCCGTCGAGCATATGGTGCTCGGTCCTGGTAAACCAGCCGACCGGATCGGCAATGTATTCCTTGTAATCTACAAGCGCCAGGTAATGTCCCTGCTCTTCGTCGGCTATCTGAGTATAAAAATTCCTGGCGATATTGGAACCCGATTTACCGGCCTGCTCCCGGTAATAATCCCTGGACTTGATCTCCAGCTCCATGGCCTTCGCCACCGCCTCGAATTCACCCTGCCCTGCCTTAACGGCCGCGCCGGCCTTTTTAATTGCCTTTGCAAATAAGGTTACCAGCTTCTTGTTTTTATCCGGTTTGACATCGATCTCGGGCCAGCCTTTGTCTGCGGCCAGGGCTTTATAGATCCTTTCAAAGCGCTTCCTGTGCTCGTCCTCCTGTTCCGCGAGCCAGGGAAACAGCTCTTTGCCGGCTTTATTGTTACTTTCCTTTGCCGCCAGCTGATAGAACTTTTTACCGTCGAGCTCCATCTGGATGGCATACTTTAAAGCTTCGATGATACCGGCCTGTCCTTCCTTCATAGCACTTACCTTCCCGCTTAGAATTTTGCATTGTAAAAATTACCTGTATCCTGTCCCAGCCAATATTCGTACTTACCGCCAATCTGAATTTGTTTCTGACAGCCAATTATAGCAATTTTTTAGTATCTGCAAGTAATATAAGTCACATTTTAAATAATGGGCGTGGTCCATAGCTTGCGACGGACATATAAAAAGGGCTGGCCCTGATAGCCAGCCCTTTGATTCACATCGAGTATGCTTATCTGGTTACTTTTTCCAGATCTTTGAGCTGAGTGTCCATGCCCTTGCCGAAGAGCTTGATCCTGATGGGCTCACCGTTGCCATATTTCTTGTAGACCCTGCATACTTCGCAGATGCTGGTGTCTTTGCCAGTGGCGCCCTTGTCGTCGAGCTTGCAGTAAGTCCCCTCGATCTCCCAGCAGGCAACGAACTGATACTTGGTTGCCGGGCATTCCGCCTTGATCATTTCGGGACAATGGCATTTTTCCCAGCATGCCTGCTTGTCTGTCCAGAAGTTTACCCCGGTGACCTCTTCTACGGTGGTTCCCTTTTTAGTCTTTTCAATTACTTCAGCCATTGTCTTTACCTCCTTCAGTTATTTCTTGGCTTTGTTTTCTTTTCTGATTAAAATTTAACATGCCGCGACTTCAGCGCCATCCGCCCCAACGCTTAATCTGCATTTGCGCAAAAGCGCATAACCACTTCAAAATGATTAGGTAAAAATGCGTATCCGGTATTTGAAACCTCTTTGCCGCGAGCCCGTTTTACTGTTAAAGTTTAGGCAGAATGGAAACACACGGAGGGTAGCTATCGGAAAACAGAATCGTTTGGCCGGGGAATCCAGCCCCTATCTGCTGCAGCATGCAGACAATCCCGTTGACTGGTACCCGTGGGGTGAAGAAGCGTTTAAACGGGCAGCTGAAGAAGGCAAACCAGTCTTTCTGAGCATTGGCTATTCAGCATGTCACTGGTGCCATGTGATGGCGCATGAATCATTTGAGGATCAGGATATAGCCGATTATCTCAATGAGAATTACATCAGCATAAAAGTGGACAGGGAGGAGCGGCCCGACATCGACAATGTATACATGGAATCGGTCCAGATGATGACCGGCAGAGGCGGCTGGCCGTTGAGTGTATTTCTGACGCCGAAGGGGCTGCCTTATTACGGCGGCACATATTTCCCCCCTCAGGCAAGGGGAGGTTTGACGGGTTTTCTCGATATATTAAGGGCGATGAAGCATTCGTACGAAAAAAACAGGGGAGATATTGAACAGGTTACCCATGAGCTGCAGTCTGTTTTGAGTAAAAACCCTCAAGCCCTGCAAAACCGGGAAGCCGTCAAAGCCGGATTGCTGCAGGTGGCCTTTGAAAATATTCAGACGGAAATCGATCCTGTCAAAGGCGGCCTGGGCAGCTCGCCCAAATTCCCCGAGCCGCTTGCCATGGAGTTTTTACTGCGTATTCATGCGAGACAGGCTGACGCGGAAGCGCTGGTTTCCGTAAACCGTACACTCGACGCTATGGCATACGGCGGGATTTTCGACCACATCGGCGGCGGTTTCCACCGCTACTCGACGGATAACGTCTGGCGCGTACCGCACTTTGAAAAGATGCTCTATGACAATGCCCTGCTTGCCAGCTTATATTTGCATGCCTATCAGGTTAACAGGAATCCCCTTTACAGGGATATTGCCTGCCGGACACTCGACTTCTTGTTGAGGGAAATGAGATCGCCGGAGGGAGGATTTTACGGTACGCTGGACGCCGATAGTGAGGGGATGGAAGGAAAGTACTACCTCTGGTCAAAGGATGAGATCATCGATGCGCTGGGCAAAGAAGATGGAGAGACAATCGCGGGGTATTACGGAGCGACCCGGGCAGGAAACTTCGAAGGCCTCAATATATTGTATGTAGCCGATCGGAAGTTACGGCCGGAAGACGATCTGCTTAAACGGTCCGGGGAGGCGTTGGGGAAACTGAGGAACAAAAGGGTACGCCCGGGCAGGGATGAGAAAATTCTGGCGTCGTGGAACGGGCTTGCGCTGTGCGCTTTCAGCGAAGCTGCCGCCGCCTTCCGGCGCGAGGATTACCTGGATGCTGCGCGTCAATGCGGAACCTTTATTGCCGGTTCGTTAATCAGGGGAGGGCAGCTTTTCCACACATATAAAGAAGGAAGGGCTATGGTGCCGGCTTATCTTGACGATTACTCCATGCTGATACTGGGTTTGCTCGACCTGCATGCGGCGAGCTTTTCACTCCAGTGGCTGGACCTGGCCGTTAAGCTGGCCGACGCTATGACAGGGAAGTTCAAAGATGAGTCCGGGGCGTTATTTTATGATGCAGCGTACGATTCGGAACAGCTTTTCATACGGCCGCGTAATCTTATCGACGGCGCCCAGCCCTCGGGCAACTCCGCCGCCGTCCTGGCGCTGTTGAAGCTGGCTGCCATTACAGGCAGGGAGGAATTCCACAAAAAAGCCGAGGGCGCCCTCCAGGCAATGCAATACCAGATATCGAAATATCCACGCGGTTTTTCCGGTTGGCTCTGTGCGCTGGATTTCTATCTGTCAGCCCCTCTGGAAATAGCAATTATAGGACGGAGAGGCGATGAAAAGACGGATGAAATGCTTCAAGCCGTGTACAGCGAGTTCCTCCCGGCCAGGGTTGTGGCGGCAGCAGAACCCGAAGCAGCAGATGCTGCAGGGAATATAGCGTTGCTGCAAGGCCGCCACGCGGTTGGAGGCGAACCTGCCGTATACATATGCCGGAACTACACCTGCAGCGCTCCCGTCACGGAAATAGAGGAGCTTGTCTCCGCACTGAAAAAGACCGCATCGATATAATTCAACCAACATGGTATTTATTACGTGCTGAAACTACCTGCATTATATCTGGCATTTATCGCTCTGGCGGCTATGACAGGCTGCGCTCCGTCAGCCGCGGGCGGCGCCGGCAGCCTGGACGTAAACCGCGGGCAGGAGATCCGCAAAGCAGCAGATACCTATTTGCTTAACCTGGCAGGCTGGGAAATCGATAACCTGCTGCAGCCCGAAATACCTGATATGGCAAGCCCTGTCATGCCGGGCCTGCGATCTCAGATAACCCGGACTCTGCGGGAAAATGATCTGATGGATTTTCCTCCTGTGCGCTTCAGGCTGGAGAACCCGCCTTACCTGCTTGTGGTGTCGCCCAGGGAAAGAATTTTGTACCTCGACCGTGTCATGCTGAGAGACGACCTGACCCCCGCCGACATGGAGCACGTGGAGCGGCGCGTGGATGCGCTGGGTTTTTCGGCGCTGGTTACCGATCTGGGCGGTTTCGGCGGCGCCTACCCGGCAATCGTATCGCCGGATATGACGGAGAAACAGATCATCAACGCCGCGGTAGAGGAATGGGCGCACCAGTGCCTTACCCTCAGGCCGCTGGGGTTCCTTTACCTGCTGGACTCCATCGGAATCAGGCAAAATCCCGACGTCATTGAAATGAATGAAACTCTGGCAGGCATGGTAGCCGATGAAATCGGTAAACAAGTCTACGACACATATTACAAAAGCAGCCGAACAGACGAAGCCGGGCCTGTAAAGGGCATCGACTTTAATGCCGAGATGCGTCTGACCAGGAAAGCGGTTGATACATTGCTGGCTGAAGGAAAAATCGATGAGGCGGAGCAGTACATGGAAGC
>Ga0163210_1000020_pt1 | contig 48072 bp, 38 predicted proteins | sample Kivu_220m_FD_113536 | JGI IMG/M metagenome (GOLD analysis project Ga0163210, IMG submission 113536) | Freshwater microbial communities from Lake Kivu, Western Province, Rwanda to study Microbial Dark Matter (Phase II) - Kivu_220m | ecosystem: Environmental > Aquatic > Freshwater > Lake ...
ATCATTCTCAGCCATATTCACAATTGTGTTACAACAGGTTCGAAGCTCATCGTACGTCCAGTAGGGAACATGATTTTTCACGTATTCAAAGATCGCTACTTCGTCTTTATTTTCGAAGAATGATTTAATTTCACTACCTAACTCAGCACTGACAGCGGTTATTTCTTTGGCAAAGTTACATTCTTCGCTGCCCGACGGCATGGGTACGGGGTTTCCGAATTTGTCCGTGCAGGTGATCTTTAGCTTGCCGCTGTCAGCGGGTTTTAAATCGAAGATGAAAGCGCCGCCGTCCGTGTGACTTCCTCCCCTTGCGTTCCAATAGCGTTCAGCAACCGGACAGATGCGGGCGTCGTCTTTATGGAGGCTGAGCAGGGTAGCGTCAATGGCCTGTTTTTCGGATGCAATCAGGCCGACCTGCACTTGACCGTCGCTAAAGGCAAATACCTGCGGCCGCAACATTGAAGTATCTGTAATTCCCATCAACTGGAAAGTTTTCTGATCGGGTAGAGACCTGGCAATGATAAAGAACCAGGGACCGTCTGGGGAGCCATGTATGTGTGCAGCTTGTATGGCGCTGTAAACTGCCTGTTTTTCCGCTGGGAGGCGGTCGAAATCAAGCTCTGATGTCGGTGCAAGGGCTTCGATGATATATTCCAGAGGATAGTGATATGTCCTCTCGAGCAAATCGAACATCAATATGGAGACTTCTGTATCGGTCAGAAACTGAGGAAATATCTGGCGTTCCGCCAGGTACTCGCATACAGAATGATAATTGGCAAAGTCGCCGTTGTGTACCAGCGCAGCATTGATCCCTCCGAAAGGATGCGCTCCGCCCGGGTGCCAAACCCTTCCCTTGGTGGGGAAACGCTGGTGGGCTATCCAGACATGAGCGCAAAGCTCTTCGATCTTGTAGTATTGAATAATCGCTTCGGCAAAACCCACGACCTTCAAAATCATGATATTTTTACCTTCGGACATAACAAAGGCTTTTTGCTCACCAAGTGAAGCATAATATTCCTGATTTAACCTGATGCTGTTCTGATTGATGAATTCGGCTTCAGCTTCGTCTACAGGAAGTCCGGAAAGATTATTATTCTTTATAAAATCATCGAGGGTATCCGATTTTATTTTTACAAAATAACGGAAAACGTCGGGAGGTTTGGCTTGCAGCCCTGATACCATTGTCCAGTCCTCAACGGTATCCAGCGTCTGTTTAGATTTAACTTCGAAATTTGAGAGTATGTATTTTTTTTCAAGTACCGGCAGGACGCTCAGATCCAGAACAGCAATATGCAGCATGTAGCAGCTTTCGAGTACTTCTTTGCTGACACCTAACTGTTCGGCTTTGAAGCCGAGGGCGGCTATGCCGCCACCCTTACCGTTGCCCCTGTTATGCATCTGGCGTGAGGGCTCATAAATGTGTCTCGCAGCCACAGGTTCGCTACAGCAGAAGCCCACAACTCCACACCCTCCTTCCTCTTCCAGCTTTCTTTCGGTAGTTGCGGGTTGCAGTTGCTGATTCAGTCTGCTCCTGGAGAGGTATAACTTATCTATCAGTTCTCCGTTCATTTTTTGGGCTCCATGTCATTGGTATAATCCATGTGCATCAGCAAATCGGTGCGTCCTCTCAGCTCGCTGATACTGCGTAGCCCGAGCTTAACAAGAATATCTACGAGGTCATTTCGCCATGCATTGTAGAGGTTAATGATTCGCTGAGAGCCCCATTCCACTGTGAGCTGTTCCTGCAATTTAGGATCCGTTGTGGCTATACCTCGCGGACAGCCGCGTCCGCTTTCGCAGCGTGCACATCTTAGGCACCCAAGTGCGACCAGTTCCGCGGTACCAACTACGACACCGTCAGCACCCAGTGCGATAGCCTTGGCTATATCATAAGCGTTACGCAATCCACCGCTGGCTATCAGCGTAACCTTGTCCCTCACTCCCTCGCGTGTGAGGAAATCATGTACTTTAACAATTCCGTATTCAACGGGCATGGCAATATTTTTCTTGGCGATGTCAGGCGCTGCACCTGTACCACCGTAACCGCCGTCAATGTGCACAATGTGCGCACCGGCTGAGTGGCTGCCGACGGCCACCATATCTACGTCGGTTGGTGTGGATACCTTGGCCGAAATCAGGGCATGTCTATTAATATGTTTGATCCAATCCATATGCTTCTGATGATCTTCAATTGAATAAACGCTGTGGAATGGGAATGGTGAGAACAGTGATATACCCAACACTGTCTCACGCATACGGGCCACCGATGGTGTAACTTTGTCAGCCAGAAGGTGTCCACCCAGCCCCGGCTTGGCGCCCTGGGCATACTTGAACTCAATGATACGTACGCGCTGGATGGTCTCCTCCCGCACACCGAACAATCCTGTCGCCACCTGTGTGATAGTGTGGTCGTCATAGGGGCGCAGCCTCTCCATGTAACCGCCCTCACCGGTGCAGGTGAAAGTATTGAATGCTACTGCAGCACGGGCTTTGGACAGCTGTGTTACATTGCTGACGGAGCCGAAGGACATGCCACCACCATACCAGGGCACGTCAAGCTTGATCTGCGGACGGCCGTCGTTGCGGCGGTTAAGCTCCAGCGTGGTGTCTACTTCTTCCGGTTTTACTTCAAGAGGTGCTTTTGCAGGAAATTTGATCTTAAGACGGTCAAAACCACCCCCTGAATTGCCGAATTCCCGCTCATAACCAAATTCCTTGGGTGGGGCCGATCCTGTCTCCGCCATCTTCCAGGTAGATAAAATAAGGTCAGGAGTCCAGCGATAATCGCCAAGCACCTTCATCATGGGGTTCTCCACCATGCGCAATGCTTTCTGCGGGCAAAGATCAACACAATAACGATCTGTATTTTGGCATGAGGGACCGACACATACGTTCAAACGTGGTGCCGCGAACAGCTTATAACCTGGTTTAAGAACGTGTACGCCTTGCGGGCAGACTTCAGCGCATTTTCCGCAATGTATGCAAGCATCGCTGCGATTAATAATGTATTTAGCCAGCTCGTTACGATAGCGGGGAGGAGCAGGTTTTATCTCGCGCGATACCTGCGCCTGTTCAACCTGAGTTTTACGGGTATTTTCCGGCAGATTACTATTATTAATTTTTTCTGGTACCAAAGAGTTTACCAAAGGTAGCCTCCTCAAGTTCTTCAAAAAACAAAGCGCGCCCTACCTCCCCGCGCAGCCTGCGGACCTCACGCATACCCATGGCACCCATCACTTCGATCAATTGATCGTGCCAGGCAGCGACCAGGTTGACCATACGGCCGACGCCGTAGGATTCTTTTACATTTCCTACATCAACAGGGCAATGCACACCGTCATTGCATTCATTACATAAAACACATTCAAGAGCTATTAACAGCGGCAGATTGATACCTACCAGGTCAGCACCGCAGATAATCTGCTTGGCCATATGCTCGGCCAGGGCTATGCCGCCTCCTGCGATTATAGTAATCTCATTTCTAATGCCCCTGTTGATCAGAAAGTTATGTACCTCCCTCACCATATCCTTGATAAAGCGCGGTTGGGCGACTCCAATCTGATCGCCGTTCATATCGGCAACAAGATGCAAAACTTCGATGTTTTTTTTCTGACCCAGCTCTTTCGCTCTGGCAACTCCATCAGCCCCCATCTCCACCCGAATGGCTACTATAATGTCCTGGTTAATTGCTTTGATATCACGTATCCTCTTGTCAATCTGATCATCATCGCCAATTTCCACCATCCGTATCCTTTTTAGTAGGGAATGCGGTGGAAGATGTGCACCTCTATCGATATAGAGAATGAGATTAGCAAGGCTATTATCCAGGTCATTGCCCAGCAGTTCCAGATCCCTGTAATCAACAATTATTAGAATACCAGTCTGTACAGCAAGCGATTTGCAGAACTTAATTACATTGGATAGTTTGTAACCCTGTGGCATCAGGTCGATGACCAGCGGCATGGCGATAGTGATAAGCGGAAAATTGCTGATATCACTCAATGAATTGAAATGCAGTACTGCTGGTTTTCTACCGATATCCACTGCTGTGCTGATATACTCACGACCATGTATACCGTCGCGTGTGGGACGTACAATCTCGGACATATCTGTCCACATAGAATCAAAACCAGGGCCAGTGAACCTGCCGCGGTAACCTGCGCCGGATACAGGTATCTTAGCCGTCTCCGCCTGGTTCCAGGTAGTCTCGATAATGGCTGGTGTCCAATACCTGTTGCCTAACCTGTCGTAAACTGGATTCTCCGATAATGCCAGCAAACCTTTGGTGCACTGCTGCACGCATGAGAAGCAGCCCATGCACTGGAAGAATATTGAATCCATATCACTCATGTTACGGATATATTCTGCCTCCTGCCTGTAACGATCGAATACGCAGGCTTTTTTAACACAGTTACGACAACCGGCGCAATCTTCGCGCCAGTCAACGATTCCGACCTTGCCGATCTTCGGCCGTCGTGCTGGTACGGGCTTGGTTTTAATATGGTATTTATCTGGCATCGGCTTTTCCTCTACTATTTGAGAGCTGATATCAGTTGTGGTACAAGTCTCTCATTTCCGCCTGACATGATATGAATACCCCGTAGACCCGGCAGGTTTTTAATTTTCTGAATAATTTCTGTACATATTGTCAGGCCCTCTTTCAACTGAGCGGTTTCGTCACCCGCAGACTTCAGCCGGGAAATCATTTCATCGGGAATCATCATGTCTGTATATTTATCTTTCAATCTCAGTGCCTCATCCGCTCCTGTTAGCGGCAGGACGCCTGCCAGTATGGTAGCCCTATCAGTAAGCCCTTTTTCTCGTGCAGCAGCCAACCAGGAAGCGAAAGCATCGGTATCAAACACGGCCTGTGTCTGGATAAAATCAGCGCCCGCCGTTATCTTTTTCTGCAATCTCAACAAGTTCAACTCAAGGGGGATTACGAACGGATTGGCCACAGCGCCCACCAGCATAGAAAATTCACCCTGGATCTTCGTTCCATCGAGTAAAAATCCTTCATTCATCTTTTTTGCTGTTGCGACAAGTTGAATCGAATCTATATCAAACACGTTTGACGATTCCGCATTGCCGGTAAGCTTCTGGTGATATCCGGACAGACATAACACATTTTTAATACCCAGATAGGCTGCACCCAGCAGATCCGATTGCAGTGCTATGCGGTTTCTGTCCCTGGTCACGATCTGAAAGACTGGCTCAATACCTGAATTAATCAGACCGACAGATGCAGCAAGGCTTGACATGGCAATGCCATAGTGATTATCAGCCACATTCACGGCTGTAATACCGTCGCGAAGGCTCGCAGCACATTGCTTGATCACAGCAGCATCTGTGCCGGTACGCGGTGCATATTCTGCAGTAATGATTAATGTTCCTTCCTTTATTCGGCCAGCCAGTTGACTATCAGGTTTCATTTTCTTAATTCCCTTTTCCAATTATTCGGCAGCGTAAATTCATTCTTTATCCAATTCGGACTCATCTTCAATAAATAGCTTCCTTGGCATGCTCCTTACCTTTTGACGCAATATATCAATCTCTTCAACGACCTTATTCATCCCTTGCTCACCAACCTGTGTAATTAAAGTCCTGCCGTCTCCAAGCCCAATTTCCTCCATCAATGTTTCAACAGCGCCGACACGCCTGGTAGCCCGGAAATTACCTTCAAGATATTTGCATTCTCCAAATTTGCAGGTTACAACGGCTACGCCGTCAGCCCCTGATTCGAAAGCTTTCATTAAATAGATAATATCAATCTTCCCAGAGCAAGGAAGCGGTATCGCTTTAAGCTCATCGTCGTTACCAACGAGCCTTTGATTCAATTCCTTTGAATCTACGCTGTTTGCACAATAAAAAAGGTATATTTTTACTTGTCGACCATTCATGTAATCACACCTTTTCTTAAAATCCTGATTTATTGTTTTTCACCAGAAGTTTGTCATTAATCCAAGTTACATTGGCTGACACAAATCTGGTACTGAATGTAAACTCTCTCATCAGTTCTACAATTACTATTGAAGGTAAATATTTTTGCATAGTTTGTTCCTGCTTTATATACGTACTGGAATTCCTTTTTCAGCGAGATAGCGTTTGACCTCGGCAATTGAATGGACACGGTAGTGAAAAATGCTGGCAGCCAGTACAGCATCCGCCTTGCCCACGGCCAGTGCTTCATACAAGTGCTCCAGTTCACCTGCACCGCCGCTGGCGATGACCGGTACGGAAACAGCTTCGCTGACTGCCCTGTTAAGCTCGTTATCATAGCCCTGACGCTGGCCGTCAAAGTCCCAACTAGTTAACAGTATCTCGCCAGCGCCCAGTTGCACGGCTTGCTTTATCCAGTGCAAGGCATCCTTTCCGGTCGGCTGGCGTCCGCCGTGAGTGCAGATCTCCCAGTGAATCGGACCTTTGCCCTGTATGCGCCTGGCATCCACGGCCAGCACTATACACTGTCGGCCGAAAATCCCTGAGGCCTCACTGAGCAGATCCGGATATTGTACTGCAGCAGTATTGACCGAGACTTTATCCGCACCTGCCATCAGCATGCGCCGCATATCCTCTATATTGCGCAGGCCTCCTCCCACGCAGAGTGGTATAAAAACCTGTCTGGCCACGCGTTCCACTATATCAACCAGAGTATCCCTGCCTTCGGGAGTTGCACCGATATCTAGGAAGACTAGTTCATCAGCACCCTGTTTGTAGTAGAATGCTGCCTGCTTTACAGGATCACCGGCATCCCGCAGGTTAGTGAAGCTGGTGCCCTTAACCACGCGGCCGGCGGTGACATCCAAACAGGGTATGATACGCTTGGTCAACATAGTCAGCTCCCGCTCCTGTTATAGGCAGAGGGCTCTTGCTCCTGCTTGTAAGGCTGCAATAAGGATTTCAAGCTGCAGGTTATAAAATATTCCGTATTAGTATTTTCAACATAATCCATTTTTAACCGCCTTAACATTTGGCTAAATCGAGAAAATTGGCGTACATCTTGAGACCGTGCTCGCCGCTTTTTTCAGGATGGAATTGTGTAGCAATAAGGTTATCAATGATCACCATGCTGCATAGCTCAATCCCGTATTGTGTGGTTGCCCCTATAGTTGCTTTATTGTCAGGATCAGCGTAATAGCTGTGAACAAAATAAAAATTGCTATTATCGGGGATGCCGTTAAAGATGGGATGAGATTTTCGCTGCCGTACCTGGTTCCAGCCCATATGCGGAATTTTTAACTCCCCTGGCAGCTTTCTGACCCGGCCGGATATGATATCGAGGCACTTATGCTCACCGCCCTCTTCAGTGGCAGTTAAGAGCACCTGCAGGCCAACACAGATGGCAAAGAGAGGCCGCCCGAGTTCAAACAGTTTTTTAACAGCCATATCCATGCCTGCCGCCTGCAGACCCTTCATGGTATCACCGGCCGCGCCCACCCCAGGCAGGAAGACTGCGTCAGCTTTAAGTACATCAGAAACGGAACTGGTTACCGAGGGCCTGCGACCCAGCTTCACAAGAGCATTGGCCACGCTACCCAGATTTCCCGATCCGTAGTTGATAACGGCAATCATTATTAAATCCCCTTATTTATGTGCCGCGGCTGACATTTCTTTAATGCGAGCTATTTCGCTATTACTATCTTCAACCATGATGTAGATTCTCTTCATCTGCATTTCCTCTCTTATAACGGTATATGGCAACCATATGCCGTATTAATAGTCTATCAGATACAGAATAGATTGTCAAAGAAGGAGCCGTATTCATAAAATCGTTGCCGCATACGGTAGTGGTACGGCAAGAATGCAGACAGATGCGGGCAACTTTTCGGGGTAATTCAGGTTTTATATTTAGAAATATAATAGATTTGATTACTGAATTGAAACAAAGATGATTGCCATATTATACTGGGCTATTTGCATTCACGCACAGTAGACATCCAGGAAGCAGATGGCTTTATGGACTGCAGGATCCGCCAGTATGTGTGCATAGAGGCCATCAGCACTTCCATTGATATCAATCAGGTGAATTATTTCAGCGAATTCAGCCACATCCGCTACGATCTCTGGCAATACATTCTTTGAGTTGCCAAAGAATCTATCGTTAAATCTTGATTCGGCATCGGATGGATAGACAGGCAGGTACATGATGCCGGATTCGACAAGATCCTGGAAGAAGTGGGTGCCATAAGAAACTTCGGGTATTTGTCCCTTCTCTTCGCGGGCTATCTCCACCAGCACAGCAGTGTTATCGATGTCCGAGTAGCCAATATTAACGCCCAGATTAAGATTGCTGCTGCCCCAGCGACCTGGTCCCAGCATAATTATCCTGCCGTCAATTATGGCCGGATGGCGGTTAATGCGCCCTACGATGCGACCCAGTGATCGCTTGAACTCTTCAGACTCGATGCCGGCGTATTTATCAGGGTCGATGTACAAGATATACCTGATATTATGAACTGCGCCTCCACTGATGAAGCGGCTGGAGGTGAAAAGTATACGGTTATCAGGTATATGCTGGGGGAACTCCACTTGGCCAATAGTACCGGGCAACCTTAGCGAACGGCACTGCAGCAGGTTGATTTTAACCCTTCCATCTGAGTCAAGACGTGCTGTGAACTCGGTATCCACCGGTTGACCGTAGGCTTCCTCAAGCCGGCTGAGCATAGCGTCCATGTGTTTGATATAGGGTGTTTTATTAACAAAGTTATTAAAAGTGAGCACCAGGCGGTCGGCCTCGCCGCGCGGGCAACTCCTTATCATTTCCTGGGGATAGCCATCCATAGCCAGCGATGCAATTAAATTCAGATCAGGATAATCGCAGTCGACCAGTAGCTCGCTGACCGGCACCGATTCGAAGCAATTACTGGATATATTAAGTACGTCGGCGGTATGCTGCGAGTATTTAATGATCTTGGTCCCTATCTCAGGCCGTAACTGCGGGTGGCTGATAGCCACGATGCGTGTATAGTCTCCGCCCACGCGGTTGACAGCATGTGTACCCAGGCCGAAGACCAGCCTGATCATACCTTTGTTGGCATCAATACGGCTGCTCCAAGCATAGAGGTTGCGGGAGAAAGCTACGCCGGCCAGTGGCGGGAAAAAGTATTCCTTATAGGGCATACCGGAGACTCGTTGTACCAGGATAGCCATTTGTTCATCATTCTCACCCAATCCCTGTTTGTGACGGTAGGAAAGTGCGTCTGGATTAATGGCACTGGCATATACCAGCTTGACCGCATGCAGGAAGGACTGCATGCGCTGCTCGGGGCTGCCCTGGTTGGCGCAGAACTCGCTGCGGTATTTACCGGCGAAGGCGTTGCCGAAGCGGTCTTCCAGCAGGCTACTGGAGCGAACAATGATGGGCGCCTGGCCGAAATAGTCCAGCATGTCGCGGAACTGCTCCATGATATCGTCAGGGAATTGACCTTGCAGAAAGCGGTGTTCCACGTCCTCGAATTCCTCGGGGCTGATCTGGGAATCTCGCGTGAGCTGCATGCGCAGCTGGAAAAGATTGTTCTTAACCAGGAATGTAAAAAAGACGTCTGAGCCTATGTAGAAAGAGTCGTGTGCCTCCAGAATCTGTGAAAAATCGTATTTATTGTTGTCTTGCAGCAGGATACGTCTTGAGAGCAGCATGCCGGCCGCCTTGCCGCCGATGCGGCCAGTGCCGATAAGCCTGTTGCGTATATTAAACAGGTCGTCAACGGTGAAATACTCGGCGGCCAGCTTATTGAACGATGGGTGATCACCGATCATCATGCGAACCAATTCGTGCTTGAGTGAGGCTATTTCAGGTGAATAGGCTTCCTTTTCTTCAGCAGTGGCGCGATGCTGAAGCAGCCTTTCGTAAACCACCTCCCAGGGCGCCATAGAGGAGACAGAGGAGCTCAGCGGCTGCTTTAAAGCTGTGGAGGATACTGCGGCGGCCTCACCGCTGATGGAGACGGGCGTCCAGCCGTTTTCAGAGACCTGATGAGGCAGGAACATCTGGGAGGAATAGCGGTTCCAGACTTTGATGGGGTGAATGTACATGGCGTTCTTAACATGGTAAACATCGATCAGTATCTGTGTGGTATCGCGAATACGGGCTACGGCGGTGTGAAGGTGCTTGCCGCGCGTCAGGCCGAAGTAAGCTACAGGGCCTAGTTCAAAGATAAAGGGGCAGGTAACCTGAAAGAAATTGGCCAGCTGCTCATCGGTTGCCCATGTAGTAGCCAGGACAGACAGGTTATCAAAGATTAATCGAGAGTTGCGTTCACTTTTTTCAATGACGCTGTGAACCTCGGCGGCGAACTGGTCAAATCCCGGTGCGGGATCAATATTAAATATCTTTATTCCCTGGCCACTTTCAAGCAGCGGCTTATGCCTTGCAAAGCGGAAGTAAACACACTGCAGGTTATCAGCCAGTGCTTTACGGGCAAATCTATCGGCGAAAAATGCATAGTCAGCCATATCATCCACCTGCCAGACGACGTTATCGCCAGGAATCAATCCCTGCAGCAAATTGTCCAGGTCCGCGATGCCTGTGCTCAGTTCCATTTCCGGCACCTATGCTTATCCATTTACCTAATTAAATATACAGCATCAGCGCTATTAGCTCCAAGAGGAATTATAATTTGGAGATTGTGTTTAGGGTGATTGAAAAAAATCTTATTGGTTTAATGATTTGGTTGGTCTGCCTGTCCCTGTGGATAACCGTTCATGTATCTTCATGATTTTGCTGCATATCTCGGACACCGCGTAATTTTTTGACATGTAGTAACGGCGTTACCTATAATGCTTTCGCGAAAAGGCCGATTCTTGTTCGCAAGACATCAATAAATAATTAATATGGAGTGGTACTACTATGATTAAATCAAGATTGTGTGACCTGGTTGGGATTAAATACCCCATAATACAGGCTGGGATGGGCCCGTTCAGCAACAACAATCTCTGTGTTGCGTCGGCAAACGCGGGTGTCCTGGGGCTGCTTTCAACAAGCGGCGTTTTTAATAAAGATGATCAGCCATGGATTTACAAAGCCTTTGTGGAAACTGCAGAGGCCAATTTCGATGATGATATGGCTATGGTCATGGAAAAGGTGCTGAAACGGACATACAGGCTGGTAAAAGATAAAGGTGGTGTTTTCGGCATCAACGTGATGGTCTCGACGGAAGTCCTCAAATACTCGCATGTCATGATTGATACGGCCATCAGAGTACGCGAAGAGAATCCCGATATAAAAAAGCATTTTAAAGTGGTCTTTACGTCTGCCGGTGATCCCATGGGCTGGAAGGACAAAATTAAAGGAGCGGGATTTACCTGGATACACGTTGTCCCCTCGGTTAAAGGTGCGTTGCGCTGCAAAAAAGCCGGCGTAGATGTAATAGTAGCTTCCGGCCATGAAGGCGGTTTCCATACCTCGTGGGAACCGGTACACTCAATGATTCTGCTTCCAGCCGTGGTGGAGACAGTGTCCGATAAAGATACATTGGTTGTAGGCGCCGGCGGATTCTGTGACGGCAAGACACTGGCGGCTGCGCTGGTTATGGGGGCAGATGGCGCACAGATGGGGACTCGCTTCCTGGCAACGCAAGAGAGTGATTTCCATCAGATCTGGAAGGAAGGGGTTGTCGAATCAGGTGACAGGGCAACTCTTGTAGCGCGTGGCTTTGTTGGGCCTGCCCGGTGGTTGAAAACACCCCGTAGCAGTGAACATGCTAAAAACACTCTCCAGAAATCACCCGGTGTTTTCCTGGGCGCTCCTGATGATTACACCACAATTGATATGTCTTTAATACAATATGAGATTGAATCGATAAAAGCCGTGTTCGAAGGGAATAAGGAAAAAGCCATGATGGCAGCCGGTGAAGCAGCCCAGCGCATTAAAGATATGCCCAAAGCAAACGACCTGGTGCAGCAAATGGTCAAAGAGGCGGAAGATATACTGCGGAATGCTTCAAAGCTTGTGGCATAGACTTTAAACCAAATTATTCTGACAAGAAAAGCCGGGGCAAAATCCCTCGGCTTTTTCTTTTGTATGGAGAATTAACCGCAATATCAGGTCTTTATCATAACCAGCAGCATTTTGAAATTGTTGATAGCGTTTAGGGCATGAGGCTCATTGGCAGGCATAATTATGAACTCACCCTGTTTCACCGTTAATGGTTTGCCTGCGATGGATATAGATGCTTCGCCATCTAGCAAATATACAAGTGCGTCAAAAGGAGCAGTATGTTCGCTTAATGCCTGTCCTTTCCAGAAAGCGAAGAGCGTTAAAGTACCCGTCTTTTTATCGATGATAGTCCGGCTTACAATAGAACCTTCCTGATAGTTTACCAGAGCATCCAGTTTGCTGACCTTAGCTATAAGATTACCAGCAGCCTGTTTTTCCTTATTCTCCATATTGCCTTCCTGATATTGCATAGCAGCAGGGGATGAAAAGGGAAGAGTGGGGTGAGTGGAGGGATTCGAACCCTCGTTCTCCAGGGCCACAACCTGGCGCCTTCGGCCTCTGGGCTACACTCACCACAACGAACGACATTATAGCATATTTCTCACGTTTTACCTCTGCCACTTTCATCTTGAAATAGAGGATAATTTTGCATGTGAAGGACTGTGTTTTGTGCACCAATGTCGCATTTGCAGGGAAGATTCATTCAGAACGGCGGCGGAGGTCGATGATGATCACCACGGCGGCAAAGAAGAGGAAGACAATGGCGTTGACGATCATGAGAGCGTACATCCAGGCTAATCCCTGCTCCCTCGTCTGCGGCTCGAACAGTGGAGGGCTATCCTGCGAGTTGAAGCTGAATACGGGACTGGGATCGCCCGGCACCGGATCAAGAGGAGTAACCTGCCAGAAATAAGCCGTCCTGTAATTGAGCCGGCTGTCAAGTTTATACGAGGTACTGCGGACGGTCTCATCAACAAAAGGGTTGGCCAATTCAGAATCATCAGCCAGTATGAAACGATATGACGTTGTATCCCGCATCGGTGTCCAGGAGAATACCACAGTGTAAACGGGCACCTGGCAAGCTTCATGACAAGGTTGTAGCGGTTGTATTCCCGGGTAGGTGGAGGTGGCGACGGGGTAGCCGGGCCTGATGCTGAAACTGAAGCCGCGCGACCAGCGGCTGCGGATGACCTGCCCCGAAGCCGCCCGCCTTACGCGTACACGCCACCAGTAGCTGCGGCCTGCTTCGGGTAAAGCCCCGTCCGCTATGTAATAGGCGGGATAGGTTACATCAGCCGGGCCATAGTAGGGATTGGAGGCAGGCTCAGCCGCGGCAATCAGAAGATCGAAAAAGCTGTCTTTGCCCACTTCGATCTCGTAGGCATCGGCAAGGGAAAGCTGCTCCCACTTGAGATCGACCTGAGCGTTCCTGCCCGTAACAGGATCGCAGCCAGTGAAGCTGTTATTCTTTGGCGCAATAAGCCATGGCGAACGTTTGGCAAGCGGATCATGGAAAGCCCAGAGGCAACCTATGCATAGAACAGGATCATAGTCGCGAGCGTCAATAGCCCAGACGGTTTCGTCAGCCATCACTATAGCGTTAGGCTCGAGCCTGAAAAGAACTCCGGCAGCCAACCCCGTCCTTAAAGAGTCCCATGAAGGTCCTATCTTGGGGATGCCGCTGTGTGAATATAATGTTCGGCTGACTCCGCTGGTCAACGGGCTATATGCAGCATATAATATTCCCCACGTTCCGGTGGCTATGCCATAATAGCTGACATCGGGCGGCGCCATATCGTCCCAGCGATGGCTGGTGGTTGTAGCCCAGCGGTAAAGCCCGCCGGCGTCATCAGCCAGATAGATAAGGTGATTATCCTTAAAATCTACATCGAAAGCTGCATGTTTGTTGCCATTCCCCGGAGCGTACTCCGCGATTTTGACCCAGTTATTGCCACCATCAAGGGAATAGGCGGCGGGATAGCTTTGCCCCACTGCTGCACCAACCAGAATATTGGTGCCTTGAGCTGCTATGGTATGTGCAGGCGACAACTCTGTATCCGTAAATTTGTCCCACAGCCAGGCTGAAGCGTTATAACGGCCCCGCCTGACCAGCCCCGTATCCTGCAATACGAAAAGCTCATTGCTACTCCCCGTGGCAATGTCCTGAACCATGATACCCGGCAGGCAATCCTGCCAGGTCTGCCCGCCATCACGCGAATTCACCACCTGGGTAGTACCCTGATTACCGATGAAAACGCATGTCCCGTCATTTTTATCCGGCGCCAGCTTCAGTACCGGCAACGAGCAGTCGATACAGAGGACACGTTGCCAGATGTCACCCAGGATATCGTTCCTGCTGCGCCAGGTGCTGTCCAGGCCGGTATCGTTAACCGACGATATATAAAGCGTTTTGCCGTCGGCTGAAGCGGAGACTGACCTGAAGCGGTTGATTGCTGTATCAACCATGCCAAGCTGGTTCCAGGAAACGCTGTTATCTATGCTGGTGGAAAAGGCGGATTCGTCCATTGGCTGGCTGTTCCAGGAGAGATCGGCAAGACTGGCCCATTTCGCCGGAGAATCCCTGTTGCCCCAGCCGGTCCCGCAGAACGCGGTTTCTCCATCTTCAGACCATGCCAGCTTCGCATTGGCGAAACCATTGCCCGGTATTGCGAGGTAGCCTCCGGTAGGAGCCTTTGTGGGCTTAATCCAGATGGGACACTGATATAGCGGGCCATCAGTAAACCATACTTTGGACACAGCCGTAACTGATTCAGCGCGGACACACCCTGCGAGCAGTTTGCCTGCCTTGGAAGTCCCCGAATAAGCAATTGAGCTGATCCTCGGATTGCTGCCATATCCGGGCATTTTCAGGCGCGTTACTACGGTGTCATTAAGGCGATAAACATCGTCCAGAGTCTGCGTAGGCCCATGGGATAAACCGTTGGAATCATAGGCTGCGAAAATAATCCGTTTTTCCTCTAAGCCTCCGTTAAAGTCGGAGGGCAGGGCCAGATTGCCAGTGATGACAAGGTTTTCGCCACTGGTGATTCCACCTGCCTCATCGGGAGTACAGAGCTCCACAGGCCAGCCCTGATACTCATTCCAGTAACAGCTGTTACCTGCAATATCGCGATTACCGGTGTGTATATAGGTACGTTGGGTAGTGCAGGCCATGACGACCAGCGTGGAATCCTCTACATAGCTTGGTGAAAGCACCAAGGTGATGATATCTCCCGAATTGCATCCCTGAGCCTTCCAGCTGGCGATGCCGGGATAACTGCGGATATAAATCTCGCCCTGTGCCAGGCCGTTGGCAGGGATACGGCTGCCGATGATGATATCGCGTGTTTTACTGTTCTGATAACTGTATGCCGGTGATATGGCGATATCGCCTATTTGCTCGTTGGTCCCGTACAACCAGGGGACAGGTCCGCTGTAAATCCAGTTGACTCCGCCGTCCTGTGAAAGATAGACCTCGCGACGATGTACGGCGGGCGCGTCTGCGCAGACAGCCGCGATGAAATTGGGATCATCCGGTGCTACGGCAATATCCGCTACAGGATATACTGGAGCAGGCATTGCCTGCATGAGCCACCGAGCAGGCCTCGGACTCCATGAAATACCTGCGTCAATACTGCGCCATACTCCGGTGAAAACAGCAGGTCCGGAGCTGGCATTGGGGATGTCAACTGCGTAAATTGTTTTACCGTCAGCCGCCACAGCGATCTCGTTTATCTCGCTGCGCGGCAGGATATCATTTCTCTCAGGAAAGCCTCCAGGTGTATTGATAGTATCCCACCTTAATACACATGTTGAAGGCGTCCGGGCGGAGACCGTCGACTGGGGAAGGGAAAGCAGAACGAGCACTACCGCCATTAGCAGGCTGATAGCACGCGCTTTTAATTTGAGCCTTATCTTTCTTGATGCAGAAGGGGCTCTATCCACGCAGCACTACCCGGTAAAAGAGGATCACTTGACTCCACCCTGAAAATGAACTTCACCTGCCTGCCGGCCAATTGATAAAAATCAACCTCATAATCCTGCATGGGATCGCCGGCTTTAACTGTGACAGGTTGAAAATAGGTTGTAACGTTGTCGTCGATAACTCCAAAGGTAAATTTCGCACTGGCGGGAACAGGCGTGTCCACGGTAAGGCCAACCCTGGCGTTGAATCTGGCTTTATGAGGAATGGTATATGGCCGCAAAACGGATGAAATATCCGACGGGATGCCGAATGTGCCCTGAATCCAGCCGCCTTTAGTGCGTGGCGGATTCATGCGGAGTGAGTTATCAGCGCTTACAATCCCCACCCAGCCATCCCTGTCGCTTTTAAACATGGGCCATTTGAGCCCGCCGGCACTGCATTGCCAATTAGCCGAGCCTGCATAACGGGTGAAGCTTAACCTGGACAGGGGCCCAAAGTTATAGTCCAGGCAGTTATTATCCTCATTGTTTTCCGCGCAGCTTTTATCGTAATTGGCGCATATCCTGATGTTAACAGCGTCAGTGCCGGTCTCCGATGATGTAGCCCCACCGGCAAGTGAGGAATAACGCGGAGAGAAATGATAATTTAAAAATGCTTCCGATCTTTCTTCCCCCGGCGCCAGGGGCATCACGTATACCTGTGCTTCAGGGTAATCATTTTTGTACAGGCAGCTATGGCAACCGCACGACACGGCGTCCCCTATGTTCTTAATCCGGTAGGATATCACGTTACCGCTGGTCCAGAAATCCGTAATGATCAGGTCGGGTTTTAATCCGGATACGTGTAAGACTTTAATACTTAGCGATCGAGAACTGGTGCCCTGGCGGCTTATCGCACGGATCGTGTAGGTCGTGTCTGATGAAGGCGTTAGATCGATAGTTCCTTCAGCTGCAACATCGCCGACCGATGGCACGATGTTTATTCTGCCGGCGCCGGTCACACTCCAGCGAAGCGTAACTTTTTGGCCTTGTGCAACAGTGGACGGTGTGGCGGTGAAACTGCTAATCACGGGAAGCGGTACTGACAGGTCTTTCTTGATAGCAAAGGATTTGGTACCCTGCTGACTGTCGTTCAAATAAAGCACTGCCTTATATTCCCCCGCAATATAGCCGGACGGAGGCGCCGCCCAGGTGAATCCGAGATAGCCATCAGTATTACATACAAGAGACTCTTCCAGAACCAGAGGTTTTTCCTGCTTTGCCATATCACCTTTAATATAGATCCACTGTATAGTGACTGTAGTATTTTCAACTGCGCCGTTTAGTCTAGCGGAACACGAGATGCCGGGGCTGTCCATATAGAATATATCGACGTGGTCCTTCGGCTGATTGTCGCTCTTTAGTCCTGTAGAGGTGTAAACCTCAGAAAGAACGGGACCGAAGACCGGAGGCATACTACAGGATGCATATGCAGGAATAACAAGAGAAGTGGCACAGGCTAGTGTGAATATGAATTTCATATGATTATTCATGGCGCAACAAGAAATAATAGGTTTTTACGCTTTGTGCTGTCAAGGGTCAAAAGATGAGCCAGACGGCTATTTACTTTCGGCTACGTCTATGTTAATAATGGCGTATATTGGGAAAGATCGGTAAAAATATACAAGTTATGAGGCAGTTCGCATGTCGGACGCTACGAAGCTGATGTACATGGTGGAGTGCATGACCTGCGGGGGCAGATTCCTGGTGAGCAATTCGATGTCCAATCTTCCCAAGCACCTGCCTAAGGGATGGCGGGGAAGACAGGATGATACGGACAACAACTGCTCCGGTTCAGGTTTCCACGGGAAGCTGATCCAATCCGTGTATATCCAGCCCGAGATGCTTGAGGAAATCAGGTCGAAACAATAAATCCGGTTACGGGCCTATTCCTTTTTCCACTTCCGGAAGTATGATTTTGTCATGTAAGCAATCCATGTCCAGTGCGTGATAATATGCGTGCTGAAGAAGATAAGCAGTGCTACTGCCAGCCAGCGATGTAACTGAACCCAGGTCTGTCGATCGAAGATAACGGTCTTATCCGGCTCGCTCCCTTCGGGTAGAGCAAACCAGAGTGTAAAACCGGAAACAACCAATGCAAGCAACACCAGTCCCTCTATGGCGTCCAGGACATAATGCATGGTCGCTTTTCTCATAAAAGCCTCCAGTAAGTATTAAAGCTGGGACAGATATCTTTCAGTATACATGCGGGGCAAAGCGGGCGTTGTGCCTTGCAGACCTTTCTGCCGTGTTCAATAAACAACATGTGGCTGCGATAAATATCCCGGGACAGTATTAATCCTTCAAGCTTCAGGTGAGCAGCATCAACCGATGTTTTGAGATCGATGATGCCAAGCCTCCGGGTTACGCGATATACATGGGTATCAACCGGGAAAGCGGGCATGCCCAGTGAAAATAATAATACGCAGCTCGCCGTTTTCATTCCCACACCGGGAAGCCGGATGAGCCATTCCCTGGCGGAACTGACATCCATTTTTTTGAGAAATTGCAGGTCGAAATCCCCGGTATTCTTTTTAAGCTCCTTCAAGGCGTTCTTGATGTATTTTGCCTTGGCATCGGCCAATCCTCCTCCCCGTATGGCTGCTGCTATTTGCGAGGTTTCAGCCTGAGCAACTTTTTCCCATGAGCCGAATGCTTCCGTAAGAGACTTGAAAGCGCGCAGTGAATTTGTGTCAGAGGTGTTTTGTGAAAGTATGGTGAGGACGAGTTCGCCCATGGGCTCCAGCCGCTTTTGCCAGATGCGGTCACCGTAGCTTTCGGTAAGAAGCTTCAGTATGTAATCGATATTTAACTGGCGATTCTCCATATCCTGATCCCAGAGCTATATGCACAGCCTGCGCACGATATCCTTATAAATCTCAGTCCCGGTCACCATACTTACCAGGGAAATCTTCTCGTCATTACCGTGAATGGATTTTAAGTCTTCGGCGGGAATCACCGCAGGGCAGAAGCCGTAAGCAGTCACGCCTCTGTCACGAAAGAAGCGTGAATCGCTCGTACCCAACATAAGGTAAGGTGCCGTGATGGCATCCGGATAATGTTCTTTAAGAACCTGTTCGATAAGCCGATAGCTTTTCGTATTCATATCGGATGCGTTTCCCTCGTATTGGGAGATGGGCTCGATTAGTATTTGGTCATCTGCAAGATGTTTCTTCACAAGAGCCATAAACTGCTCCATATTCTGTCCCGGAAGCAGCCTGATATCAACCTCTGCCTCTGCGTAGGAGGGTATTACATTAACCCTGGCGCCGGATTGCAGATAATTCAGGCTGATGGTATTCCTGACCATGGCATTGACTTGAGGCATGGATAACAGGTCGTTTTCCCGGATTATTCGAATAAGTGTTTCCGGTTTGCCGTCGGTCGCGTAAGGTTTGAGAAAATCCCAGTCAGCGGCCAACCTTTTAAAATACTCAGCCGCAATGGGAGTAATAATCACCGGCGGTTCGTAGCTGAGCAGCCTGTTAACTGCCTTCGTTAATTTTTCCAGAGGATTATGTCCGTGTGGCGTTGAACCGTGCCCCGGAACGCCTTTCCTTTTCAGCCGGAGCCAGCAGGGCCCTTTTTCCCCGGGTGATATCATGGCAATCAGCTTGTTGGGTAAAAGGCCGCTAGCAACATAGCTTCCCTCATTGAGTACAAGGTCGGCATTGAATTCTTCAGGATGGTCTCTGAGAAGATGATGCACACCGCAGTCAGCGCCAGACTCTTCATCTGCGGTTGCCAGGAAAACCAGATTACGGTTTGGTTTTAAGCCGTTTTTCTTTATTGCCAGGAAGGCAAGCAACTGCATGATGCCAAGACTTTTTGTATCCAGTGCGCCCCTGCCGCAAATATGTCCGTCGATGATGTCGCCGCCGAATGGATCAAAGCTCCAGTCCTTTTTATCGGCTGCTATAACGTCCATATGGTGTAACAGGATGACCGGTCCCTGCGTACCCGAGCCTTGAATTTCAGCGCGAATGGATGTCCTTCCGGGCTTCGGCTCATAGGTCCTGCACTCAATCCCCTCTGCTTGAAAAATACGCTGGAAAAAATCAGTGGCAAGGTACTCATTGCCGGGAGGGTTGGTAGTATCGAGCTTGATATAGCGGCGCAGCAGGTCAACGGCCTCATTAATCATAGATATTTCCCCGACACTATAATGCGCTTCAAATTATACTCTATTTAATTGATGTGTTTGATTTTATATTTAAGGCAGGACAACTATCTTATTCCGTTATCCGCTGTCTATATTTGGTGCTATAATTAAGTGACATTTCGCCTGGAGGTTTTTAGTATGAAGCAATTTGCCGGCAAGGATGAAATAAAAGTATTCTGCGGCAACGCGCACCCTTCTCTGGCCAAAGCTGTATGCGACTATCTGGAGATACCTCTGGGCAAAATTGAAGTCTTCGAGTTCAGCAACGAAAACATCTTTGTGCGCATCATGGAGAATGTGCGGGAAAGGGATGTGTTTATAATTCAACCAATTTGTTCACCGGTTAACAAGAATTTATTCGAGCTATTAATTATGCTGGATGCTTTCAAGCGGGCTTCCGCAGAGAGGATTACGGCAGTGGTGCCCTATTATGGTTATGCGCGTACGGACAAAAAAGACCAGCCGCGGGTGCCTATTACCGCACGCCTGATAGCCGACCTGCTTACAACTGCAGGGGCTAACCGCATTCTGACGGTAGATCTGCATGCGGCGCAAATTCAGGGATTTTTCAATATCCCGGTGGATGAATTGACTGCATTATTCATTCTCAGTGACTACTGGAAAACCAAGAAATTGAAGGATGTTGTTGTGGTCGCCACCGACATCGGTATCAGCAAAAGGGCACGTGACCTGGCAGAGAAGCTGAATGCTCCGCTTGCCATTATAGAAAAACGCCGTATCGGCAACGAGGATACTACCGAGACGCTGAATATCATCGGCGAAGTCGCGGGAAAGCGAGCCATAACCGTTGATGACGAGATCGATACCGCCGGCTCGCTGGTCAATGCCGTGGATGCACTTCTGAAAGAAGGCGCCAAAGAAGTATATGCCTGCTGCACTCACCCGGTCTTTTCCGGTCCGGCCATTGAAAGAATCGCTAAATCGGCGGTCAAAGAAGTAGTGGTTAGCGATACAATTCCTGTCAACGGTTCCAAAAAAATAGGGAAGATCACGGTATTGCCTATTGCCCCGCTCCTCGGAGAGGCTATACATCGCATACACACGGGAATGTCTATCGGATCCATGTTTGCTGATTAGAAAATATTATGCTCAAGTGGCTTGAAAAACTCGTTGATTCCAACGAGAAAGAAATAAAACGCCTCAAACCCATTGTAGAAGCCATCAATTCGCTGGAGCCTGAGTTCCAAAGCCTCAGCGATAGTGCGCTGAAGGCGAAAACAGAGGAATTCAAAGAACGCCTGGCGAAAGGTGAAACCCTTGATGACCTTCTGCCTGAAGCCTTTGCCGCAGTCAGGGAAGCCTCGCGCCGCACCATCGGCCTGCGTCATTTCGATGTTCAATTGATGGGGGGGATGGTACTACACCAGGGGAAAATCGCCGAGATGAAGACGGGCGAAGGTAAAACCCTGGTTGCCACGCTCCCGCTCTATTTAAACGCCCTCGAAGGAAAAGGATGCCACCTGGTTACGGTCAATGATTACCTGGCCAGGCGTGATGCGTACTGGATGGCGTCGATATATACCGCGCTGGGCATGACTGTAGCCAGCATTTATCCTCCTCAAAGCTCCGCTGAGCATTTGCCGGCGCGACTCTATGATCCTGAATACATAGATGAGAAAGATACACGCTGGCCTCATTTCAAACCTATTCAGCGCCGTGAAGCATATCTCGCCGATATTACGTACGGCACCAACAATGAATTCGGATTTGATTACCTGCGTGATAACATGGTGATAGACCTGTCACAACAGGTGCAGAAACAACTGCATTACGCAATAGTTGACGAGGTAGACAATATTCTTATCGATGAAGCGCGTACCCCGCTGATTATCAGCGGTCAGGCCGAAGAAGCTACTCAGAAATATTACACGTTTGCCAGGCTGACCTCTCAGCTTATTCCCGATGATTATAAGATCGAGGAGAGGGAAAAGCAGGTGTATCTTACCGACTCCGGTATCAACAAAATGGAGGCTATGCTGCGGCGGGATGGACTGTTAAAAGCACCCAGCCTTTACGACCCCTCCAATTACGGCCTGAGCCAGTTCATGGATAATGCGCTTAAAGCCCACGTCCTCTTTAAGAGAGACCGCGATTACGTAGTTAAAAACGGCGAGGTTATCATCGTAGATGAGTTCACCGGCAGGCTGATGTTCGGCAGGCGTTATTCCGAGGGGTTGCATCAGGCGATCGAGGCCAAGGAAAAAGTAAAGATACAGAGGGAAAGTATTACACTGGCCACCATTACATTCCAGAATTTATTCAGATTATATGAGAAACTGGCAGGTATGACAGGCACCGCGGCCACCGAGGCCGAGGAACTGTATAAAATCTATAAGCTGGATGTAGTTGTGGTCCCCACCAATAGGTCTATGATAAGGGGTGACAACAGCGATCTCATCTATAAAGATGAGGACGCCAAGTTTAAAGCCATAGCCAACGAGGTGGAGAAGCTGAATAAAGAAGAGAAACCGGTGCTCATAGGCACAGTGTCGATAGAGAAGTCCGAGCTGTTAAGCGATCTCTTAATGCGGCGCGGTGTCCGGCACCAGGTACTCAATGCAAAGTACCATGAGAAAGAGGCCGAGATTATTAAACAGGCGGGAAGCGTAGGCGCAGTCACGGTAGCCACCAATATGGCAGGTCGCGGTGTTGATATCATTCTTGGCGGCATGCCGCCTGAGCGCGACGAATTTACCGATGAAAAAGAATACGATAGAAAGCTGGCCGAGTGGCAGTCCCAGCACGATAGAATTGTATCTCTCGGCGGCTTAAATGTTATTGGAACAGAGCGCCACGAGGCTAGACGCATAGACAATCAGCTACGCGGCCGTGCCGGCAGGCAGGGCGACCCCGGAAGCTCTCAATTTTTTGTTTCTCTTGAAGATGACGTGGTGCGCCGCTTTGGCGGCGACCGTGTGAAGGGAATCATGGAATGGGCCGGGATGGACGAGAACACTGCCATTGAACATCCCATGATAAGCAAAGCCATTGAAAACTCACAGATTAAGGTCGAGGCATTTCATTTTGACATACGCAAACACCTTGTAGACTATGACAACGTGGTTAACAAACATCGTGAGGTCATTTACGGCGAGCGCAATAAAATACTCCACGGCGCGGACCTGAAAAGCAATATTCTGGATATGGTGGAGGAACAAATTGAGAGCCTGGTCACAGCACACTATAACCGTGGATACGAGGAGCCTGATATAGAAGGCCTGGTGCAGGAGCTTGCTACTATTTTCCAATTACCCGGGGAGATCAATATTGAGACACTCCGTAATATGAAATCGAAGCTGGCATGTGAAACGCTAATTGAATACGCCCGCAATTTATATGATAAACGGGAAGAGGAAACAGGGGCTGATGATATGCGGTTGCTGGAGCGAATTGTCATGCTGCGTGTTATTGACGACCACTGGAAGGAGCATCTCACAGCAATGGATCATCTGCGGCAGAGCGTCAGCCTGCAGTCCGTGAGGCAGATCGATCCTCTGGTGGTATACAAAAGCGAAGGCGGCGCCTATTTTGAAAGCCTCATGGCCGGGATAAAGCATGATATCGTCCATACGATCTATAAAGTTAACATCGAAAGGCGTGAGGCGCAGCAGCCGCAACGAGCGCCGGTCCCCGCCGGCCAGAAAGTCGGCCGTAACGATCCCTGCCCCTGTGGCTCGGGCAAGAAATACAAGCACTGCCACGGGAAATGAAAAACGCAGATATAGCCATAGTTTTCGAGAACATCGCCGATTTACTCGAGCTAAAGGGCGAAAATAAGTTCAAAATCCGCGCTTATTCACGCGCTGCACAGGTCATCAGCCATTTACCGGAAGAGATGGAGTTGATGCATGAGGAAGGCAAAGATTTTCAAGATGTGCCGGGCATCGGCGAGGCCATCGCAAAAAAATCCGTGGAGTTAATCACTACCGGCAAGCTCCAATATTATGAAGACCTGAAATCACAGTTACCCGAAGGTATTATCAATCTGATGGACTTGCCGGGGATCGGCCCCAAGACCGCTTACCGGCTGGCTACAGAGCTCAAAGTTACTTCCATTGACCAACTTGAGCAGGCCATTAGAGACGGTCACGTAATGGCACTGGAGCGCATGGGCGAGAAGACCGCAGCCAATATCCTGCATTCGATCGAAGCTTTCAGGCGCAAGGACAGGCGCATACCGCTGGGTGAAGCTCTACCGGTAGTGGAGGAAGTCCTGAAGGCCTTAAGGAAAGCGCCAGGAGTAGGCAAGCTTACACCTGCGGGAAGCCTCAGGCGCTTTAAGGAGACGGTGGGCGATATCGACATCATGGGCACAGCCGACGACCCGGAAACCGTTGTGACTGCTTTTACCCGGTTGCCGCACGTCAGGGAAATCCTCGGACACGGCCCGACCAAAGCCAGCGTTATCCTGCCTGGAGGGTTGCAGGCCGATTTGAGAATAGTGGAGCACTCCAGCTTTGGATCGCTGTTACAACATTTCACCGGCAGTAAGGAACATAATGTCGCACTGCGTACAAAGATGCAAAAGAAGGGGTTGAGCCTCAGTGAATATGGCATAACCGATGTCTCCACTGGAATAACGGAAAAATTCGGTGACGAGGAATCCTTCTATAACCGGCTCGGTCTCCAGTATATCCCCCCTGAAATACGCGAAGATATGGGTGAGATCGAACTGGCGGAGCAAAATGCAATTCCAACTTTAATAGAACTGGGTGATATTAAAGGTGATTTTCATGCGCATACACTGGGCAGCGACGGCATGGATCCGATTGAAGACATGGCCAGGGCAGCAAAAGATCTGGGCTACGAGTATCTCGCCATAACCGACCATTCAAGCGGACGTAGTATTCCGGCAGATAAAAAGGTGGATAGGATCAAAAAACAAACGGATGATATCAAAAGACTGAACAAATCTCCACTGGGGATACGTTTGCTTAACGGGGTCGAGGTTGATATCCGGGCGGACGGCAGCCTGGATTTGCCTGATGATGTTCTGGAGCAGTTGGATGTAGTAGTAGCAGCCGTCCATTCATCCTTCCTGCAGGAAAGAGGGCACATGACGCAGCGTATTATCGGCGCTATCGAGAATCCGAATGTAGATATAATAGCTCATCCAACATGCCGCAAAATCGGCGAGCGTGAGCCTGTGGATGTGGATATGGAAGCTGTATTCCAGGCGGCGGCGAAATTCGGCAAGGCGCTGGAGATAAACTCCATGCCCGAACGTTTGGATCTAAGAGACCTGCATGCCTACCGTGCCAGGGAACTGGGTGTGATGCTGGTGATAGGGACAGACTCACATACGGTATCACATCTTGCCCTCATGCGCTTCGGTATCGGTGTTGCCCGCCGCGCCTGGTGCCGGCCGCCGGATATATTAAATACGAAATCACTGAAAGACGTTCTGGATTTCCTGCACAGGAGTTGATGTCCGGTGATTGCCACCTCACAATTTGAAGACGTATTGCAGATCAGAATGAGCCGTTACGCAGATTTCCGGCAGGCGAGCTGGGTTTGCGCTTACCTTGCAGATGGATTATTGATAGATACAGGGCCGGCGTTCACTGCTGAAGAGCTTACCAGATTTTTAAAAGATAAAGGCGTAAAAATTGCCGTTAACACGCATTTCCATGAGGATCACATATCGGCAAATAAGTATCTTCAGGATGCTTACAACATCGAAATATTTGCCCATCCGGTTGCAGTGGATAAAATCAATAAACCAGCCAAGCTTTATCCCTATCAGGAAGAAGTCTGGGGCTATCCGGTACCCAGTCAGGTCAAACCGGCGGACGACAGTATTACAACAAAACGCTGTCGCTTCGAGATCATCAGCACACCGGGCCATGACCTTGACCATATCTGCCTCTTTGAACGGAATAGAAGCTGGCTATTCACAGGAGATCTATATGTTACGACGAGGCCGGCGGTCTGCCGCCCCAACGATGATATGTGGAGAACGCTGGAGGACTTAAGAAAACTCAGGGCCTTGAATCCGCGAGTAATCTTTCCTGCCCCCACTCATATCGTGAAGGAGCCCAATAAGAAACTCGATGAATTGATTTCATACCTCGAAGAATTGGGCAATAGTGTGGATGACCTTTACAATAAAGGCATGAACGCTGCACAGATCAGGGATGAGGTTTTCGGTGAAGAGGGACTGATAGCCGATGCCACGCAGCAGCAATTCTCTTCACTGAACATGGTAAAGTCATTCTTGCGAAAGTATGAGGACAATAATGGCTCGCGAACCTGAAAAAGACCAGAGAGCCGCTGCTCTGGCAGGCGATGCTCAGGCTATTCAGTACTTGAAAGATGCTGTAAAAAACGGACATCACTGGTACCTGGCATTGCTGGCCGCCATCAGATTGTGGAAGAGCCCGGAGGAGACCTATAAGGGGGAACTTTACAGGTATTTGATCGGCGGGCAGGCCTTTGACTGGTTACGATTGGCCGAGAGGCTGTGCCAGGAAATAGAGCAATATGTATCTGAGAGCGAGGTTGTTGAGCTTCTTTTTTTTGATCGGCCCCCGGTCAAGTTGACGGAGGCGGAGTTCAAGGAGCTACTGGGACCGTCAAAGTACCGCGCTTATCTAAACTATTTGTATGGAGTGCTTATTGAACAGGCATTGATACTCGCCAATATATATGAAGTGCGTAAAAAAAGTATGGTTCCTTTAAAGCCGGATGATGAAACGGATAAAGCCTACCGTCGTATTTATGGATCGGGGCAGGAAGAGCTTCTGGAGTCATTCCGTAAAGAAATGAAATACCCCAGGCTCAAGTCCATTTCTCTCAGTGAGATGAAAGAGTTCACCTACTGGCTCTTTAAATACCGCGTCAGGAAAAGCGAGAAGCCCAAGATTGCCAGCGATACTAAAAAGGCATTAACGCTGATGTACCGCAAAATGTCCAACCGGATTGTTTAACCGAGCAACTTAAGCTCGTTACCGAGTCGCGACAATTTACTTTCGTATTCCTGCAGCCTGCTTTTTTCCTTTTCCACGACAGCTGCCGGGGCTTTGGAAGTGAAGGCTGAATCAGCCAATCTTTGAGTTAGCCGCGATATCTCGCGTTCCATGATCTCCATTTCCTTTGCGAGGCGTGATTTTTCGGCGCCGATGTCTACCATACCTGCCAGGGGTATAACGACATCTCCGTTTTTTACGACTGTTACTACAGCAGCCGTACTTGCAGCCGGGCGTTTATTCTTGGGCAGCACAGTCAGTGAGGCTTTTGCCAATCGCTCTATAACGGCCGATCTCGCAATTATTTCAGGAAGCATGTTGTCCGTATAAATAGTTGCCTCTATCGACTTGCTTATATCAACCTTGTACTCAGCGCGGGTATTACGGATAGACCGAACGTATTCCATGATTGCTTCCATGATCTGCTCCGACTCATTATCGAATAACTTGTCATTGGCCATCGGATACGGGGCAATAATCAGAGCCGGGCTGCTCAACGTTCCCTCAGGCAGGCGTTCTTTAAGATTTTGCCATAACTCCTCGGTGATAAACGGCATGAAAGGATGCAGCAAGCGGAGCGATGTCTCCAGCACATATGCAAGCGCCGGCATGGGTGAACCAGCCTTGCCCAGTCTTTGCTTGGAGATTTCTATGTACCAGTCGCAGAATTCCCCCCAGAGAAAATCATGTATTTCCCTTTCAGCTTCGCCGAATTGGAAATCATGCATCAGGTTATCAATTTCCTTAATCAAACGGTTCAAGCGGGACATAATCCAGCGATCTTCAATTTCCTGCATTTTTTCCCTGCCGGGTTGCAGGAACTCATCTTTAGTAATGGATTCGGATTCCAGTGACTTTAAAACGTATCGTCCGGCATTCCAGATCTTATTGGCAAAATTTCTTCCCGCTTCAAGACGATGCTGTCCCATATTGATATCATTACCCGGTGATGTCCCGGTGGTCAGGGCAAAGCGCAGGGCGTCACATCCGTACTGTTCAATGGCGGTCAACGGATTAAGCACGTTGCCCTTCATTTTACTCATTTTCTCGCCCTTCTCATCACGTATCAGACCGTGCAAAAACACTGTGTGGAAGGGGATGTCGCCGGTGTCCTCAATGCCCATCATAATCATGCGGGCAACCCAGAAAAACAGGATATCGTAGCCGGTTTCCATGACCGATGTGGGGTAAAAATATTTCATATCTTCCGTTTTATCCGGCCAGCCGAGAGTAGAATGCGGCCAGAGCCCCGAACTGAACCATGTATCCAGAACATCGGGATCCTGAACCAGGTCACCGCCACCGCATTTGGGGCATTTCGTAGGTGTGTCAATAGTAACGATCATCTCGTTGCATTGTTGGCAGTACCAGACCGGTATGCGATGGCCCCACCAGAGCTGACGACTGATGCACCAGTCGCGAATATTCTCCATCCAGTTAAGATAAATTTTGGCGAAACGTTCCGGTATGATACGAATACGCCCGTCATTTACCGCTTTTATTGCAGGAGCAGCCAACGGTGCGATTTGAACAAACCACTGTAGGCTAACCTCGGGCTCCAGCACGGTAGCACACCTGAAACAGTGCGGGACTGCATGTGAATACGGTTCGATTTTTCCCATCAGGCCGGCTTTTTCAAAGTCTTCGACTACACGCTTGCGGGCTACGAAGCGGTCCAGCCCTACGTACGGGCCGGCATTCTCGTTGGTAGTGGCGTCCGGATGGAGTATGTGGATCACAGGTAATCCGTGCCTTTCGGATATTTCAAAGTCTACAGGATCATGGGCTGGAGTCACCTTAACCATTCCGGTACCGAATTCCTTATCGATGGCTTCATCCGCTATTATGGGTATGACACGGTTAATGAAAGGCAAAACGACATTCTTACCAATAAGCTTTGAATATCGCGCATCTTCAGGATTAACAGCCACAGCGGAGTCACCGAGGTAAGTCTCCGGGCGTGTGGTTGCTACTGTTATATAGCCGCTCCCATCTTGATAAGGGTATTTCATATGCCACATATTGCTGGTAATATCTCTGTTTTGAACTTCCAGATCGGAAAGGGCAGTCCGGCACCTGGGGCACCAGTTGATGATTCGTTCGCTACGATAGATCAATCCCTTATTGTAAAGGCGGACAAAGGCGGTTTTAACGGCTTTGACAGGACCTTCATCAAGGGTGAATTTTTCGCGTGACCAGTCGCAGGAGGCGCCCAGCCTTTCATGCTGATGCGTGATAGTGCTGCGGGACTTATTGGCCCATGCCCAAACCCGTTCCAGGAATTTTTCCCTGCCGATGACATGGCGGTCCAAACCCTCTTTGGACAGCTCTTTCTCAACTACTACTTGAGTAGCGATACCAGCATGGTCGACACCCGGCAGCCAGAGAGAAGGATCACCAAGCATGCGGTGCCAGCGAATCATGATGTCCTCGAGTGAGGCTGTTAGGGCATGGCCGACATGCAACTCTCCGGTAACATTGGGAGGAGGCATGATAATAGTGAACGGCTTCTTTTTCCGGTCTATCCCTGGTTTGAAATAGCCGCTGTCCATCCAGTACTTATAGCGTTTCTGTTCCACCTGGCTGGATTCATATGCTTTCGGTATATCGATCATGTTTTACCCCGGATTTATTTAAGTTGTTATTTGCCTGTGATAACTAAGATTGTGTGTTCAAATGGAATTTGAATACGCCCACTTAGTTTCCGGCTTGATGTGCTCACAAAAACAAGAAAATTCTGTGTACATTGAGAAAATCAGGCTGAAATGTTATCCGCGTGGTTTCCTTTTAATGAGAATAACTACATTGTCCAGTATTTTTTCTGCTACGTCGCGTTTCGGCATTAACGGCAGGGTTTCGGTTTTGCCGCTGGCATCGATAAGAGTTATGCGGTTGGTATCACTTCCAAAGCCACAGCCTTTAGCTGTAATATCATTGGCCACAATGAAGTCCAGGTTCTTTCTCTTAACCTTTTCCTTGGCGTTGGCTACCAGGTTATTGCTTTCGGCAGCAAAGCCCACACGAATGAAATTACCCTTTACCTGGGCAAGTATATCAGGCGTTTTTTCAAGTTTTAATGTGAGATCGCTCAGTTCCTGACGCTTGATCTTGCTTCCCGAGGGCTTGACAGGCCTGAAGTCTGCCACGGCCGCTGCCATAATGAGCGCGTCCGCTTTCTTTGTGGCCTCGAGCGCCGAGGCCAGCATTTCTTCGGCTGTGTTTACATGAACGACCTGGATTCCAGCAGGTTTCTGTAAACCCGTTGGCGCACTGATGAGTGTTACTTCTGCTCCCCTATCCCTTGCAGCTTCGGCAATTGCATAGCCCATTTTACCTGAGGAGCGGTTGGTCAGACAGCGCACCGGATCAATGGGTTCATGGGTCCCTCCCGCAGTGACCACAATGTGTTTGCGGGCAAGATCGCCCTTTTTACCCAGGACTTGTAGCACGGTAGCGGAGATTTCATCCAGGCTTGTAAGCCGGCCCAGTCCCGTCTTGCCTGAAGCGAGCCTGCCGTAACCCGGCCCGACGAAGCTGAATCCTCGTTTTTTAAGGCGCTCTACGTTTTCTTGAGTTATCTCATTGTCCCACATATTGTCATTCATCGCAGGCGCGATTACTACCGGCGCTTTAGTAGCCAGGACCGTGCAGGTGAGCATATCATCGGCAATGCCGCACGCTATTTTAGCGATGATATTGGCAGTAGCTGGCGCAATAAGTAGAATGTCAGCAGCTTCGGCCAGTGCGACATGTTCAACGCTGAACTCGGAGGCTAGGTCCCACATGGTGGTTACCACCGGGCGTCCCGTGATATTGCGGAAAGTAAGAGGCGTGATAAACTGAACGGCTTCCTCTGTCATGATGACCTCAACCCGGAAGCCTGCCTGTGTGAACCGGCTGGCAAGGTCGGCAGCCTTGTAGGCGGATATGCTGCCAGTAACCCCGATGACAATCGTCTTTTCTTTTGCAGCCATGTTATTTACTCTTTAAGGCCTGTTCATATTATATATCAGGCGAAGCCCCACCAGAGTTAAATCCGAATTTACTATTTCAATTACCTTAGTTCCCTGTGCCAGCATTGCTGCAAAGCCACCCGCTGCGACTACCTTCGCTTTTTCATCCAGTTCCGCCTGTATACGCGATACGAGTCCTTCAATGAGCCCGATATAACCGAAGACTATACCCGATTGCATCGCGGCGACCGTGTTTCTACCAATGGCTTTCCTGGGCAGGTTAAGCTCAATCCTGGGTAGAACAGCTGTCCGAGTGAACAGGGCCTCAGTGGCAATGGCAATTCCGGGAGCTATAGCACCGCCGATATAGTCTCCACCTTTGGACACAACGTCTATTGTAGTGGCAGTGCCCATATCTATGACAATAACCGGTCCCCCATACAGATGGTGGGCTGCCACGGCGTTGACAATGCGATCGGGGCCTACTTCCCGTGGATTATCCATGTCTATACGGACGCCGGTTTTCACTCCGGCTTCAACAACAAGTGGTGTTTTTTTAAGGTAGTGCCTGCAAACCTCTTCGAATGTCAGGAGCAGCGGCGGTACCACGCTGCAGATTACGACATCATTGATTTTGGCGGCGGTAACTCCCTGACGCTCCATCAGAGAAAGCATCATATTGCCATACTCATCCGACATGCGGTGGATTGCCGTTGATACCCGCCACGTCGTTTTGATCTTCTCGTTTTCGAAGACTCCGAATGTAATATTGGTGTTGCCAATATCAATAGCTAATAACATAGTATTCATTATGACATAAATGCATCTGCAAATCATCCCTTGGCATGTTCACAAAGCCTTTAGCCTTTTGATAATTCTGGGAAGAGCAGGTAGAAGGTCGCTGGCGAGCATGCCTGTATCGCCGATTTCATCACTAACCTCGGCGCCGGCCGTTGCATGCAGGTACACTCCCAGGGATGCTGCGTCGTATAAAGGTATTGCCTGTGCGACTAGACCTGCAATAGCGCCGGCGAGAACATCACCAGTGCCGGCTGTGGCCAGTCCAGGATTTGCTGCATCGCAGATGCGTGCGTGCCCGCCCGGCTCTGCAATCACTGTGTATGCCCCCTTGAGAACTACAACCTTCTGCCATTTTCCCGCAGCTCTTCTGGCTGTCTCAAGCCTGTTGCTTTGTACTTTTTCAATCGAGATACCCAGCAGTCTTGCCATTTCACCGGCATGTGGAGTTACGATAGCATCGGATTTAAGTTTCCGCCACCACTGATTGACTTCAGAGAGTGTATTGAGGGCGTCGGCGTCCAGAACGAGCGGTGGAGATTGCTTAGGAAGGTCGAACAAAACACCTTTGATGAATTCCTTGGTACTTGTATGTTGCCCCGACCCGCATCCCATCAGGAGCACTCTGTAATAAGGTAAAATACTCAGGATTGCCTCTGAAGCTTTCTGTGGAGCTATGCGTTTTCTGGCTTCGGGCAAAGGCGCATAGGTTACTTCGGTCAGTTTTGAAGCCAGTACGGGCTGAAGGCTTCCGGCGGTTGCCAGGGTTACAACTCCGGCGCCGACCCTGGCAGCACCCATGCATGCCAGGTATGCAGCGCCGATATAATTCTCCGAACCGACGATAGCCAGCATCCTGCCGAAGCTGCCCTTATTTGCATTGGCAGGGCGTGGTGGAAAAACGGATTTACTCCATTCAGGGGTAATCAGCTCAGTGGGAATATCATGGCTGAGCTTTGCAGGTATGCCTATATCGGCAATGATCTTTTTCCCTGCCCTTTCCGCGCCGGGGAAGTTGTACAGTCCGGGTTTGGGAAGGCCCAATGTTATAGTCAGGTCTGCCTGAACGCATTCGGGATCAACCTGGCCCGTATCGGTATCCAGACCGGTGGGGATATCAACTGCTACTACGGTAATATCAGGGCGTTTGAATTTTTCACCATTCAGAGTTATCAGAACCTCTTTAAATAAGCCCTTGATAGGCCGTGCTTTACCTGTGCCCAGAATCCCGTCGATAACGATATCGGTGGAACTCAGGATATTTTTTAGCCTGGTAAATTTAGTATCCTTTTCAGCATAGATTATATTTACGCCATGCTCCTTTGCCAGCTTCATATTTTTATCATCTTCAGTCCGCATACTTAGAAGATATCCAGTCACCTCTGCGCCCCAATCCTGTAAATAGCGGGCTGCCACCAGTGCATCACCGCCGTTGTTGCCCGGACCGGCAAAGGCAAGGATAGATCTACCGGCGATAGTACCCAGATTCCTGGTTTCCTCAGCTACACACCTGCCGGCGTTTTCCATCAAGAACTCAGTAGTGACGCCGGATTGCGCCGCCATCCGGTCAATATTTCTCATTTGTTCAGCAGTAACAACTTTCATAAGGATTGCTCCTTTTCCCGCTTATGCTTTTGCGGGGCCGAATTCTTTTAGTTTCCGGCTCATAGCCTGCCAGTGTGTACCCCGCCAGTAAATACGATGGCAGGAGGGGCATTGCATATACTGTTCCTGAATGGCAAATACACGCTCCGGCACAGCCTGTTCCAGGTCACCTCTTTCCCTTGGAATAAGGTCGACATTGCATTCAATGCAGCGGGTAAAAGGCCGATATTCATGATTTAAATTCATCTCGTCGATCACCTTGCGCATCTGTAGTTCGGAATTGTCCCCGCTTACCAGGATAGCTTTCACCCTGCCGGTAGTAACCACACGGCGTTTCATGAATTCCGAATCCTTGGTGATGATAATTCTACTCTGCGCCAGCGCTATCTTTGCCATTTTGCCGTCATCTTCCTCATCAAAAAAAAGCGCGTCGTAACCCATCATGCGCAGCCACCTGGCCAGCTTACCCACATTGCTATCCACGATAAATTTCGGTTCCACTTCCCATCACATTGTATTTGTAAATCAGTCCGCCCGCAAGGGATTGAAGTTTGTGTTGTAATCGTAGTGGTCGATATTCTCTTGCTTCTTCAGATGGTTCACAATAGCGTAAGTAGCTGGCGTTGCAATCACTTCGTACGCAGACTTGATGGCCCAATGCCCCAGTATCATCATAGCCAACACATCCGCCGGCAAAACACCCCAGAAACCGATGAGGAGCACTATTACGGTATCAACTCCTTCACCGGCCAGCGTTGAAGTTATAGTCCTGGCCCATAGCCAATTCCCTCTGGTAAGCAATTTCATTCTTGCCATGATATAGGAGTTGATGAACTCTCCTGCGAGATAGGCGAGGAAGGAGGCTGCGAGGAACCGTGGTGTGCTGCCGAGGATACGTTCGTAAGCGGATTGCGCTTCGAAGACAGGAGCAGGGGGTAGTATGCCCACTACCCAGATGGCAACTACGGTCAATAGATTACAGAAAAAGCCCAGCCAGATGACGCGCCGAGTCTGAGCATATCCGTACACTTCAGTCAATACATCGCCGAAGATGTAGCTGAGCGGGAAAATCACGATAGCGGCCGGCAGGATAAGTGCGCAGAAGGTTATTTGTTTAACAATGAGGATATTTGCCGTGATGATGCAGGTTATGAAAAGCGCAGCTATAAATACGAATCTATAAGAATATGTTGGTTTCGGGATTTCGGTCATCTTATATTAATAGCTCAAAGCCAGCGTTTGTGATAGAAATAGTACAGCATGCCCCTGCTGTCAGAAGCATAAAGACGAGTACAAGTATAAATGTGAGTGAATCCCCGGTCGTAATACCGCCCGGCAGGTGGATATTCATGCCATAAATGCTGGCAATTAATGTAGGCGGTGCCATCAACGCCATAACGATGGTAAGAAAGCGCATCACCTCCTGAATCCTGTGCGAAGTGAGCCAGTTGCTGGTGTCTGCAAGGCCGTCCACCACCTCTTTGCAATCTTCCAGGCCATCCCAGATCTTGCGGACATGGTCGGCGATGTCACCGAAGTAAACGTCCGGATCCTCTTTGAAGAAGGGATAGCGTTCGCTTTCAAGTTCCTCTACAACAGTTATCTGGGGGTGGATGATGCGCCTGAATGAAATGAGGTCTCGCCGGATTAAAGAGATGCCGCGTACCGTTTCAGGCACTGTCCTTGTAAAAATCAGATCTTCCACCTGGTCGATGTTTTCTATGATTTTATCCAGAATAGGGAAGCAGTAATTGACCAGGCGGTCGAGTATCTGGTAAAAAAGATATCCCGCGCTCCTGCCCATATATTTCTGACGGATGTCATCATCTATGAGGCATTCGTTAAATAGCTTGGAAAGCGGTTTGAGGCCGCCTTTATGGCTGGTAACCAGGAAATTTTCGCCTACAAATATATCAAGCTCACTAGGCGTAGTAACGCGGTTTGCTTTATCGAATACAGGGAAATGCAATACGATGAACAGATAATTCCCGTAATCATCGATTTTGGGGCGTTGAACTTTGCTCAGTACATCATCCAGCGCCAGAGTATGAAAGTGGAAATTATCTGCGAGATACTGCACTTCTCTTTCGCTGGGTTTTTCTATGTAATACCAGGTAAGCTTGCCTCCGCAGCAAACTGAGCTGATGTTAAAAAGCTTTTCCCCGGACGTTATTTCAGTTACCATTGTATCCAATAAATCTGCGATTTCTATCTATAGATGGCTTTTGTCTTTCCCAGCGAACCTCCACAGCCAAGCTAATATTATAAAGCTTATTGCAAAGAGATGGAAGCGCAGGAAACAATATGGAACTGCGCCTCTGTTTAAGGCCTAGTAGATACGCTTGTCAACTATTTTTTTGGCTTCTTTGGCTATCGTTCCTGCGGATATAAATTCAGCTTTATCGAACCTGACCTTGCAGACACTCTGGAAATCCTTTTTGAGCGCTTCAAGCCAGATTTCCTGATTTTGCAGTTCCCCCTTCAGCTCAATCTGGAGAAGCATCTCGTCCCTGTTCTGTGTCCGTGTCACAATAAGCCGGTAACTGCTTATCTCGGGATATCTGGAAACAACTTCATCAGCCTGCCTGGGATGTACGAACATTCCTCGCACCCTGACGGCATCGCCGCTCCTTCCCATGATTTTGGGGAGACGTGGAGTAGTGCGACCGCACGGGCAGGGCTCAATAATAAGCGTGGAAAGATCACCTGTGCCGAATCGAATTAGAGGGTAGACCTCATCGAAAGGTGTGACAACTATTTCACCGATATCACCCGGCGGTAGAACCTTACCCGACGAAGGATCTACTATCTCAACAATGACATCCGTGTTTACATGCATACCGGAATTTTTATCACACGAACTGGCAATGAAACCTATATCCGCAGTGGCATAGCTGTCTCCGCCAAGACAGGTAATGCCGTATTTCTCCGCGAACATTTTTCTTAAAACGTCGCCTCCCATCTCCCCCATTACCATAGCATATTTAAGATTAAAATCTCGTTTAAAGTCATAGCCCATCTCTTCGGCTCTATTGATGATCGCAGCCAGAAAGGATGGAGTGCCGGCGAAACCCCCGACTTTCAGATCGTGCATAATCTGGATCTGCAGATCGGTATTACCGGTGCCGGCTGGGAAAACAGTAAAACCCATACTTCTTAACGTACTGTCAATCAATAAACCTGCCGGAGTGATGTGATAGGACCAGGTGTTCATAGCGATCATATCCTTGCCGATCTGAGATTGTGAGCCTGAGCCGCGAGGTCTCCGCTGCGGATCGAATATGGGCCCCGGTGACTGGTATACATGATCGATTTCACTTAAAGGGACGGCCAGGTAACCGCCGAACGGCGGATTCTCTTTCTGAAGCTGAATCAAATCGTCCTTGCGCAAAACATGTATTTTCTGAAGGTCTTCAAGATTTTCTATTTCACCAGGATTAACGTTTATCTTGTCTATCCGTGACTTGAATCCGGGAGCATTATCATATGCGTAAGAAATAAGCCGCCGTAATTTTTCCGCCAGCTTTTTTTCTCGTTCCGGTGAGGGCAATCTTTCAAGAGTTTTATCATGTGGGAATAATAACGGCTTATCCACCTTTTCCTCCGGCTTCAGAATTATCAAGTGCATTATATCACAGCCCGTTCGTGACGGATTTGTTCAATGCAGTCATGGACTTATCTTGAATCCTTAAAGTTATACAAATATACAACATGTCGAGTCCCGGGACTTGTAATCATATTAGTAAAAAGCTATATTGATATTTATATTGTTTGGATGGTGCGGATAATATGAAAAACCTAACTATAGGAAAAATCCGGGGGCTTCAGCAGATATCCAGGAGTTCAGGCATCTTCATCATGTGTGCCATGGATCACCGCGCGGGCTTGATCTCGATGATAGAGGAAGCACAGCATGATGCGCCGGATTACAACGAGATTGTGAGCGTAAAGCTGGATATGTGCGCTGCCATTGGGCGGTATGCCAGCGGTGTATTGCTTGATCCGGAATACGGTGCGGCACAGTGTATAGCAGCCAATGTCCTGACCGGACGCACCGGCTTACTGGTCAGTGTTGAAGCTACAGGATATGAAAAAGATCCTATGGGACGTTTGACCACATTGCTTAAAGGCTGGAGCGTGGAAAAGATTAAGCGTATGGGTGCCCAGGCAGTCAAGATGCTGGTATATTATCGACCTGATATAAAGAAGCTTGCTGCCCGGCAGCTCAAGATTATTGCCAGGGTGGCTGATGATTGCCTTAAATATGACATTCCTTTCCTCGTGGAGCCCAAGACTTACAGAATTGAAGGTGAGAGCATGGGCTCTGCTGAATTCGCCGAACGCCTGCCGGAAATGGTTATAGAAACCGCCAGACAGATAACCGCTTTACCGGTTGATGTGCTGAAGGCTGAGTTTCCGGCAGACATGAAATATGATAAAGATGTCTCCGAACTGGCTGAGTACTGCAAGCAGCTTGATGCAGCGTCGCGCGTCCCATGGGTCATACTCAGCGCTGGGGTGGATTACGAGACGTTCAGGGATGAGGTGACAATTGCCAGCAGGGCGGGTGCATCCGGCTTTTTGGGCGGCAGGGCTATCTGGCAGGAGGCTATGCAAATAGCCGACCGGGAAAAGAGGGTTACCTATTTCAAAGAGGTGGCGGGCAAACGCCTTGAAGAACTGGCCGCTATAGCAGAGAAATACGGTCGACCCTGGCACCAAAAACTTGGCTTGGATACATCGCGTCTCGTAGAAACTGACCGGGACTGGTATCGTAAATACTGAGGATTTGATATGTCTGAATATGAACGCCAGGGTGCTACCCTGCGTAAAACCAAGATAGTGTGTACTATCGGCCCCAGCAGTAATTCTTCTGCTGTTCTTAAAGCGCTTCTTCAAGCCGGGATGAACGTCGCCCGCATAAATGCGTCGCACGGCACGATGGAGGAACATGGCGAATACGTGGAGATTCTACGTAGAGAAGCTGTTAAAGCAAAGGTACCTCTGGCCATTTTACTTGATCTGCCGGGTCCTAAAGACCGTACAGGAAAAGTGAAAAGGGGCGGTGTCAAACTCAGAGAAGGTATGGAATATACCTTAACCACCCGTGACGTCCTCGGCGATGAGTCACGGGTATCGGTGGATCTGCCCGACCTGCCGCGTCACGTTAAGCTGGGCCAGGCCATTTTCCTGGATGACGGCTTGATCAAGCTGGAAGTTGCATCTATCAGTACTGATTCAGTGAGGTGCAAGGTCATCACAGGCGGCAGACTCGGTGATAATAAAGGTGTCAGCGTACCCGGTGTGACCTGGGATACCGATGCTATTACAGAGGAGGACTGGGAGCACCTCAAATTTATCGTTAAGCTGGGTATCGACTTTGTAGGGTTGTCATTTGTCAGTCAGGCCGAAGACGTAATGAAAGTGAAGGATTTTTTACAGCAGCAGGGCTCGACAACGAAAATAATTGCCAAGATCGAAAGAGTAGAAGGTTTAAACAACTTTGACGAGATACTGGAAACTGCCGACGGGGTTATGGTTGCCCGCGGCGACCTGGGAGTGCAGATACCCATTCAGAAAGTGCCTGTTGTTCAAAAAGAGCTTATCCGTAAATGCAACCACGCGGGTAAGCCTGTAATTGTGGCCACACAAATGCTTGAATCCATGGTGGATTCCCCGGTGCCGACCCGGGCAGAAGCTACAGATGTAGCAAATGCAATTTTCGACGGTGCTGATGCCATCATGCTCTCAGAGGAAACAGCCATCGGTAATTACGCAGTTGAGACTGTAAAAATGATGTCGCTAATCGCCATAGAGGCTGAGGCTGCGTTACCATATGAAGAAACTTTCGCCAATAAAGCAAAATATCTGCAGCCGCTGACTGATGATGCCATAAGTTATGCTGCCTGCCATACCGCGCACCAGCTTGGAGCCAAGGTTGTTGTTGCTTATACATCTTCCGGAAGCACTGCGCGGCGGGTCTCCAAGTACCGCCCTCAGACGCCGATACTTGCCATCACCCCGGATGAGGAAACTCAAAGGCAGCTATCATTATCCTGGGGAGTATATGCTGTTAGGGTGAGTGAGGCAAAATCGATCATCAATATGTTCAAACAGGCGGCCGTTGCAGTACGCAAATTCGGGCTGGCTGAGGATGGTGACCTGGTGGTAGTCACGGGGGGTATCCCCATAGGCACTCCTGGCACTACCAATATGTTGAAAGTTGAGAAGCTGTAAATGATAGCCACAGTAACCTTGAATCCTTCTTTAGATCAGCATGTTGTTGTTGAGAACCTCGTGCTGGACGAAGCCAACCGATGGATAAGTTACGGCCGTGAACCTGGCGGCAAAGGAATTAATGTTTCCAGGGTAGTGTGTGAGCTGGGTGGAGATACGAAGGCCTATGGATTTGTGGGAGGTTTTCACGGGGGTTTATTGAAAACAATATTGAAGCAGAAAGATGTGCCCTGTGATTTCACCTTGATAAAGGGGGAAACCAGAAGTAATTTTATCATTACTGACCTGCGATCACACAGGCAAACCAGGATATCAGCACCCGGCCCTGAAATAGCGGATGGAGAACTTAAGAAACTGATTGGGAAAATAAACAGCATCAAACCTAAACCTAAATATGTAGTTTTCGCCGGAAGTGTCCCTCCCGGTGTACCGGTGGATATTTATAAAAAGATGATAGAAAAAACCAAGAGTCTGGGCATTGTGACAGTCCTTGATTCAGCTGATCAATGGCTTAAAGAAGGGATCAAGGCAAAACCTGACATTATCAAACCTAACGTCAGGGAGGCGCAGGATTTACTTGGCGTGGAACTCAAGATCGAAGAGGATATCGTTTATGCCGTGAAGACCATGATAAGCAGCGGAGTAAAGGTTGCTGCCATATCCCGCGGCAGGGAAGGTATGATAATCGCCGATAAGTCTGTAGTATTGAAGGTTGTGCCGCCGGATGTGCAGGTCATGAGCACCGTGGGCGCCGGCGATTCAAGCGTGGCAGGCCTGGTACTCGAGCTTAGCCACGGTGGCTCCCTTGAAAATGCCTCACGTTATGCCGTAGCCGCCGGCACAGCAGCCACACAAACGTCGGGCACAGAGCTATGCCATAAGGCCGATGTGCAAAAGATCCTGCCGCAGGTAATGGTAGAGAGACTGCTGTTCTAGAGTTGGATTTCAGGAAGATAGATTTAAAAGTAATGGCGGCTATCAATCTTGAGAAACCACACCGAACTGATAAAGTTATAAACGCCCAGGTAAATCAATTATTTGTGTCAGATCGCGCAGGGCATCAGGATTGTTGGCCTTGCCTTCCCTGTCCAGGTGAAAGGCTTTAATACCTATACTGGCAGGCTCAATATAATCGAATTGCAGGTTATCGCCCACGTGCAGTACCTGGCGGGGTTCCACACCAAGCTTACGGCACATTTCGCTGTAGAAATCTGCCGTCTTAACCTGCTGGAAATCGGAAACTGAAGAAAAAACACTGTTGAAATTATGCTTGATATCACGCAGCAGGTGCTTCAGGAAAGGCCTGGGTGAACCCGATGCTACGTTCAGTTTATAGTCCTTGCCTAATATTTTCAGCACTTCGGCAGTTTCAGGGAAATATTTAACTCTGGTCTGAAGCTCCTCCATTGCTATATCCGCCCTGCCCAGATCAAAGCGAGTGAACCAATACTGTACATCGTACCACTCCAAACGCTGGTCGCCCACACTTTCATAAGCCTGCCTGACTTTCAGCACAGCTTCATCAAATTCTAAACTGTGCCTGTACGCGTAACGTTGTGGGATCATCTCGAACCAGATAGCATAGCTGAAATCCGTGGTGACAATAGTCCCTTCAACATCAAAAGAGACGACTTCAATGTTCTTTTTCATACTGTAACCATGAAATATGAAGTAGTGAACATTGTAGTGATTAAGGTACGTGGTTGGCAATAATACAGATTAGGATTTAAAATACCAGTTATAGTTAACCGGGGATATCATGGAACTCAGTCATAGCGCAACTTTAAACAAACTGAACAGGTACTATTTCGAGCAGGGTCCGATAAGGCCCCCCAGCGAAGCATATTCGCTTTTAATCAGAGCAACCCGTAATTGCTCCTGGAATCGCTGCCAGTTTTGCCCCGTGTATAAAGGCCAGAAATTTGAACTGAGGCCCGTCGAAGATATTATTAAGGATATTGAGACGGCAAAAGTGATAGCTGAAGGTATTCAGGAATTCAGCTGGAAAACGGGAAATGGCGGCGCATCCCGCGATGTAGCCGCTTATGTTTACAACCAGATCGGCACAAGCGATTGCGTGAAAAATGTGGCGCTCTGGTTGTGGGCTGGAGGTACCTCTGCTTTTCTACAGGATGCCAACACTATAATTATGCGTACTCCTGAATTGGTCAGGATAATTTCCACTCTGCAACAGAGTTTTTCTTCTCTGGAAAGGATAACATCGTACTGCCGTTCTAAAACAGCGGCCAAAAAGACCGTTGAAGAATTTGGGGAAATGAAGCGTGCAGGATTAACCAGGATTCACATGGGAATGGAGAGCGGGTGCGATGAAGTGCTGAAGCTTGTAGACAAAGGAATGACGGCGGGCGATCACATAAAAGGGGGCAAGAATATTAAAGAGGCAGGCATTGAACTTTCCGAATATTATATGCCGGGACTGGGTGGTAAAAACTTGTCTCAAGAGCATGCTATGGAGTCCGCCCGTGTATTAAATGAGATCAACCCGGATTTCATACGCCTGCGGACTTTGCATCTCAATGCCATGACGCCCCTCTGGTCCAAATTGCAGTCCGGCGAATACGAACTGCAAAGCGAAGATGAAATCATTGCTGAAATCAGGTGCTTGATAGAGAAACTGAATTTTACAGGCGAGTTAAAGAGCGATCATGTCCTTAACCTGCTTCCAGAGCTGGAAGGGAAATTCCCCGAGGCCAGGAAAATCTGTTTGGCCAAGATCGACAGGTATCTTGCCATGCCCCTGAAAGACCGCTTGAACTACAGGCTTGGCAGGAGGGCAGGATATTACGAAAAGTTGGATGATGTTTATGATGCAGCCAAGTATCACAAGATTGAAGAAGCGATAAAACATATCGGAGCCGATTCAGCCGACAAAGTGGATGAGGCAATCGAGCAGTTCAAGCAACGTTTCATCTGAAGATGGAATTTGTGTTAGTATATAACGTTTTGAACTGGCAAAATATTAATACATAAGAGGATTGCAGGGTTGGACCACTTCCCCGATTTCATGAAGAATCCCTTGAATGCTATCAGCGCCCAGTCGCAGAGTAAAGGCATAGAGGGTTATGTATATGACGGTGTCGACGGGAGTCAGATAGCTTTTTGGGAATGTCCGGAAGCAGGCATTTCCGCCGAGCATGTTCATGATTTTGATGAATATTTTATTGTAGTCCAGGGACTTTATGTATTGATTATTGATGGTGAAAGGATCTCACTATCGGCCGGGCAGGAGTATTATATTGCCCCGGGACTTCGCCATGGCGGCGAATGGATAGCGGGCACACGTACACTGCACGCTTTCGGGGGTTTGAGAGCACGGCGAAAACAACAATAATTGTGCTGCATCCAAATTAGTAATTTATGCGTTATATATTCAAATTACAAAGGAGAGAAATGAAAATACTGGTAAATATTGTGCTGGCATTGAGTGCATTCTTGCTGATCCTTCCTGGATGTACTACTTCACAACAGCTGCATCCGGTTAAGGGTGAGTTCATTGAGGGGCAATTGGGAGAGGATGCTCAAACACTTAACTGGATAATTGCCACTGATGAAATATCGAAGAGATATGCAAGCTTTATGGTGGATCCCCTGGCGGTTTTTGATAACAATTTTAATCTCCAGCTGCGCTGTCTGGCCAAGGATATAGAGGTATCCGCAGACGGGCTTGTTTACACGGTAACTATCAGGGATGATTTAAGATGGACGGATGGCTCCACGGTAACTGCCGATGATTACGTTTACACTCTGACAAATATTATGTTCGCTGACTGGCTTGAGTGCACGGACAGTTCCAAGTGGCAGGAGAATGTTAATGATATGCAGGTTTTTGTGAAACCTGAAGTGGTCAATACAACCACGTTTAAAATTGTGCGTCAAACTGTTGCCCCGGAATTTATTTATACGATTTATGCGTTAATGCCTTATCCCAAGCTTATTGCCCAGCATTATGAAAATAGAAAAGACAGTTTTATCCAGTCCCCGGAGTTCGATAATATGACCTATACAGGTAATCTGGGCGCTTATAAGCCGGTGGCCTGGAGTGTTATTGACGGTTTTGTAGTTAAACGCAATCCAGACTATTATCTGGGCAAAAATAGCGGCGCACCTTATTTTGAGACATATGTGATCAAGCTGTACGGTCTGCAGCAGATGATCAATGACGGTCTCAGGGATGGAAAGATAAATTACGCATTTGTGGAGCCACAGGATGCCAATATGTTCCGTGGCATGAAAGATATCAATGTTTATACCATTCCAACCGGTTTTTGTGTTTATTTAGCCTACAACCAGAGAGATAACGGCTGGGAAGGCCTGAAAAATCCCATAGTGCGGCAGGCGCTTTCTATGATCATGGATAAGCCGGAAATAATATCCAATATGTATTCAGGTTATGCAGATCCCGCATTTAGTTTCATTCCTCCCTATTCCCCGGCTTACTCAGAGAATGTTCTAAATAAATTCGGGTTGAATCCGTCGCAGGACCAGCAAAAGGCCATTGATATGATCAAGGGCGCCGGATATGAGCAGAAAGAGATCGATGGACAAATGAGATTTGTGGATAAAGAGGGAAAGCCCATCAAGCTTAATTTCATAGTGGATATACGGAGCGACTTCGAGCAGAACCTGGCAATTATGATCAGGCAGAACCTGCTGCGCATAGGGTTGGATATTAATCCGAAGTTTTCCACTCGTGAGATCCTTTTTATGGATGGATTGATGAATAAAGTTCCTGGCAGCGAGCAAAATCCTGCGTTCAATAACGGACCCGGCGCAGTGAGCAAAGAGCCCTGGGATCTGGTTATACTCTCATCACACACCAACGCGCTGGCACTGGAAGGCAGCGAGGCCTTTTTTACATCCAAAGGAAAGTTTAATCTGTTCGGTTTCTTTAATGACAAAGTAGACGCGCTTTACCAGCGAGTCAAATCCGCCGAAGCTGTTAATCCGGAAAACAGGAAGCAGATATACGCCGAAATCTCCAAGGTTATTTCCGATGAGCAACCGGTTAACTTCCTCGTATTTTATAAAGATAATTACGCCTTTCGTGGTGTTAAGGGTGTAGAGCCCGGAGTCAACGTTCTAAGTAATTTCCAGTCCTGGTATTTTGAATAAATTATCAGACTATTATCCGGTATCTGTGAGGTGAAAATTGGATTTCATTTATAGAAAGCCTGCGCAGAAGTTAGTTGTAGCTGCTTTGTGTTGTCTTTCCGTATTAGCCGGCTGTTCAGCCCCGGCTGCCAAAGGTATTTTTATTGAAGGTGATGTTACCGGCGGAGAGGCGGAAACCTTGAACTGGATACTGGCTGCCGACGCGTCGTCATTTGGCTATGTGGGATATACGCTTGAATCGCTGGCCACGTATGATAATCAATTCAATATCCAGCTGCGTTGCCTGGGCCGGGATATTGAGGTATCTCCGGATGGATTGGTTTATACAATTACGCTGCGCAACGACCTCAAATGGACTGACGGCTCACAGGTAGCAGCCGAAGACTATGTGTATACTTTGAAAAACCTCATGTTCTCGGATTGGCTTAATTACAATTACAGGGATGACTGGATGGAGGAGGTGAACGGCCAAAAGGTTTTCGTTAATCCCGGCGTGATTAATGACACGACCTTTACGATTACCAGGCAGACAGTGGATCCCGAGTTTGTCTATACTCTGTATGATCTGGTCCCTTACCCGAAGTATATCGCCTCCAAGTACGAAGGAAAAGTGGATGCTTTTACACAGGCAAAAGAGTTTAATGAATTATCCTATACAGGCAATCTGGGGCCTTACAGGTTTAAAGAATGGCTGAGAAACGATAAATTCGTTGTAGAAAGGAATCTGGATTTCTTCCTGGGCAAAGATACCGGCGCCCCCTTTTTTAGCCAGTATGTGATTAAGATGTTCGGAACGGCAGCGGTAATGCAGGGAGCACTGGAGGCTGGGGATATAACATATTGCGGCATTGAACCGCCTAATGTTCCCAAATTTAAACAGCTTGAAAGGATTAACGTATATACGGTACCCACGCGCGGTTACAACCTGATCAGCTATAACCAGCGAGCTAATGGCTGGGAGGGCCTGAGGCAAAAAGAAGTCAGGCAGGCCCTTTCCATGGCTATCGACAAAGATACTATCGTGCAGAAGATGTATCTCGGCTTCGCGGAACCTGCTTTCAGTTTCATTCCTTCAAGCTCACCCTGGTATAGCGAGGGAAATGTTGTTAAATGGGGAGTAGCTCCTTTAGCGGGGAAGCAAAAGGCCATGGAGCAGCTTAAATCTGCCGGTTATGAATATATAAGTAACGGCGATCGAACTGTATTAACGGGTAAAGATGGTAAACCTGTGAAACTGCTGCTGGTAACCACACCGGGCAGTGATATCGTAGAATCCATGTCGTTATTGGTTAAGCAGCAGCTGTCGGATATCGGAATAGAGGTAGAAGTTAAAATGGTGCAATGGCCCACCTTGCTCAGACAGTATATGATGAACAAGGTTCCGGGAAGTGACCAGGAGCCCAGGTATAATAATGGCCCTCAGGCGGTAAGCGAAGAGGCCTGGGACATGGTGTTGATGGGACACAATACCGACCCGCTGGCCCCCTCAGGCAGCAGCGTTTTCTTCGCCAGTGACGGAGGTCTCAACTCGTTTGGATTTTTCAATGATGAAGTGGATGCGCTGTTCAAGAAAGTAAAATCAAAGGCCGGATTAGACAGGGAAGACAGGAGAAAGATATATATCGAACTGGCCAGAGTTATGTCCGATGAACAGCCTGTCGACTTCCTCGTATTCAGCAGAGCCAACCGGGGATTTCAGAAAACTGTTAAGGGCATAGAGCCGGGAATAAATATGGGCTACAATTATTATCTCTGGCGTTTTGAATAAGTTTTCCACCTGATAAACAAGTCAATTTGCAACGCCTTCCAGGCGGATTACGAATGCGCAATTACATCATTAAAAGGCTTTTTTACAGTGTAATAATTGCCTGGGGCATCCTGACCATCACCTTCATTCTGCTTCGTGTCGGGCCTACATCGCCGGTGGACAGGTACATCCTCAATATAGCCGCCAGGGGTCAGGATGTGGAATCCGTTAAGCAGGCCATCGAGGCGCGTTACGGCCTGGACAAACCATTAATAGAGCAGTATTTCTCCTATATGGGGAACTTGCTGCAGGGAAACTGGGGATGGTCTTTCAGCACCTCCATGCCGGTACTGGAACTCATAGGATCGCATTGGATTTATTCTTTCCAGCTTATCCTGCTGGCTACAATATTCGCCATCGTGCTTGGTTTAAGCATTGGCATGTTGTCTGCAGTGAAGCAGAATACCAGGTTCGATTATGCCGCCTCGATATTTTCCTTCATAGGCATTTCCATACCAGGTTTCTGGCTGGGTTTAATGTTGATCCTTGTTTTTGCAGTCCAGCTCGGCATATTCAAAACCTACTACGACACCAATTATCCCATCTGGTCGCTGGATAATTTCAAGCAGCTTATTTTGCCCGTCATGGCGCTAGGAATTGGCGAGCTGGCGGGTTATGTGCGTTACACGAGGTCGGCAATGCTGGACAACCTGAGAAAAGAGTTTGTAACCACGGCGCGCGCCAAAGGGCTGAACGAGGGAACTGTGATAGGCAAGCATGTCTTTCGAAATGCCATATTGCCCCTGGTTACCATTATCATGTTCGACCTGGGAAGTGTTGTATTTGGCGGAGCTTACCTTACGGAGATAGTTTTCGGCATTCCAGGCCTGGGGCAGGTTTCTTTCAATGCCATTTTTGCCAACGATTATGCAGTTGTTGTCGCGATCACGCTCATTGGAACGTTCCTCGTGCTATTCCTCAATCTGAGCACAGACATTGTTTACACCTATCTTGATCCGAGGATTAAGTATGACTGAAGCTAATATCCCGATATTGCGAAGGATTACTGGCCCGTTTTACGGCAACCGGCGGCTTCTGGGATATTACTGGGAACGGCTGAAAAAAAACAAGTTATCACTGATAGGTCTTGGTTTTATCGTATTCCTGGCCCTTGTGGGTATATTCGGACCGTTATTTACCCAGGACCCGACCAAGGCAGACTTAGCGGTGTCCAATATGCCTCCACTGGGATTAAGCAGGCAGGAGTCCATCTATAATATTAAAACTGACGATTTCACGACTAAAATTATCGAAGGAAGCCCGTCACACCCCCTGGGCACAGATAGTAAGGGGAGGGATATGCTTGCCATGCTGGTGTCCGGGGCGAGGATCTCACTCTTTGTGGGTCTGCTGGCTACCGGAATAGCAATATTTCTGGGGACGTTTCTCGGTGTACTGTCCGCTTACCTGGGGGGCTGGGCTGACAATGTATTGATGAGATTTACCGATATTATGATGACATTCCCCTTTTTCTTACTCCTGGTACTCAT